>Ga0180009_10005441_pt1 | contig 13656 bp, 19 predicted proteins | sample OS_PC_MetaG_FD_123537 | JGI IMG/M metagenome (GOLD analysis project Ga0180009, IMG submission 123537) | Groundwater microbial communities from the Aspo Hard Rock Laboratory (HRL) deep subsurface site, Sweden - OS_PC_MetaG | ecosystem: Environmental > Aquatic > Deep subsurface > Groundwater... | reverse complement strand
TGGATTACTTAAAAAAAGAATCTTAGAGGTTTTAGATAATCCTAGTTTAGCTAAAAAATTCTCAAAAAACAATAAAGAAAAAGCTAAAAACTTTACTTGGGATTTAATTACAAAGCGTTATTTGGATCTTTACTCGGAAGCATGATTCATTTTAACATCTTTAAAACCCATGTTTGTTTCTTCAGTAATTTGGTTCTTAACACTTATTCTTTTTTTGTTCAATTCTCTTATCATAATTGCCCTTCTACCAACTTCTTCTAAACCCAATTCACCTTCTTTACCTTTTCTTATATCAGACTCTAAATCCCATATTTTTCCATTTATGTCATATAATCTTTCTAGCATTCTTCCTTAACTTTAACTTTTTTCTTATATTCTTCAATAGCCTCGGTATAAGCCAATAATTCTTTTTGTAAATGGGGCTCCCCAATTCTTTCTATTTTTAACTTAAGAATACTTAATCTATCCAAGATTTCTGGTAAAGGCATTTCCATTTTATTTAGATAAAAAAGGAATCTTATTTAAATTTTTGTATGCTACAATCAAACATGAAAATATCATTGATTATAACGGCGTTTAAGGAAACAAATGTAGGTAGAGCCATAGAATCAGCATTAAATCAAACATATAAGGAAGACTATGAAGTAATTGTTTGTGCACCGGATAAAGAAACCCTAAATATATCCAAAAAATATAAAGTTAAAACTTTCATAGATCCAGGTAAAGGAAAATCTTTTGCTTTAAAATTACTCTTCAATAAAATCAAATCAGATATATTGATACTTACCGATGGTGATGTTTTTATTGATAAATTTGCTGTAGAGTCTATAGTAAAACATTTTAATAATAAAGAAGTTGGTGCTGTAAGCGGTAGACCAATAGCGACAAATCCAAAAAATACAAAATACGGATTCTTTTCTCATCTGTTATTAGATGCAGGAGCACATAGAATAAGGTACGAATTAAATAAAAAAAATAAATTCCTGGAATGTTCAGGTTATCTTTTTGCAATAAAAAATATAATAAAAGATTTCCCTTTGGATGTTGCAGAAGATTCGGTAATACCATATCTTATATGGAAGAAAGGGTATAAGATAAAATATGAACCAGAAGCGAAAGTTTATGTAAAATACCCTTCTGAAATAAAAGAGTTTGTAAAACAAAGAAAAAGGGTGGTTGGTTCCCATTCTAAATTAGATATTTACTATCCTGCTTTTCCCAAAGTTAAAACTTTTAAAAATGAATTATTCAAAGGAGTTTTTTGGGCATTATCTTATCCAAAAAATATCAAAGAATTTTTTTGGACATTGAATTTATTACCTTTAAGATTATATATATGGATTGCTTATTATTTTGATTCATTATTTAAAAAAAAATCTTATCAAGATGGGTGGGAAAGAGTAGAATCTACAAAATAAAAGCATTTTCTTAACAACCTAAATCTATTTAAATCAATTTTTATAAAAATTCCTTTATGAATTTAGACTTTTCAGGAAAAAAAGCATTAGTTATAGGAGATGTTATGTTAGACCAATATGCATATCATATTTCAAGAGGTCAATCTCCAGAAGCACCTGTTCCAGATTTGTTAGAAGAAGATGATCATATAGAGAGTAAATTAGGCGGGGCTGCAAATGTTGCAGCTAATTTACAAGCATTAGGAATAGAGACTGCATTGGCAGGAGTTATAGGTCATGATCTTACAGCAGAAATTTTTAAGGATTTATTAGGAGATATTAATTTTATACCTTTTGTAGATGAAAATAGGCCCACAACTAGAAAAAAAAGAATATTAGCTTCCTCAAAAGCCCACCCTCCTTATCAAATAGTTCGCTTGAGTAGGGAATCAACAGAGCCTATTTCTCCAGAATTACAAAGTGAAGTAATTTCAAAATTATCAGAAGAAATGAAAAGCGCCCATATATTGGTTTTTGCTGATTATAATAAAGGGTTTTTAACAGAGAGAATAATAAAAGAATTAAAACATTTATTACCAATACCAAAAGTAGTAGACACAAAACCTCAAAAAATTGGATTATATAAGGGTTGGAAATTTGGAGGAGATTTATGGTTAAAACCCAATATCAAAGAAGTCGAAGAAATAACTGGAATTCCTTATAATGGATTAGAAGACAAATACACTTTAAGAGCAACAGGGGAATTTTTATTTAACAGATTTTATCCATCAAATGTTTTATTAACACTTGGTTCAGATGGTATGATCCTTTACACTTCTCCAACCGAGTTCCATTACCTTCCAGCAAGACAGATAGAAAATGCAGATGTTTCTGGAGCAGGAGATACAGTAAACGCAGCTTTAGCAGCAGCAATTGCTAATAATTATACACCTTTAGAATCAGCAACTATCGCAAATTATGCAGCTTCAGTTGTAGTTGAAAAAAGAGGAACAGCTACTTGCTCTTTAGAAGAATTAACAGAAGCAATGAAAGATGAATAAAGCAATTTTCTTAGACAGGGATGGAATAATTAATGTTGATACAGGATACACACACAGAATAGAAGATTTAGAATTTGAACAAGGAGCCATAGAAGGATTAAAGTTATTACAATCTTCTGGTTTTAAGAGAATCATAGTTACTGGTCAATCAGGTATTGGTCGAGGATATTACTCTGAAGAAGATTATCATATTTTTATGAGAGAAATGTCTACACGATTAAGAATGCACAGAATAACAATTGATGGAATCTACTTTTGTCCACATCATCCAGAAAAAGCTATTGGCAAATACAAAATGGACTGCAATTGTAGAAAGCCAAAAATTGGAATGTTGGAACAGGCTGTTACAGATCATGGAATTGATTTACAGCAAAGTTGGGTAGTTGGTGATAAAACAGACGATATAGAAATGGGAACAAGAGCTGATTGCAAAACAATCTTAGTAAGAACAGGAAAAGCAGGAAATGATGGTCATTTTAAAGTTTCTCCAACATATGTAGCAGATAATCTTTTAAAAGCTGCACAAATAATACAAAAAAATGAAAGACTTAATTGAAAAATTTAAAGAAAAAAAAGTACTTGTTATAGGTGATTTAATGTTAGACAAACATATCCATGGTACTGTTTCTAGAATTTCTCCAGAAGCACCTGTTCCAGTTTTAAAAGCAGAAAAAGAATCTTTTAATCCAGGAGGAGCAGCAAATTTGGCAAACAACTTAGCTTTATTAGGAGCAAAAGTTTACCTAGCAGGCACAGTTGGAGACGATGAACCTCAAAAAATATTATTTAAAGAATTAGAAAAAAATAACATAAATACTTCTTGTATACTAAAAACATCCAAACCAACAATACAAAAAATTAGGGGTTTGTCACATCAACATTTATTTAGAATTGATTATGAAGATACTTCAAATATTACAAAAGAAAATGAACAAGAATTATTATCCTTAATAAAAAATAAGATTTCAGAAATAGATGCAATCATTTTAAGTGATTATTCTAAAGGAACATTAACAGAAACTTTAGTAAAAAATATAATATCCTTTGCAAAAGAAAATAATAAATTAATCACTGCAGATTGTAAACCAATAAATCTTTCTTTTTATAAAAATGTAGATCTAATAAAACCAAACAAAAAAGAAGCAATTGAAATGACACTAACTAATGATATAGAAAAAGCAGGAAAAATACTAGTTGAAAAATTAAATTCTAATGTAATAATAACAAAAGGCTCTGAAGGATTTTCTATATTTGAAAAAAATAAAAATATTACCCATATTCCAACGAAAGTAAAGGAAATCTATGATGTTTCTGGTGCAGGTGATACAGTCTTAGCAATATTAACCCTATCTTTAATCTCGGGAACTAATCTAAAAGAAGCTACAGAACTAGCTAATGGAGCAGCAAGCATTGTAATTAGTAAACCAGGTGTTACAGCAATAACATTAGAAGAATTAGAAACTTCATTATCTAATAATATAAAAACAATCCCAAAAACATGGGGAGAAGAACAATGGATAGTAAATAATGAAAAATATTGTGGCAAAAAAATGTTTATTAAACAAGATCATTATTGTTCTTATCATATGCATAAGGTTAAAGAAGAAACATTTTATATTTTAGAAGGTGAACTAGAAATAATTCATCAAGGAAAATATCTTAAACTTAAAAAAGGAAGTACTATTCATATCAAACCAAATGAATATCATAGTTTCAGAGCTTTACAAGATACAGTTTTTTTTGAATTCTCAACACAACATTTAGAAGAAGACAATTATAGACTAACTAAAAGTGATAAAGGTACACATGAACAATGGAAAAATGAAATAGAAAAATGTCTAAAATAATTTTACAAAAACTATATAAATAAGAACATCCATACTATAGTATGCAAAATGGTGAAGAAAATAACTATAAGTTTAAGGGATTGGTTGTATGAATATATAGAAAAAGAAAGAAAAAAACAATCTCGTTCAGAATTTATAGAAACAATCCTCACAAAATATTTTATGAAAAAGAAAAATGAATAAAAGAGAACATAGAAAAATCCGGAATAAAGTAGCAGAGTTATTCAAAAAAGGACTATCTATTAGACAGATATCTAAAAAATTGAAAATTAAAGAAGGAATTAACAAACATGATCAGAAATCTGTTAAATGGTATATCTTATGCGATATGAGAATAGCAAATGGCAAAAAAACAGCATTATTATATCCAGAAATTGCTAAAGAAAATGGAAAAAGGACAATGGAAAAAAGAAAGAGGAATGGGACTTTTATTGAGTTCCAAAGAATGGTAGGAAAGTGTAAACCTTTAGAAGATTTTAGTGAAATGGGAAAAATAGGAGGAAAAATTTCTGCAGAAAATAGAAGAAAAAATGGAACATTGATTTCTGGTTGTAGTAAAGCTGGTAAAATTGGAGGCAAAGTTACTCATGAAAGACATCCAAACTTAGCAAGTGAAATTGGAAAAAGAAATACTAAAAGATTAAAGAAAACAGGGAAATTTAAAGAGTGGCAGATGAAAGGTGTCAAAAAAATGCATGAGTTGCATCCAGAATTAGCTAAGGAAATGGGAAAAAGAAATGGAAAAAAAGCTATCGAAAAAATGAAAAAAGAAGGAAGATTCTTAAAAATATCTAGTAAAGGCGGGAAAAATTGTCATAAAATTTATCCAGATTTAGCACTTTCTTGGATCAAAAAAAGAAGAGAAAATAGCCCTTATACTTTTATGGATTGTAAATTTGATTCAAAAGAAGAAAAAGAATTCTGTAAATTGTTAGTTGAAAATAAGATTATTAAAAAGCCTATTGAAGGTATTAATTGTCATATAAAAGTCGGAAGAAATGATATAGATTTTTTTATTAAAAATAAAATTTTTATTGAATATCATCCCCCTATAAGCTATGAAAATAAAAAAGAAACATTAAGGGGTTATTATAAAAATAGAAAAAAAATTCTAGAGAAGAATGGATATACTAATCAACTCATAGTTGTTGAGAGTATAAGAAAAATAAAACCTCATTTTTTTAATAAATTGAAAAATGGATTCTAAAATTAAAACCAGAGAAGAAATCAAAGGTATTGTGGAAAATTTAAAAGAAGAGGGGAAAAAGATAGTCACTAGCAACGGATCATTTGATTTGATTCATATTGGCCATATTAAAAGTTTACAACAAGCAAAAAAACAAGGAGATATTTTAATTGTTGGTTTAAACTCAGATTCTTCAATAAAACAATATAAATCTCCTAACAGACCTATCAACTCTCAACAAGATAGGGCGGAGATGCTTGCCGCATTAGAATGTATTGATTATGTAACAGTTTTTGATGAACTAGATCCAAGAGAATTACTTAAAGTAATAAAACCCCATTTTCATGTAAAATCTAAATCAGGATTCAAGGGTATAGAAAAAGAAACAGTCGAAGAAAACGGAGGAAAAATAATACTTTTGGAAGATATTCCAGGAAAATCAACCACAAATTTAATAGAAAAATTATTTTCTACAAAAGATTAGTTTCTTACAAGATTCTCATTTTCATAATAATCCTTAATCCCTTTTTCAATATCAAACTCAGGAACAAATCCTATTTTTTCTTTAGCTAAACTCATATCACATTCAGTATAATCTTGATATTTTCCAACATAAGGGTTCTCTATATAGATTGGTTTTCTCTCTTCCCTCAAAATACTATTTATTATTCTAATTAGTTCGTTAAATGTAACGACCTTTCCAAACCCACAATTTACAACACAACTTTCCTTTGCTTTTGAAGCAAGGATATTTGCATTTACAACATCTTTAACATAAATATAATCTCTTTTCTGCTCACCATCCCTAAATATTTTAGGATTCTCTTTTAACATCTGTTGAGCCAATTGATAAATCATAGTAGCCCTCTTACCTTTAGAATTTTCTCCAGGACCATATACATTACAGTATCTCAACCCAACAATAATAACTTCAGGATATTCCTTATTAAATTCACTGGCAAACTTTTCCAATTCTATTTTAGATTCAGCGTAAGGATTAAGAGGATCCAAAACAGTTTCATTTTCCTTATAAGGGGCAGGAGAGTTGCCATAGATTGCAGTAGAGGTAGCATAAACTATTCTTTTACATCCATTTTCAACAACATGTCTAAATAATTTTTTAGAAGACTCTACATTAGCCCTAAACATCTCTTTCTTATCCAAATTAGTAGTATCATTAATTGCAGCTTGATGAAAAACAATATCAACCCTTCCAATCTCATCCCAGTCTAGACCAATAAAACTAGGTTGGAGATACTTACCTTTAAAACCAGTTAATTTTATCTCTGAATCATTACCTGTAATTAGAACTTCATGGTCTTCTTTACATAAATATTTTACAATGTTAGACCCAATAAATCCTGTTCCGCCAGTAACTAAAATTCTCATAAAACTGACACTCCCTATAGATTTAAAAAGTTATTGTAGCCTTAATAGACAAATGAAACAAATAATAGCTCAGGGTGCAGAAGCTCTGTTAATAAAAAATGGAAATAAATTAATTAAAGAAAGAATTTCAAAATCCTATAGAATTCCCCAATTAGATTCTAAAATAAGAAAATTCAGAACAAAAAGAGAAGCTAAATTGCTTTCAACTGTTAATGTTAATGTTCCTAAAGTATTCAGTGTTGATGAAAAAAATATGATTATTGAAATGGAATTCTTGCAGGGAGATTTATTAAAAAATATCCTAGACACTTTACCTTTAAAAAAATCTTTAGAAATCTGCAAACAAATAGCTTTAGAAGTTTCTAATTTACATTCTCAGGATATAATCCATGGAGATTTAACAACATCTAATATGATATTAAAAGATAATAAAGTTTATTTTATTGACTTCGGATTAGGCTTTTTTTCTTCAAAAGTGGAAGATAAAGCAGTTGATTTGCATTTACTTAAGCAAGCATTAGAGTCTAAACACTATAAAAACTTTGAAAAATTCTATGAAATTATATTGAAGAATTATAAGCATAAAGATGTCTTAAAACGCTTAGAAAAAGTAGAAAGCAGAGGAAGATATAAAAAAAGAAAACAATAATGTTTTTAAACACTTTTTCTTTTTCAAATCATTACAGCCCCGTGGTGTAGACTTGTTTAAATCAAGGCACAATGGCCAAGCATCATAGCCTTTGGATGTTTATAACAGAGGTTAGCTATGGACCCAGGTTCGAATCCTGGCGGGGCTAATTTCAAAATGAACACAAAAATAATATTGCCATTGTTCCTAGCATCCTTAATGATACTCAGTATTATAGGATTCTCATTAAATTCTACGCAAACAGAAAACATTTCAAAAGTTAAATTTAATGGTTATAATTTCCAACAAACAGACCAAGGATGGACTGCATACAAGGATAATCAACCAATATTAATCTCTCAAAATCCTGAAAGCCTTAATTTAATTATTCAACCAATTTCATTACAGGAGATAAATTCCGCAAGTAAAATTTACTTTACCTTTAACCCAGAAGAAAACCTTCAAGCTTTATATTACTTCGATATTAACATCAGACCAAAATTAAAGAGTTTTATAATTTCCTGCATTAAAGATTCTGAACAATGTTCTCAATTACCATTAAAAACATGCAAGGACGCATCCGCTACAGATAAAATAATCCAGATTAATCTGGCAGAAAAATCTTCACTTACTTATGAAAATAATTGTTTACATATCCAAGGAAATGACTTAGAAATACAAAACTTAGTAGACTCATTAATATTAAAATTTCTTTTACAATAAACTCATTACAATTCCAGCTATTACAGGAACTAAAATATTATCATCTATTTTTTTACCTTTAATTTTAACATCCAAACTTTCAAAAATCATCGCAATACTACTTCCAAGCAATGCCTGTAAAAAACTAACAAAAAAAACAGCCCCAAAAGTGCTTACAGCAATCCCAATTAATATTCCTTCAATATATTTCAAATCATTAAAAGGATTTTTCAAACTTCCAAATCTTCCTAAATGACAAAAACTATCCCCAAATGCTAATATAATTATGCTAGCTAAAGCAATTCTTTTCTCAAATAAAAACAAAGCTAAAATAACACCGATAAAATAAGTTATTATCCCCATTCCCCTTACATTAACCTCTCGGTCGAAATTCTTTAAAAACCATTCAATCCCTTTTATTTTATATTTTTTAGATAAGATAGAAGTTAAAATTCCTAAAATAAAAACTATAATTAATATTTTTAAATTAATTAAATTAAAATTAAGTAAAATAACTAAAAATAATCCCAATAATGCATGAAACCCTTGTCTTCTTAGTTCTAACATATATTCCCTATTACTACAATAAAACTTAAAAACTTACCTTATGTTAAAAAATTATGAAAACAGAAAAGAAGGTAGTGATTTTTCTTTCTTTACTATTAATTGCATTAGTTAGTTTTGGAATTTATGTAATCTCTACTAAACAAACAACAAATCCAAATGAATACATTTACAATGATTTTAGGGTTTTTAAGAATCCAGCAATAGGTTATACAGTAGTAGCTTATCTAGAAGAACAACCATATCATTTACAATTAAGATATGACCCAAAAAATGTTACAGATATCCCGATAGATTCGAGAATTAGGTCTTCAATAATGTTTAAAGAAGCTGTATTCTTTACTATTGATCCAGATTTTAATTCAATCCCAGTTTTAGGTGCTTCAGAATTAGCAACAATCTTAGGTAGGCGTTTAGGAATTTACGATAAAAGAGTTTTTGGAGCAATAACAAAAGAATCTGAAAACGCAACAGAACCCTCTGGAAATTTAATAGTTGACTGTGATAATGTTACTCAAAAATCAAATATAGTGCGCTTACAGTTAGGTCCAGAAACAAAAGTTTTCTTAGAAAATAACGGCTGCATAATTGTTCAGGGAACAAATGAATGGGAAATAGTTCGAGCTTCTGATAGATTAATTTATCATATTTTAGAAGTAATTAAAGATTAGAATGCCTTAAGCTTTCGGCAGTTCTTATGACTCCTCTAACGTAATTTCTGGTTTCTCTATATGGGATGGTGTGGATAGATCCATCCCATCCTCCCCTAAGCCAATTATTAACAGCACCTTCTCCGGCATTATAAGCTGCTAAATAAATTCTAGAGTCAGAATATTTTCCTTTAAGCCTGCTTAGATGAGAAGTCCCAACCTTAATACTTTCAATAGGATCGTATGGGTCCTTCAAATTAAAATATCTTGACCTTAATTGCATCAATCCCCTAGCATTTTTTTCAGATTTTGCTTTTGGATTCCATCTAGATTCTCTTTCTATCACAGCAACAACTTCAAAAGGATCAAGACCATTACTATAAGAATTTCTCATTATAGCCTCTAAATATTTTTGTGAAGAGGGTACAGCTCTTACTATTTGAACTCTTTGGGCTTCTCTGCGTAATATCTCTTCTAAATCCTCAACATCTATATAAATTTCATTAATCATTGGAGCAACCTGAAAACTTACTTCACTTTTAATCGGTGTTGTAAAATCCAGAAGTGACGCTGTCAAAGTTAGGTAAAAATACCCCCCTAATAGTCTTCTTATATTCATTTTATTTTTTGGAAGGCATTCAGAGAACTCTAACCATTTATAAATTTTATTGTTTTTAATAAATCCATGAATAATCCAAAAATATTAGTTGGATGTCCTACCTCTTTTCATAAAGAATACGCTTTAGAAGCCTATGCCCAAGCAGTTAAATCTTTAACTTATAAAAATTTTGACTTACTCTTGGTAGATAACTCTGAAGACAATATTTATTTTGAAAAAATTAAGAAATTAAATATACCTATCATTAAAGGACCTTATTTTCCTTCAGCCAGAGACAGAATAATTGCTTCTAGAAATCTTTTAAGAGAAAAAGTCTTAAAAGGAAATTATGATTATTTTTTTTCTTTAGAGCAAGATGTCCTTCCTCCCCCAGATATTTTACAAAACTTACTAAAACATCAAAAAAAATTAATAACTGCTATTTACTTCGCTAACAATATTATCCCAGATAAAATTACAAGAGAGTTAATGCCTCTTGTTTACAAATTAGTAGATAAAGAGACTTTATCTATGCGCCCATTGAATGATTTAGAATTATGGGAACAGCAAGGATTGCATGAAATTATCTCTGCAGGACTTGGATGTTTGTTAATCCATAGAGATATTTTAAAAGATATTAAATTTAGATACGAAAAAAATACATTTGATGATAGATGGTTCTTCATCGACTGTTATAATAAAAAAATAAAATCCTTTGCCGATACATCTATAAAATGCAAACACTTAATTTTTAATCGACCCTATCCTTGGAGTAAAATACAAAAATGAACCCAAAAGTCTTAGTAGGATCTCCTGTAAACAGTATGTATGATTACTGCATAGAAGAATATGTAGCTGCTTTAAAATCTTTAACATATACCAATTATGATATTCTACTAATTGACAATTCCGATGGAGATGAGTTCTTCAAAAGATTACAATCAATGGGAGTTAAAGTAATTAAAGACAAGCACTTTGACGAACCAAGAAACAGACAAGTAAGCGGAAGAAATCTTTTAAGAGAAAAAGCTTTACAGCAGGGATATGATTATTTCTTAAACCTAGATCAGGATGTTATTCCTCCAAAAGACATTATAGAACGTTTTTTAGCTCATAAAAGAAGAGTTTTAACCGGAATTTACTTTAATTATAAACAATTCACTCCAAAAGAAAAAGGTTCTAAAGAAGGGATTAGACATGGACAATTATTCCCAACAATATGGGCATTATTAAACCAAAAAGGGGATTTAAGACAGATCCAGGAGCATGAATTGCAGCCCCCAAGAGTAATCCAGATAGGTTTATGCGGTTCTGGGTGTTTATTCATCCATAGCTCGGTATTAAAAAAAATAACTTTCCATTATTCAAAAGAAAATGATGATCCTACTATAAATAAACTTATTTTTGATGATTCTTACTTCTGTAAGGACCTCATTAATTTAAAAATTCCAATCTACGCAGATACCTCTATGATATGTAGGCATTTAATAAGAAAAAAGGGTTGGATATGGTCAGATTTGACCAATAAAAACATTTAAATACTTTATTCCTATATAATAAATTATTAGGGGGGAGTAAGATGTCAGAAGAAAAAGTTGGCAAGGTAATGAGCTTTTATAGCAATATTAACGTAGCTGCTATTGAGTTAACTGATGGAAGCCTTAGTGTAGGAGATAAAATCCATATTAAAGGCGCCACCACAGACTTTGAACAGACAGTTGACTCCATGCAAGTAGAACACAAAGTTGTTCAAGAAGCAGAAGAAGGAACTTCAGTAGGTATAAAAGTAAAAGATAAAGTAAGACCTAGCGACGAAGTATTCAAAATTACTGAATAGATAAGGCAGTTTTAGGACTTCCTTATACTGGAAACGAAATTCTAGTAGTTTCCTTAGGAAAAACTTTTAAAGGGATATTTACCCTAAAATAAAGGATTAGAAAAAGCTTTTTAGTGAAGTTTTTTTCTAAAAAAGTTCAAAATGGCAAGAATGCATAGTAGAGCAAAGGGAAAATCTGGAAGTAAAAAACCACTTAAGTCAGAGAAGACCATATGGAAGCGTTACAAACCAGAAGAAGTAACTGCATTAATTGAAAAACTAGCTAAACAAGGTTTAACCTCTTCTCAAATAGGAATTACTCTAAGAGACACATATGGGATTCCAGATGTAAAATTAATTATTAATAAAAATTTGACTACAATATTAAGAGAGCAAAAACTTTACCCGAAACTGCCAGAAGATGTTATAGCTTTAATAAAAAAATCTATTATAATCCTAAAACATTTAGAGACAAATAAACACGATCAACCAAGTGTTAGAGGATTAACTTTAACAGAATCTAAAATTAAAAGATTAGCAAAATACTATAAAAACAAGGGATTATTGCCGCAAAGTTGGAGATATTCTAAAGCTAACGCTAAATTATTAATAGAATAAAATGGATTCTTTCTTTAATTCCATTAAAGAAGCAGCTTCTCAATTTTCAAAAATAAAAACACCAATAAGAATAATTTCTCACTTAGACACAGATGGATTAAGCTCTGCTTCAATTTTAATTAAAACTTTAACAAGATTAAACAAAGTTTTTTCTTTATCCATAGTAAAACAATTATCTCCTCAGGTATTAAATGAATTTAGGAATGAAGAATATGAAAATTATGTGTTTTTAGATTTAGGCTCGGGCCATTTAAAAGAGATTAATTCAGTTTTAAAAAACAGAACAATTTTCATCTTAGACCACCATGTTCCTCAAGATTATAAAACTAATTTTACCCAAATAAATCCTCATTTACATAAATTAGATGGAAATAAAGAAATCTCAGGCGCAGGAATTACTTATCTATTCTCAAAAGCAATTAACCCCGAAAACAAAGATTTAGCCTATTTAGCAATCTTAGGGGCTATAGGAGACGTTCAGGAAGATAAAGATGGATTTACTGGCTTAAACAAAGATATTTTACAAGACGCTGTATCTTCAGGATTATTGGAAGTTAAAAAAGGTTTAAGGATGTTCGGTTCTCAAACTAGACCTCTGTATAAAGTTTTACAATACTCCACAGATCCTTATATTCCAGGAATTACAGGATATGAAGATTTAGCAAGAGAATTTCTCAATAATTTAAGAATTGACCCAAATAAAAAATTAATACATTTAAGTGAAGAAGAAATAAAAAATCTAGTATCCGCTATCATAGTTCAGAGAATGGGCTCTGAAACCGACCCAGAAGATGTTTTAGGTAATATCTACATTTTAAATGATAAAGAGGAAGCTTCTCCAACTAGAGATTTAAAAGAATTTTCAACATTGCTAAACGCATGCGGAAGATTAAATAGGCCTTCATTAGCAATAGGAACCTGTCTTAATGACATTAAAAGTTATGAAAAAGCCTTAGAAATTTCACAAAAATATAAAGAAGAGATAATAAAATCCTTGAACTGGTTTTATAAAAATAAAGATTCTAAATCTGTAATTGAAACTCCGGATTTAACAATAATAAATGCAGAGGATAATATTAAAGACACCATAATAGGAACAATGACTTCTATGATAAGCAAAAGCAACGTCTACCCTCCAGAAACAATCTTATTATCTTTGGCCCATACATTAGATAATAACACAAAAATCTCTATTAGAAT
>Ga0180009_10005440_pt1 | contig 13660 bp, 6 predicted proteins | sample OS_PC_MetaG_FD_123537 | JGI IMG/M metagenome (GOLD analysis project Ga0180009, IMG submission 123537) | Groundwater microbial communities from the Aspo Hard Rock Laboratory (HRL) deep subsurface site, Sweden - OS_PC_MetaG | ecosystem: Environmental > Aquatic > Deep subsurface > Groundwater... | reverse complement strand
TCAGCTTTTAGGGGAGGAGATTCCTGTTTCCGGCAGAATCGTGGCCATTGCCGATACCTTTGATGCCCTGACATCCAAGCGGCCCTATAAAGATCCCTATCCTCCCGAGATGGCACTGGATATTATACGCAATGAAAGAGGCAAACACTTTGATCCGTTGATCACAGATATATTTATGAAATACTTCAGCGAGTTCTTGCAGATTCGGGAAACCATAGGCGCTTTTGAGGAAGTCAACCTGGAAAATTTTATGCTCAGTGAACGGGACAAAGAGTCTATTCAAACCTGAAAAACTTAAAAATCCATATCATAGTTGTTTTTTTTGTGCCTGGTATTTTGACATAAGCATAAAAAGCGCTTTCTTTTTTAAAGGTTTTGAAAGGTAATCATCCATACCCGATTCAATGAATTTTTCGCGATCCCCCATCATGGCATTGGCCGTCAAAGCAATGATGGGAGTTCGGTGGTTATGTTTATTCTCCATTGCCCTTATTTTCTTTGTTGCTTCAATACCGCCCATGACCGGCATCTGGTTATCCATCAAAATAAGATCAAAGCTTTGTTTGGGAAAAATTTCCACAGCCTCTAAACCGTTATTGGCAATGGTTATGGTGTGATTTGTTGTTTTCAAAAAACTGTTCACCACTTTCTGGTTTATCTTGTTGTCTTCAACCAGTAAAATATTTAATCCTCTTGTGTTTTTTCCTGAGACCGGCAGGTTATCTTCAAATGTATACTGGCTGATGATGGGTTCAGCAGGATTATTCAAGATTTCCAGCGGTGTTCCCATAAGGGCCCTGAGACAGTCAAAGATCTGGTATTTTTTCAAGGGCTTGGTAAGATATCCGCAAAACCCTTCTTTTTTAAAACTTGCTGCATCTCCCCGTCCTGCAACCGAAGAGACGATGATGATAAAAGTATTTTTTAAATCCGGGTCAGCTTTTATGATTCTGCCGGTGTCTTTCCCGGTCATTTCCGGCATCTGCATATCCATGAGAACAATCTGGAAAGGATCATTCATGCTATGGGCTTCCTTTAAGGCTGCAACAGCCTCTTTGCCTGTCATCACACTCTTGAAACGGCATTCCCAGGATTTTAAATACTCAGCAAAAACCTTGTGGTTGATAGTGTTATCATCCACAACAAGGATTTTTACACCCTTAAGATCTTTACAAGGAAAAATCGCTTTGCTGGCAGCGTCCTTTTGCTTGCCGAAATCTACGGTGAACCAGAAGGTAGAACCTTTTCCCTCTGTGCTTCTCACACCTACTTCACCGCCCATTAATTCAGATAATTGCTTTGAAATTGCAAGACCAAGGCCGGTACCCCCATATTTCCGGGTAATGGATGCATCCACCTGTGTAAATGAATTAAACAGCAAAGGAATTTTAGCTTCCGGGATACCGATACCGGTATCGGTTATTTCAAACAGCAACATTATCCTTTGTTCTGTTTGATCTTTAACAGAGACCTGGATATCTACCGATCCTTTTTTAACAAATTTAAGGGCATTTCCACAAAGATTGGTAATAATCTGGCGAAGGCGGCTGGGATCTCCATTCAGATGAACCGGAACATTCTCGTCAATGAGACAGGCAAATTCAATCCCCTTTTCAAAGGCCTTGATGGCCATTACATCGCCCAGGTTTTCTATGGTTGTCCTCAAGTTAAAATCAATGTTTTCAATATCCAGCTTGCCGGCCTCGATTTTTGAAAAATCCAGAATATCATTGATCAGGCTCAGCAAGGCATCCGCACTGATCTGGGCAAGACTTGCAAATTCTTTTTGTTCGGGTGTAAGCTTTGTTTCCAGAAGAATTTCCAGCATGCCCATAACCCCGTTCATGGGGGTTCGTATTTCATGGCTCATGTTTGCCAGGAACTCACTTTTTGTAATGGATGCCTGCTCTGCATCCTGACGGGCCTGGGTAATGTCATCCATATTTTTTTTAAGGGTCTGGGTCATCTCATCAAAGGATCTGGACAACTGGCCGATTTCATCTTGTGTTTTGGTGTCGACCCTGTGGTCCAGGTTTCCGGCTCCGATAATATCAATGCCCTTATTCAACAGATTCAGCTGACGGCCGACGGAATTAGAAAGGCCAAATGCAATGAAAATAACAAGAATGACGATAACGACCACAAGGATAAGTTCGATTTTCTGCCATTTTTTAACCAGGTTATAGCTGCTGTTTAATTCACTTCCAGCAGCAGCCACCATTTCTTCGGTACGTTTCAGCGCAGCCTCCTGGGTCTGCCGGAGTTGTTCATTTATTTTGACACTGGCCCGGGATATCTGTTCTTTATGGTTTAACAGGTTGAGGGTTGCTTTAATAATCTGCTGGATATTGGATTCAAATCCAGCCAGATTCTTTTTAACCTGAAGACCTTCCGGGGAATCGGGCAGTTTGTTGAGTTTTTCCCTGATATTTTCCAGGGACCTGTATATTTTCTCTTTAAGGTAATGGATTAAATCCGCATCCTTTAACAGATAAATTTCTTTTACCAGTGCATCAACCTCTTTACAGCCCATGTTAATGATCAAGGCGGCCTTAAGCATCATAAACGCCTGGTCGGTAATCGTATTCATATTGGAATAACTGTCGAGAATCTTAGCTTTTGATTTATCAAGATCCTGAATTGAATCAAATGACGAGTTGTATCTCAAATACAAAGCAGCATTGGAAATCCGGTCAATTATATTTTGATAGGATTTCATATGATTGGAAATATCGGCCATATATTTGTCTGCAGTATGGGGAAGGTTCTCATGTTGATGCTCAAGTGAAAGGGAAATCTCTTTTTCAAGGGACAAAATCAAGTCTGACAGAGTTTTTCGATCCGAACTGTCGGGAAGAACAGTGATTTTAGATGTTGAATCTTTTTGTAGATCAACTATTTGTTCTTCAATCGCTTTAAGGGATGAAAAATCTAAATCCTTTGAAAAAGCAGTATTCATAATCTCATTTATTTTCATGCAATTGTATTGAATTGCGTAGGCGGCCTTTATTGTGTTAAATGCTGTTTTTGAAGAAGAGGTCGTGGCATCGATGTCATGGATGACAAGTGAAGAGGCGGTATCAACATTTATAACTGCATCAAACTCTATATTGTCGGTAATATTATAGGAAAGACTGGTAATCTGATCTAGAATTATTTTATTGGTTGATCCAAGGTCGGCCAGTCTTTCCTGAGTACCGAAATCATTTTGTTTGTTGATAAAAAGATCCAGAATGGATTCTGCAAATTTCACCCGGGTTTGATTTTCAATTTGTGTCCCTTTTTCATGAATTTCAATCAATTGGGGTAAAAATATTTCAAGTTCTTTATTATTGTTGGCATTTAAGATATTGGCGGCAATTTTTCTTAGCTCAATAACGTCGATTAACTCATGGTTCTGTGTGGTGATATTGTTGCTCACACTGGTTGTCGTGGCCTTAAAAGTGTTATGGATCTGGTTTAACGACCAGATGCCAACCCCTCCTGCAAACCCGGCAAGAAGCGCACAAATCAGGCCGCTTAGTAATAATTTTGCTTTTATTGATAAAGACATAATGAACTTAATTCGCTTATATTATTCAATTGGTTGCGTTTTGCCGTCTTTAATCACGGTTAAAAAGACATCATCCATGCCTTGATGGTCATCCTTGCCAAAGGTCAGTTTAATCCCGTCAAGGTCAATGGTTCCCATTGCCTCAATGGCAGCAATCAAATTGCTGCGGGTTAATGTGGTGTCGGTTTTTGCGAGTGCCGTACAAAAAAACTTTGCTGTAATATATCCTTCAAAAGATATAAAATTGATTTTCGCCTCTGGAATGAATTGTGCCATATCTTTGATAAACTCTTTGACAACGGGTATGCTTTCATCCCATGGATACTGGACAACCTGGGAGATAATAGTACCATTGCCCTGTTCGCCAAGTTCGTTGATCAATGCCTGGGTACCGACAAAGGAAATATTGCAGAAAAGGGTATCCTCAAGCCCATGGGCTTTGGCAATTTTAATGAATTCAGCACAGGGCTGATAGGCGCCCACCATGACAACGGCTTCCGGGTCTGCTTTTCGTATCTTGAGAAACCCGCTTTTTACCGCCATTGAATTTCGTTCATATGTCCCTGTCGCCATAAGTTCAAGAGATCTTTTTTTTAAGGCAAGCTGGATGCCGAGAAGCCCTGCCTGGCCATAGTCATCATTTTGGAAAAAACAGGCAATCTTTGTTTTATGAAGGATATCCACCAGATACTGTGCCAGCTTTTCCATTTCCTGGTAATAACTCGCCCGTATGTTAATGACATTTTTCTTTAACGGGTTTCGTAAAAATTCAGCCCCTGTAAAGGGAGCAAAAAAAGGAATATTCAATTCATCGAGAATAGGGAAGACAGCTTTTGATGTAGGCGTTCCCACATAGCCGATCGTAAGGAACACCTTGTCATTCCCGATGAGCTGGCGGGTGTTTGTGATGGCTTTTTCAGGTTCATATCCATCATCCAGACTGATGAGCCGGATGGTTCGCCCCTTAATCCCGCCGGCCTGGTTGATTTTTTCAAAATATGCGGTCAGTCCTTCTTTCATGCTGATGCCAATGGCCTGTGCAGGTCCTGTCAGGGCACAGGACTGTCCTATGATGATCTCAGTGTCGGTTATACCGTTTTCTGCATAGGATTCAGAATGACCGGCAGGTAAAAAAAACAGGAGCAACAATATCGCGGATAGTTTCTTAACGAACATCAATTCATCTCCTTACGGTCGGATAATGGTTTATTGGATCGGTTCCAGACCCAGGCTTTTACCGGCATTTTTTCTGGCAGCCTCCCACTCTGATTTAGTTTGTACAAGCTTGTCTCCTGAAAATTGATCCAGAATTTCAAAATAATCCAGGCTGAATTCATCTTTTAAGACGTCTTCCTTTGATTTGCAGTTTACCACATAAACGGACTGGACGTTTTGATGATCAAATGCCCGCCAGAGCTGTACGTCTTTTAACAGGGTAAACTGATGGTTTTCAAGCGCTTTGATAATATCACCGGATTCCAAGGAACCGGCCCTGTTTGCAGCGCTTGAATATTCATAGACATTTGTATAAGCTGTTGCAGCCCCCCAGCAGGGATATCTTTGATACTTTTTTACAAAGGTATCAACAAAGAGTTGTCCCCGTTTGTAATGGTATTTTTTAGGGACCTGCCAGTTCCAGTCCGATGTGCCGACTACATTTTCCATAACATCGGGCCCGGCCTTTTCAACCATGCCCAGCTCAAGGATGGGCACTACGATTTTGGATTGTTTTTTTAAGCCTAATGCTGCGGCTTTTTTCAGGCCAAGGGTCATATCGTTTCCAAACAATACCATGACGACAACATCGGGTCTGGCAAGTTTTGCCATTAGAACGGCTTTTGTAAATTCATTTTCCCCAGCGCCAAGTTTTGTTAATATGGTCTTATGGACATTGGTATCTTCTGTTTGAGTGAATTTTCTTATGGAGTCTTCCGAGGACCAGCCCCATGAATAGTCTGCTACGATATAAAAATATTTTTTGCCTGAAAAATGCTTGTTCAGGTATGAGGAAAGCGCCTTGGCCCCCATCCAGGCATTATAGCAGACCCTGAAGGTATGGCGGTGACCGTTTTCTCTTGTTGTGGCATTTGACGCGGTAATGGTGGCCATGAAAATAATTTTCTGCTGCTGGCAGACTTCGCCCACTGCAACGGCCACACCGCTGGAAACACCGCCGAAAATCATTTTAACCTTGTCCTTTTCAATCATCTCCACTGCATTTTCCACTGCCTGCTGGGCGTTGGTTTTTGTATCCAGCACAACAAGCTCAAGGGGTTTGCCCAGAACACCGCCGGCAGCATTGATTTCTTCAAGGGCAAGGGTGGCCCCCCTCAACTGATCCAGCCCCTGAGCTGCGTAAGGCCCTGTGGCCGGATAATTAAATCCGATCTTTACAGTATTTTCTGCAAATGAACATATCGGAACCATCAAAAAAAGGAAAATTAAAAAAGCGACTTTTTTCATGTGGGTTACCTGCCTTTTCTTATTATTGACATAAGAGAACACATAGCGGCCATTTTTTTACTATTTTAAAAAAAAATATTTAATAGATTAGGCTGAGTTGCTCAAATTTTATACTGCTTGTCACGCCTGTGAAGTTCAATTTCGTAAAATATACTATGGATTTATAGAAAGAATCAATGTTTTTTTTAAAAATCATCCGTTGTTTGTCATGGAACGGATTTCAAAATATTGAAAAAATAAGCAATATCCGAAAAACAGGTTTTAAATATAATGAACCTGTTTGAAAGCCGCTGCAAGCTTGTCCCGGTTGATGGGCTTGACAATATAGGCTTCACACCCTGCTTTCAGTGAGCCCTTGATGGTATCTTCTGAATCATCAGCAGACAGCATGATAATTTTTACGATATCAGATGTCGTGATATCTCTGGAGTCTTCCCATTGCCGGATTTTTTGCAGCACCACGTTTCCGTCAAGGTCCGGCATGTTGATATCCAGGAAAATCAAGTTATAGGGATCATTTTCATTGTGAGCCCGAACAAAAGCGTTCAGCGCTTCAAGACCATTAATGGCAACATCGCACTCACCATACTGGGAAAGAATTTTATGGGCTTTTTGTCTGGAGACAAACTCATCATCCACAAGCAGAAATTTCATGAAAAGATTTTTTACAGCGTATCGGACAATAAAATCCTTTAATTTAGCGCAGGATTGATACAGGGTGTTAAATTCTTTTTCAATAAGAGCCTTGTTATCATCAGCCACCGCCCGATCAAGGGAGAAGGCCGCATCCATAAGCATTTTGCATGAAAGATGCTTTACCGAATCTCTAAAGGTAAATATCGATTCTTTTACCTTTGCAGTGTCGGTTTTATCAATTCCAAGTCTGATGTCATTGAGCAGGGGGCCATGGTTTTGATAGAAATCGTCAAAACACTCCTTGACCAGATTTTTATCTCCATTCATGGTCAGGATCAATTCGTCAAGATCAAGAATATCACTTCTGTGCAGGGGTTTTTCCATGGTTTTTTCTTTGGCATAGCTGGCGATAATGGCATCTTCCAGGTCTTTTCGTTTGATGGGTTTTGTAATATAGTCATCCATTCCGGAATCGATAAACCGTTCCCTGTCCCCTTTCATGGCATTCGCGGTCAATGCGATAATGGGGATATGGCTTTTTGATCCCTGTTGTTTCTTCTCTATCTCCCGAATGGCCCTGGTAGCTTCAAGGCCGTCCATTACCGGCATCTGGCCGTCCATTAAGATAAGGTCGAACTGTTTTTCCATAAACAGTTCAAAGGCTTGTTTGCCGTTTTCGGCAATGGTAATCGTGTGGCCCAGCTTTTTGAGAATGTTTACAGCCACTTTCTGGTTCATCTTGTTATCTTCGGCCAGAAGGATATTCAGATTCCTTGGCGCTTCTATGGCAGCAGCTTTAAGTTCTTCAATCCCGAATCGTGTTTCAATTTCTTTTTTTTCAGAATCAATCCCATGCAGTTCCTTTAAGCATTCAAGAACATGGGCACGGTAGATGGGTTTTGCGATCTGGGCCGCGAATCCCAATGCGGTCAGCGTGGTCTTGTCCAGCCGTTTTCCGGTATAGGTCATGAGAATCAAAAACACATCTTTTATGTCTGGATTTTTAATCAGCTGACGGGCAAATTCTTTTCCGTCCATGCCGGGCATTTCCATATCAATAAAAATAGTATCAAACGGCTTGTCCTGTTTTGCATCCATGAGTTTTTCCATGGCCATGACGGTGTTCTGGGCGCTGTCTGCCAGGCACCCAAGTGAAGAAAGATGCAATGCCATCGAGTTTCTGCAGGAGTCATTGTCATCAATGACCAGGCAGTTTAAGGCTTTTATTTTTGAATGGATAAAAGGGGCTTTGCCCGTAATAGCGGACTGTCTTTGAAAACAGGCGGTAAACCAGAAGGTGGAGCCTTCTCCCTGGGTGCTTTCAACCCCGATTTGGCCTCCCATTAATTCTGAAAGCTGCTTGGAGATTGTCAATCCCAGTCCTGTCCCGCCATATTTTCTGGTGGTGGAGGCATCAACCTGTGAAAAGGATTTGAACAGTCGGCCGAGCTGTTCTTTTGAAATACCGATACCCGTATCACTGATTTCAAATCTGAGCAATACACTATGGTTTTTTTCTTCTACAAAAGAAACCCTGAGCAGGATTTCGCCTTTTTCAACAAACTTAATGGCATTGCCCGAAAGATTGATGATAATCTGACGAAGCCGTGTGGGATCGCCTTTTAAAAAATTGGGAACGTTTTCTTCGATCAGGCAGATATATTCAATGTTTTTTTCCTGGGCTTTGGTGGCCATAATCTGGCTGATATCATGGAGCGTTTTTCCAAGGTCAATATCAATGATCTCAAGCTCCATTTTTCCGGCCTCGATTTTTGAAAAATCCAGGATGTCATTGATAATGTTCAGCAGGGCATCGGCACTCTGGCGGATGGATTCTGCATAGTCGGTCTGCTCTTTTGTCAGCGGGGTCTCCAGCAGGAGACTCACCATCCCCAGGACACCGTTCATGGGAGTTCTGATTTCATGGCTCATATTAGCCAGAAACGCGCTTTTTGCCACATTGGCTGTCTCAGCTTCTTCTTTAGCCTGTCTTAAATGAACGGTCTGATTTTCAATCTGTTTTTCAAGATATTTTTTTGATGCCTGGCTTTGAAGCTGTACCAGAATTCTTGCCAAAAGCAATTCGCGAATAAAGGGTTTGGCAATAAAATCACTGGCCCCGGCTTTAAAAATAAGGGATTCTGTTTTCTGGTTGGCCTGGGATGTCAGAAAAATAACCGGTATGGATTTCAGCCGTTCGTCAGCTTTTATGCTGATACAAAGCTGCTCTCCGTCCATGTTGGGCATATTCAGGTCTGTCAGGACAATATCAATTTCAGGTGTTTTCGTATCTGTGAGCAGTTTTAAGGCCTGGGCTCCGTCATCAGCCGTGTAAACCTTAAGCCCTTCAGCTTCAAGGGCCTTGCGCACCGTTGTCCTGATAAAGCTTGAATCATCTACAACCAGAATGGCAGGGGTGTTTGAATCGTTCAAGGTTGCGCCTTTTTTAAGTTTTACAAAAAGATATTAGTACTGAAATGCTGAATTCTATAAATTAAACAGTATACAAGGACAATACCAGATAAATTGACACCCGTCAACGACTGCATGGCATGATCAGCAATTTTCGGTCACAAACCAATAAAGAACAAAAGCATTTGAAAATAAGGAACAAAAATAGCTATGACCCGTTCCGGTCAGGTCATCTTACACGCTCTGGAGTTGGATCTGTTTACAACTTCTAAATTTGCTCCACTAAACAGCAAAAACTGCGGGCAAGTATGTCCTCAAACAGTTTGCTGTTTCACGCTCCGCTTCATTAAGAATTTGTAAAAACAGATCCAAAATCCGCCGCTTTGTAAGGCAACCTGTCCTCCACTGGACATTACAATTTGTTTGAGTCTCAAATTAGAACTCTTTTTGGAAAAAGGCAATTAGGAGGGTATTATGGGGTGCAAAATCGGGTGGACCTATGATTTTTTTTAACATTGTCTCCCAGTTTCTAAAGACCATGAATCGAAAAGTACAGCGGATTTGATTCCAGAACTCCATTGATATACATATCGTTTTTCCTTTGAATGTTTTATTGTTCCGCAATAAATTTAAAGCAATGTGCCGTATTGCAGCAAAATTCTTTGGGGCTGACCCTTTTCTTATCCTGCTTTCAGCTTCTAAGAAACGCTATATCCAATGCCCAATGTACTGAATTTTCAATTCCCCAGTGGCTTCTAACGTCATCTCCAAATTTTTTAGTATGTGGCAATTTTTTGTTTTATTGCCGATAATTTTGCAAACAACATGGACTAGGCCACTGCAGGGGGAAGGGGGATGCAGCGGCGTAAATGGATGACAATTTCAGGACAGAAATGGGCGGCCATTTTTGCTTCACAAGCAGCCAGGACGACTGCTTGTGATTTAGCGGAATCCCCCTTCCCACTGCAGTGGCCGGGTCGGGGTGATAAAAATTAAATGCCACATAGCCAATTTAAAAAAATCTACATGCGATGGCTCTGGGCATGATTTTATTCATGGTCAGCGATAAGGCCCTGAGAATTTTTCAAGAAAGAGAAATCTTCAGCTTTTTCATCTTCCGATACAGGATGGTCCGGTGAATGCCCAGAATTTCAGCAGCGTTTGTTTTATTGTTATCTGCTTCGATAAGGGCCTGCCTGATGGCATAGCGTTCTGCTTTTTGCAGATAATCGTTCAGCATTGCGCCCTTGTCACGGATGGGGATGTTTTCCGAATAATGGAAATATTCAGGCAGGTCTGATGTCTCTATGGCACGGGTTTTGGTGGAGACCAGTATTCTTTCTATGGTGTGCAGCAATTCCCGTCCGTTTCCCGGCCATTTATACCCGAGAAGAGCCTTTTCTGCTTCTGACAGAATTCGGATTCCCTTGCCGGCCGGTCCCTTCATGATTTTCTGGATGAAATGATAGGCCATGGGCAAAATATCTTCAACTCGGTCCCTCAAGGGTTTGATATGGATGGGAACGACATTCAGCCTGTAAAAGAGATCCCTTCTGAATAATCCGCTTTTCATCAGGCTCTCCATATCCTGGTTAGTGGCGGCAATGACCCTGAAATCCGAAGGAGTGACCGTATTGCTGCCGATCCGTTCCACTTCCTTCATTTCAAGCACCCTTAAGATTTTGGGCTGCATTTCCAGGGGCATATCCCCGATTTCATCCAGGAAAATGGTGCCCATGTGGGCGATTTCAAATTTGCCGGGTTTGCCTTTTTTGCTGGCACCGGTAAAGGACCCCTTTGTATAGCCGAAAAGTTCTGATTCCAGGAGGTCTTTTGGAATGGCTGCGCAATTGACCTGGACAAACGGGAAGATTTTCCTTGCACTGGCATGATGGATGGACTGGGCAAACAGTTCCTTTCCCGTGCCGGATTCACCGCTGATCAGTATGGGCAGGTCATTGGTGGCAGCCTGATTGGCTTCATGTTTGGCTATTTTCATGGCCGGGCTGCTGCCGATGATGCTGTTAAAATCGTACCGGGTCCTGTGAATGGATCCCAGTTCTTCCTGGAAATTGATTAACTTGGATTCAAGGGCGGAGCACTTTTCAGCCAGTTTTGCCGCAGTTGTTGCATTGTCAAAAAGCACCAGGGCCATAACGGCAACCACCTTGCCCTGCTGTTTGATGGGGATTCGCTGAACCAGGTAAACAATTCCCTTGTGCTTATGGGGGTAGTTGATTTCTGCCTGGCCGGTCTTGGCCACCACATGGAGCCGTGAATTGCTGACAACATCTGTGACGTATTTTCCAATTATCTTTTCAAGATCCGTGTTGAGAAAATTGGCATATGTTTCATTGCAATAAATGACGTATCCGTTTGAATCCGATACAATCACCCCTATCTGCATGACATCCAGGATGGATTTAAAAAAGCCTTTTTCTTCTAAAATATGCATGGCTGCCTGTTGAGTATCCCCCATGATGCCTCCCTCATTGATCTGTATCGATTTTAATACACATTAATCTAAGGGGCTGTTTTTTGCAATTTATATATACTAAATTAATCATGGTTGCGGCATCATGGGGAAATTGTAAATTTTTGGGTTATCTTTTCCATTCTTATTTTATTCGTTTCAATGTCGTAACACAATTTGTGGCGCCGGAACCGCCCACGTTGAAGACCACTCCGATCCGAGGGTCCCTTTTTACCGGCGCCATGCCGATGGGCTCTCCGACAAGCTGTTTATAGGCAAGGGCGTGCATGGAGGCACCGGTGGCGCCCACAGGATGGCCTTTTGCTTTCAGACCGCCGGACAGATTCACAGGGCACGGATCTTTTGGTCCGAATCTTTTATTGATATAATCAAAACCAGCCTGTCCGTCTTTTGACAGCCCCAACGCTTCCGTGGTCAAAATCTGGTTGATGGAGAAACAATCATGAACTTCTGCAAAATCCACGTCATCAATGGTAATGTTTGCTTCGGCAAATGATCGTTTTACTGCAACTTTACCTGCGGTCAGTTCGTAAAGATTATCTCTTTTCTTTTCTGCCAGCCGGTCACTGGCCATGCCGATTCCTGCGATTTCCACTGCCCGGGGACTGATTTTTTTTGCATCCCTTGTCGGGGCAAGAACCAGGGCGGCAGCCCCGTCGGAAACAAGGGAACAGTCATGCAGCCTTAAGGGATACGCAATCATGGGATTGCTGCCTTTGCCGGATTCAGGCAGACTTAAAATCCTTTCGGGATCATCAAGACCCAGCCGATGGGGGGGGGCGCCTTTGCCAAAATGCGCCAAAGGATTTTCATACCCGTTTTTATAACTAAGTGCAGAGATATGGGCAAACATTTCCTGTAATTGTTCAAGGGAATAACTATAATGTGCCATATATCCCTTGGCAAGCTCTGCAAAAAGCCCTGGAAACGTCATGCCAAAAGCGCCTTCATCCGGCCAGTATGAAGAACAGGCCAGGACATGGGCAACCTCCTTTGTGGCCAGTAGATTCATTTTTTCAACACCAATGACCAGCACCCGTTTAAACCGGCCCGATTCAATGGCAAAGGCAGCATTATACAGGGCAATGGAAGATGATGCACAGGCGGCTTCCGTCCGTGTGGTCGGAACAAATTTCAAGTCTTCAGGTGCCACTTCAAGGCCCAGGGGGGCCACATGCTCCTGGTTGATAAATTTTGACGGCGAGCAGGATCCGATCCAGATACCGTCAATCTCTTCGGCCGATATCCCGGCATCTTCAATGGCACCTCTGCCGGCCTCTTCCAGAAGATCATAAAAAGATTTGGTATCTTTGATTTCTCCTGTTTCCCTGTTTTTTTCCACGAATGCGCCGAATTTTGTGTTATAGGCGCCGATGATACTTGCTTTGCTCATGATGGTTTCCTGTTTTTCAAATTAGCATTCACTAATGACCCTGGCGGGCTATCCTTTTGAATCAAGTCTTAATCCGCCATGAATGAAAAATACATCACCGGTAAGGGCCTGGTTGCAAAAAAGTTCCCCGGCAAGGGAGGCGATTTCTTCAGGATCTATCAACCGGCCGATGGGCACTTTTTTTAATATATAATCAAGGGCGGTTTTATTCATGCCTTCTAAGATAGGGGTTTTTACATATCCCGGTGCAATGGCCACGCACCTTATCTTATGGGCCATTTTTCGCCTGAAAAGTTCCGCCGTGATCACCCTGGGCATAACGGACACTGCAGCTTTTGCAGCGGAATAATTGATCTGCCCGGCGGTTCCAAGAGATCCTGTGGATGAAATCAGGCAGATCAGTCCCTGGCAATTATGGTTGACCATCTGCTCCATGCATTCCCGGATCGTCAGAAAGACCCCTGTCAAATTGATGTTGATAACTGATGTGAATTGTTCAAAGCTCATTTTGTTATTTACTTTACCGGTTTCTGTATCAATATCGATCATTAAACCGTCTTTGATAATCCCGGCGCAGGGGGCAACCATGTTGACGGCACCGAATGTGTCCATGGCAAAGGCAGCAAGCTTTGTGCAGTCTTGTTCATTCCTTACATCACATTGCAGTGTTGCAACACGGGTTTTTAATTTTTGTGCGGCCATGTTAAGG
>Ga0180009_10005439_pt1 | contig 13663 bp, 11 predicted proteins | sample OS_PC_MetaG_FD_123537 | JGI IMG/M metagenome (GOLD analysis project Ga0180009, IMG submission 123537) | Groundwater microbial communities from the Aspo Hard Rock Laboratory (HRL) deep subsurface site, Sweden - OS_PC_MetaG | ecosystem: Environmental > Aquatic > Deep subsurface > Groundwater... | reverse complement strand
TTAGCAGTTTTATTGTTACTACTCAGCCACAAAGTCACAAAGACACGAAGGAAATCAGACAACAAACCGTTTGATCCATAAACTTTCTTTGTGCCTTGGTGTCTTAGTGGCTGAGTAGTTACTATTTTTTGAGAAATTCAAAAATAAAGGGCCGGGGACGCCGGAGGAAAAAACCCTTTTTCCGTTTCTGTAAAAATCAAGCGCCGAACGCTCCTGTTTCAGCGTGTCGCAGCAGACGATCAAACGCCTGATTTTGGGGTTCAAAAGAGAGCGCGGCTCAGGCGCGGCGCGGTAGCGCATGACCGGATTCGAGAACCTCCCGTCCAAAACGAGGTATTCGTATTTGCCGAAAAACAGCACCGGCCGGGCAAGGCGGTTTTCAAGTTCGCCGGCGTAGGCCGGGCAATGGCGCTTTAAGAAAGAAAAAATAATTCCGGCTTTTTCTCCGCTGGCCGCGCAGCTATAGGAACAGGGATGCCAGCTGATAATATGAAGCGACGGCAGATCAAGTTTTTTATTGGCGTCAAGGATCCGCGAGTGGCGCAGGCAGTCGCCGGGGGTCTTAAAATCAATTCTGGAAAAATAGTTCCATACGTTGTTCAGCCTGAAATCAAGAGTTTCCCCGCCGCCGGTGTTTGAAAATATCCGCCTTACAAGTTCGTCCCTTGACTTGCGCCGGTCCCCGTCGCGGAACCATTTTATAAAAGCCTTGACGCAGCATTGCGGATATCCCAGGCTGAGCGCCCACGGGGCTTCTGTTGTGGAAACGGACCAGGCTTTTGCCGCCGCCGCCAGTTGTTCGGGATTTTTCCCTATCAACACCATTTCCTTTTGTCTGCCGGCGCCGAAATGCCCGCCCTGTCTGCCGAAAATTTTCTCCGGCAGCAGATATTTAAGCTTGAGTTTTTCGCAGAGCTCTTTTAGAGCGGGCAATGACTCCGGCAGGCAGTCCGTGTAGGTGACGGGTTTTACTCCGGTGAGCACGCCGGCCAGGTCGGAAAAAGTGGGGTCGTTCACCCGGAGGCGCGAAACTCCGGGAGCAAGCGGCCTTGTCAGGAGTATGAAACCGTTTTTATCAAGATATTGCGGCCCGGCCTTCATTTTGATATTTTACTATAAAAGGACAGAGTCGGAAGTTTGATTCGGAGGCCGGGATATTAATAACATAGTCATTAGGCAAATCTATGGCCTTGATCCATTTGTTCAGGCGGTGCAATCAGAGGTGCGTGTTCTGCTCCTATCCGGCCGACGCCGGACCGCAGGGGAAGGCCGGCCTCGGGTCCTGGCTTAAAGAGATCTCGGAGATGCCGCCCGGGCTGGTGCAGCTCTCCGGCGGGGAGCCGCTGCTCGCCGATTTTGAGGATCTCATCAAGGTCATCGCCTTTTGCGCGAGGACCGGCCGGCGGGCGGAGCTGCAGACCAACGGCATAGCCATGGCGGGGCTGGCCCCGGAACGGCTCAAAACCCTGGTCAAAGCCCTGAAAGCGTCCGGCGGCTATTTCAATATTAATTTCCCGGCGTATAACGCCGCTTTGGACCTTAAGATAACCCGGACCAAAGGCGCTTTCGCCGGCCGGACCAAAGCGGTAAAAAAACTGCTGGCCCTGGGAGCGAAGGTGCGGCTCACCCATGTCGTCTGTTCGCTCAATTATAAGGACACGGCCGGATTCTCCGCGTTCGCCGCTGAAGAATTCAATACTTGCGTAAGCGCCGTATCAAAGCACGGTGTGCCTCAGACGGCCAAAGGGCTCTCCTGGCTGCAGTTCAGTTTTATAAAAGGCATAGGCCGGGCCAAAGGGCCGAAATTCATTCCCAAATATTCAACGGCAGCCCCGTATTTAATAAAAGCGCTTGACCTTTGCGGCCGGAAAGGGGTTAAATGCGATGTGGACCATATTCCGCCCTGCTTCCTCGGCAGGCATTACGCCAAGAACGTGGACCTGGTCAAAATGCTGGAAGGCCGCAAGGGCCCTCATCTTGAGGAGAAGGAGAAGGTGCCGGTATGCAAAGGCTGCGAATTTTTCACGCTTTGCCCCGGACCCAGGAAAGATTATATAGCCGCGCACGGGGCTCTGAAATGACCAAAAAACCGGTTTTCCCTTTTACTAAAGAATTCCCGGCGCTGGCGCGCGGGCTCGGCGGCCGGAAGATGATCTACCTGGACAGCGCCTGCACGGCGCTCAAGATGAGATCCGCCGCCGGCGCGCATAACGAGCTTTTGCTCCATCTCGGCGGCTGCGGCGGCAGGCGTTCCAGCCACGCGCTGGCCCGGGCGGTTGAGGAACTGTACGGCGGGGCGCGGGCCGATGCGGCGGTTTTTACGGGTGCGCAGTCCCCGGACGAGATAATATTCACCAGCGGCGCCACCGAGGCGGCCAATATTTTCGCGGGGGGCTTTCCTTTCACCCCGGAGAAAAACGAGGTCATACTCTCCCCGCTTGAGCATAACAGCGTATTCCTGCCTTTTTATAACCTGTCCAAGACCGGAAAAATAAAATTAAAGGTGATGCCGCTTAAAGGCTTTAAGCCGGATATAAAAGCGTTCGCCCGGATGCTGAGCAAAAGAACGGCGCTCGTCTGCGCCGCCAGGGCCTCCAACTTCTTCGGCGGCGTCATAGATCTCAAAAGCATAGCTGAACTCGCCCGGCAGGCCGGCGCGGCGGTGTTCTCCGACGACGCGCAATACGCCCCTACGCACCCGGTCGGGGCGGCGTCTTCGGGCGCGGATGCTTTGGCTTTCTCGGGGCATAAGCTCGGCGCGCCTTTCGGCACCGGCGTCCTGTGGGTCAAAAAAGCCCTGCTGAACAGGCTTAACCCCTTTAAGGTGGGCGGCGGCGTGGTCAAGAGCGTGGAGCGTTCCGGTTCCGGCTTTGAGGTGGAATATCTCAGGGATTATCAGGGCTTTGAGGCGGGGATACAGAATTACGCCGGCGCTTTCGCTATGGCCAGGGCTTTTAAAACGCTCTCGGCGCTGGGCCATGAGAACATCAGGGCGCACATGGCCGAAATAGTCTCCTACGCTTATGAAAGGCTCTCCGCCGTCAGGAAAATAAAGGTGCTGGGCGAGCCGGAAGACCTAAAGAATGGAGCGCTTCTCCCGTTCGTCCCGGCCGGGCGCGCTTTCTCGCCGGCGGACCTTAATATTTTCCTGAACACTTACTATAAAGATCGGTTCATCGCCGTGCGCACGGGCCGCCATTGCGCGGACCTCGCCTCGTTGAACAGCGGTCTGGCCGAAACCGCGAGGCTTTCGTTCTTCGTCTACACCTCAAAGCGCGACATAGACGTTTTTATCTCCGCCCTGCAAAAGTATCTCTCGTTTTTGTGACGGACACAATCCCGGTTATTTTTAATGATACGGAGGTTTTGAGATGCACTTATTGTCCGAGCTGGAGAAGTATGATTTTTCAAGGGTCGTCGGTTTCGCGCAGAAGCTTATCCAGCACCAGAGCCTTTCCGGCCGGGAAAAGCCGGTCGTGGAAAGCTGCATAAGAGAAGCGGTCAAGCTGAATTTTAACGAAGCCTGTTCCGACAGGATGGGAAATTTCATAGGCAAGATAGTCATCGGCGACGGCAAAGGCAAAAAGGTGATTCTTACCGGGCATCTTGATACGGTCCATGCGGAGCCGTCAAAATGGGACCCCGAAACGAACCCGCATTCCGCGACGATAAAGGATCACAAGCTGTACGGCAGGGGCGCGTCGGACATGAAAGGCGCCTTCGCCGCCATGTTCGCTTCGGGCGCGTTCCTGAAGGGCCTGGACCCCAAAGAGTACGGCGGGGAAATATATATAGTCGGAACGGTGGTGGAGGAGCTTTTTGAGGGCGTAAGCTTTCTGGAAGCCCTGAAGAAGATCCATCCCGATTACATTATCATCGGCGAGGCATCCGAATGCAGGCTGAATATCGCCCAGAGAGGCCGGGGGGAGATCCTGATAAGCGTGCTCGGCCACGGCAAGCACGCCTCCGTGGGCAGGAGCGCGGTAAACCCCATAGAACAGGTGGCCTTTATCATCGAGGCCTTCCACGTCTGGTACAGGTCCGAAGCCGTGGCGCTGCTGGGAAAACGGAACATCGTCCCCACCGATATAAAGATCCCCGCGGGCGGTGGGGGCGGCCTTGACGGGCGGGGCGGGAACTCCACGGTCCCGAACGAAGTGGAACTCACTTACGACGTGAGGACGCTGCCGGGCGACACGGAAGAGTCGGTGCTCAAGCTGGTCAGGGACAACATGGAGCCGGTGACCTCCCACGGCAAACGGCTGTACCCGGCGTTCAAAGATCCCATAATCGAATATGCCAAAGACGAATGCGTAACCTATACGGGAGTGCCGATACGGCAGACCAAGTTCGCGCCGGCCTGGCAGGCTGGAGAGGATGACGAACTCGTGGTGAAAGCAAAGCTGGGCTTGCAGAAAGCGGGGCTCCCCGTCGAGATCGGGGCCTACAGCTTCTGCACCGACGGCAGCGCGGTGGTGAAATACCGGGAGCTCTATCCCGACAGGAACTGCCAGGTGATCGGCTTCGGCCCCTCCCTGGAATCCCTGGCGCACACGACCAACGAATACATAGAAATAGATCAGATGAAGAAGGCCTTCAAAGGCTATCTCGGAATAGTGTCCGAACTGCTGAAAAAATAAGGCTAAAGGCTAAAGGCTGAAGGATAAAGGAAAAACACCGAAAAAAAGATTATTCCGCCCTTTAGCCTTTATCCCTAATCCTTTATCCTTCCCGAAAAATTCCGCTCGAATTTTTCGGGTTTACAGGGATTTGAGGACCCCGGTCTTCTCGTTGAAGTCCTCGATGAGGCGGTCCCACTTCGCGGCCTGGGCGAAGGTCTCCGTCCAGAATTCCGGCTCCCAGAGGCGGTCCAGATCTTCTACGGTCCTTTCCTGCTGTTCCACCCAGGTGAAGTACTTGAGGTTGTGGAGGGCCTTGCGGTCCAGCAGCGTCAGTTCCTTCATCCAGTCGGTCGTCTGGCCCAGCAGGGAATTTTCATAGTCCGCCGCGGCCTGATTTTCCGTGTAGGCGCCGCGCTCCTCGCGCAATTCCTTGATCCGCGACTGGTAGAGGTCCATGGAGTCGGTGAAGATCGTGAAGATGAAGTCCTCCTCGCCAAGGTCCTGCTGCTTGGCGGTCTTGATAGACGCCAGCATATTGCAGATGCCCGAGATGCCGAGCAGGCTCAGGGATTTGAGCGTTTCCTCCGAAACTTTGCGCGCCTTGAGGTATTTGAGGCCCGCGGGCTCGTTGAAAAGCCTCATAACCCGCATGCAATCCTCGTCGTCTATATCCGCCACGATGTCGGTGTTGCGGACGTTGTGGATCCAGGGAACGTGCTTATCGCCGATCCCCTCGATGCGGTGGGCGCCGAAGCCGTTCAAAAGCAGGGTGGGGCACTGCAGGGCCTCCACCGCCGCGACCTTCGCGTTCGGGAACCGGGTCTTCAGATAATCCCCGGCGCCGATCGTGCCGGCCGAGCCGGTCGCTGAGACATAGGCCGCGAGCCGCCCGCCTTTTGAGACGCTCCGGAACACTTCCTCGATAGAGGGACCGGTGACGCTGTAGTGCCAGGAGCAGTTGCCGAACTCCTCGAACTGGTTGAAGATGAGGCAGTCCTTGCGGGTCTTCTTGATCTCCCAGCACTTGTCGTAAATTTCCTTGACGTTCGACTCGGTGCCGGGGGTCGCGATGACCTCGGCCCCGATGGATTTGAGCCACTCGAAGCGTTCCTTGCTCATCCCCTCGGGGAGGATGGCCACGGCCGTGCATTTAAGCAGCGCCGAGTTGAACGCGCCGCCCCGGCAATAGTTGCCGGTGGAAGGCCAGACGGCCTTCTGCGTTGTCGGGTCGAACTCGCCGGTCACCAGGCGCGGCGCCAGGCAGCCGAAAGCCGCCCCCACCTTGTGGGCGCCGGTCGGGAACCACTTGCCAAGGAGGCCGATGACCCGGGCCTTGATACCCGTGATCTCGCGCGGAATCTCGAGGTAGTTGACGCCGCCATAAAGGCCGGTCTTGGTGTCGTTCTTCCAGGTGATCCGGAAGAGGTTCAGGGGATCCACGTCCCAGAGCCCCACGGGCTTGAGGCGTTTCTTTATCTTCTCGGGAACCTTCGTAGGATCGACATGCTGGGCCAGAGTGGGGATGACGATATTCTGCTCCCGGCAGCGTTTGATGGTTTTTTCGAGGACCGATTTCTTGATGGCGGTTTGAGGCATAGCGTCCCTCCGTGAATTCAGAGAATTAACGTAACTGCTCAGGTTGTTCAGACTGTAGGTTGTTCAGGGGATAGTGATTAAGCAGGAAAGTAAGTAAGCAAGGAAGAATCACTCTCTTACTCAATCACTCTCTTGCTTAATCACTTTCTTGCTTCTTACCTACAGCCTCTCCGCTTGAGCCGTTACCAATTATACCACAATTCAAGACGACAGGTCCTTTCCGCCAGAGGCGGACGATTTCAACTGCAATTTTCGGATTAAGGCTTACGCATGCTGTCATATAACTGCGGATGACCGGCGCGTTTTATCAAGAATTCAGGAGTCGTGGGATAATAATTGACTCGTAAAGGCAAAGGTTGTAGAATATCAGACAATAAGACACTTTAAAGCGGATTACACTGATTGATCCGGGCCAAAAGCATAGATGTTTGTGATTATCCGTGTAATCCGCAGTCGGAAATCCGTCTGATCATTCAAAGGAGAAACAAACATGAAATCGAACAAATTCCTCGGCAGAGACTGGATAGACGCTGAACTGGATTATACAAAAGAAGAATGGGAATCTCTTATTGAGGTGGCGCTTGATCTAAAACGCAGATATGCCATGAACGAAGATACCAGTAATATTCTGCGCGGTAAAACGCTTTTCACGATGTTTTTCAATCAATCTCTCAGGACCCGCAGCACTTTTGCGGCCGGCATACAGCAATTAGGCGGCTTTCATGTCGATCTGGAGCCGGGCAAGACCTATACTCCGGCGAGAAAGGGATTTGACATTCCTTATAAAACCGAAAGGATCAAGGATGTGGCCGAAATGCTGGACAGGGTCGGCGACGCCATCGCCATAAGAATGTACGGCCCGCCGGCGAACTGGATTTACGGTTTTGCGAACTCCACCATGAAAGAATTCGCGGATTCCGCGTCCTGCCCGATAATCAACATGGAATGCGACAAATATCATCCGACGCAGTCGCTTGCGGACATGCTAACGATCAAAGAAAAGTTCGGAACTTTTAAAGGAATAAAGATGACGATGTCGTTCGCTTATTCCGGCTCGATCGAGAAACCGCGGGCGGTGCCCCAGAGCGTCGTTCTTGCGGCGACAAAAATGGGGATGGAAGTGACTCTCGCCCACCCCAAAGGCTATGACCTTGACCCGCAGATCATTGAGGCTTGCAGGAAAAATGCGGAAATGAATAAAAGTTCCTTTAAAATCACGAATGATTTTAACAAAGGATTTAAAGGGGCGCATGTGGTTTATCCGAAAGCCTGGGGCTCCGTATATTGCTTCAACTATACGGATGAGACGGGAAAAACCGTCAAAAAGGCCGACCATGTAAAAGCGGAAGAGGTCAATACAGCCGCTCTGGGCTGGAAAACGACAAAAAAACAAATGGCGTTGGTTGATAAAAACGGCTATTACATGCATTGCCTGCCCGCCGACAGGGGCCAGGAAGTGGACGATGATGTCATTGACGGTCCGCAGTCGATCGTAATAGACGAGGCGGAAAACCGCCTGCACGCGCACAAAGCGATCATGGCCATGACCATGGGAGGACGGCTGTAAAAAAGCAACTGAAAGTAAAGGGTCTAAGGGTTTGAGGGGTTAAGGGTAAAAACAAAAATTCTCCACCCTAAAACCCTAAAACCCTAAGACCCTTAGACCCTTCGGTTCACAAGGAGGATGAGCATATGAACCTGTTCGGAAAAGACTTGATAACCACGCAGGACTGGGAAAAGGACGAACTTACGGCGGTCCTTGAGCTTGCCGAGGACATGCAGAAAAAACGCTTTTCCCCGAAGTACACGAAGCTTCTTCAGCACAAGACGTTTTTCATGTTCTTTTACAACCCTTCGGTCAGGACGCGCCAGTCTTTTGAATGCGCCTCCACGGAACTGGGCGGGCATGCCCAATACCTGGAACCGGGCGGGATGAGGCTGAAGACAAAGAAAACAGCCGGTGAAATAATCGAGGACGCGGCCAGGGTCATGTCCCGCTACGCAGCCGGGATAGGCATCCGGATGCTGGAAGACAAGATCACCCGCTACGGGGAAGCCGACGACATGCTGAGGGAATACGCGAAATTCGCGGATATCCCGATAGTTTCCATGGCGCATGACAAATACCACCCCTGCCAGGGGCTCGCGGACATCATGGGGCTGCGCAAGCATCTCGGCCGGGACCTGAAAGGCAAGAAGCTTCTTCTGTACTGGGGGCACGGCGCGCTCGCACGCTCCTGGTGTTCGGTGCAGGAAGCCCTGCTGATCTATTCCCGCTTCGGCATGGATGTGACGGTCGCCTCGCCCGAAGGCTACAACCTTGACCCCGCCGTGATCGAATCCTCAAAAAAGAACTGCGGGGACAACGGCCGCAAGTTCGAGATCACGCACGACCCGGTGGAAGGCTACAGGGGCGCGCATGTGGTTTATGCCCGGAACTGGATGAGCCCCAACGCCTATCGCGACGGCGAATTTCATAAGCAGGAGGAGGTAGACAAAGCCCTCCAGCACAGCCGGTGGATCTGCGACGAGCAGAAAATGAAGCTCACCGACAAGGGGCTTTACATCCACCCGATGCCTATTGACAGGGGGCACGAAGTGACCGACGAAGTCGCCAGCGGGCCCAGGTCCATTATTTATGACGTGGCCGAGAACCGCCTGCACGCCCAAAAAGCCATCATGGCGCTGACCATGAGCAAGTTTGACTATAAGCTTAAGAAAACGGCGGCCAAGGTCGCGTAGAATAATTCACCGCAGAGACGCCGAGGACGCAGAGAAAACTTGGAAGAGCTTTCTCAACTATAAAAATTCCTCTGCGCACTCTGCGCCTCTGCGGTAAATCTTCTTTAAGGAGCATAAAATGGCAAAAAAACTCAGGATTTTCGCGTTCGGCGGCAACGAGGTTTCGCCGGTCGGGCTGACCGACCCTAAGACAGGAAAAGCGCTTGTCGCCGATATCGCAATGCAGTGGCAGCGGACAATCGACACCTGCCGCCTCGTGGCGGACATCATCGAAAAGCATCCCGACGACCTGTATGTTATGACCCACGGGAACGGCCCCCAGGTCGGGAACATCCTGCTCAGGGCCGAACATTCCCTCTCTATCCTGCCGCCCCTGCCGCTGGACGTCTGCGGCGCGGACTCACAGGGCGCCATGGGCTACATGCTCGCGCAGCTCGGCAATGAACTTAAGATGCGGGGCATCAATAAAGTGGTCGCCGCCGTGGTCACGCAGGTCGTGGTGGACAAAAACGACCCTGATTTCCAGAATCCCTCCAAATACGTAGGGCCGTCCTACACCTTCCAGGAGGCAACAGAGCGCAAGGTTAAACAGGGCTGGGTCATGAAGCTCTATAAGAAGGACGACAAAGGGGCGGAAGTCTGGAGGAGGGTCGTTCCGTCGCCGGTCCCGAGCGATATCGTGGAAATTGAAGCTGTTGAAGCCATGCTGAAAGCGGGGCTCATCCCGATAACCGTGGGCGGGGGCGGAATACCGGTGGAGGAAGTCACACCCAAAACAGAGAACGGGAAAGAGATTTACGAATGCAACTATGACATCAGGTTCTCAAAAGAAGCGGGAAAAACCCCGGCCAGGATATACTCCGGGGTGGAGGCCGTCATAGACAAAGACCTGGCCTCGGCCCTGCTTGGGAATATGCTTTATAAGCGGGCCAGGGCAAAAGGGGAGGACCTTGAAGTCAGCCTCACCATCTTCACCGGGGAGGACGGCGCCAAGCTCAATTACCAGAAGCCCGACCAGGTTGACCTGCGGATACTGACGGCGAAGGAAGCGCGGGAGATCTATAACCGGAAACCCGCCCCGTTCCCGGCAGGCTCCATGGGCCCGAAAATACTGGCGGCCATCAAGTTCATCGAGAACGGCGGCGACACGGCCTACATCTCCAGGACCGACAGGTTCGAGGAAACGCTTCAGGGCAAAGCGGGAACGACGGTGACAAAGTAAGGGTATAGGGTAGAGGGTTTAGGGTATAGACAGGGGATGGTAAAAGAAAATCAAATATCAAAAATTAAAAATCAAAAGTAACTTTAAAAAAATTCTGGGTTTTTAATGTTTGATTTTTAGCTCTTGATTTCTTTGCTATCCCTTGTTTTTCATAATGAAGAATAAAACAGGCATTCCGCCGCATTTTTACTGGGCGCGCCTCGGCAAAGAGTATCTGTTGACCAATGACGCCGGCGATTTCGCGTATCTTGACGCGGCCCGGTTCAGGCGGTTCACAGGTTCCGGCGCTTTAGGCGTTAAAGACCCCAGGTACCGGGAACTCGAGGCCAAAGGCTTCGTAAGGGACAGGCTGGATTTTGACGGGTTCGCGGCCAAATGGGGACAATCCAACGCTTATCTGCATCGCGGCCCGGGCCTGCACATAATGGTGCTGACGCTCAGGTGCGACCATAAATGTCTTTACTGCCAGTCCGGCGCGGTCGGCGCCGGTTCAAAAAAGACCGACATGAGCATCGGCACGGCTCGTAAGTGCGTGGAGTTCGCGCTTAAGTCGCCGAATTCCGGCATCACCATAGAGTTCCAGGGCGGCGAGCCTCTTTTGAACTGGCCGGCGCTTAAAGAAACTGTTTCTTACGGCGCGCGGAGAGCCAAAGAGGCCGGCAAGGAAATTAAATTCGCCCTGGTCTCCAATTTCAGCCTGATGACTTTGGAAAAGGCGGATTTCCTGATCAAAAAGGGGGTGGCGCTTTGCACTTCTCTGGACGGCCCCGCGGACCTGCATGATAAGAACCGGATATTAGCCGCAGGCGGCTCGCACGCCGCCGCGATAAAATGGCTCAGGTATTTCAGCAAAAAATGCGGCAGGGATTGCGACTGCGGCCCCAGCGCGCTTTTGACGGTGTCAAAACATTCGTTCGGCCGCGCCAAAGAGATAGTGGACGAATATGCGCGCCTCGGGCTTGCAAGCATCTTTATAAGGCCGCTCACTCCGATAGGCTGTGCCGGCGCCCTCTGGGATAAAATAGGCTATAGCGCTGAAGATTTCGTCAAATTTTACAGGGAGAGCCTGGCGCATATAATAGAACTGAATAAAAAAGGGATTTTTCTGAAGGAAAAAACGGCTTTCCTGATGCTTAAAAAAGCCCTCGGGTTCAGAGATAACAAATACGTGGACCTGCGCTGCCCCTGCGGCGCCGGTTTAGGCCAGCTTACTTACAACTATAACGGCGATATATACACCTGCGATGAGGCCCGGATGCTGGCCTGGGAGGGGGACGAGCTTTTTAAAGCCGGGAATGTGTTGAAGGACGCCTATCGGGAAGTTATCTCTTCAGGAGCGGTCAAAGCCTGCGCCTCCGCCTCCGGCCTTGATTCCCAGCCGGCCTGCGCGCGCTGCGTCTGGCGGCCTTATTGCGGGGTTTGCCCGGTCTATAATTACCGGACCCAGGGCAGCCTTTGGGGGCACATGCCGGCCAATGAGCGCTGCCGGCTGCTGAAAGGGGTTTTTGAGACAGTCTTCACTCACTTAAAAGACGAAAAGACACGCTCGCGGGTATTCGTAAAGTGGCTTGATCAGCAGCCTTCCGGCCGTTAACTGCACCCAACATGTCATCAACACTGACAGGCTGTTCAATATCGCTTTAACACCCCTTTTTCTAATTTTACCCTCTAATTTTACCCCTTGAAAATCAGCGCGGGATGTGCTATAACATACGGTAAGGTATTTGACCCCCCCAGCTTTTAAAGCGGGGGGGAGTAGTGGTTTGGCCGTTTGATGGCCACAGGCCCTGTTACGGCACTGCCATAGGCTTGTCTTTTTTAGTGCGGGATCGGGTGACATCATGAAAAAGTGGGTTATACTGGTATTGGTTTTGCTGGGCTGCCTGCTGCTGGCAATGCAATATCTGATGAACAAAAAAGCGAAAGGCCAGGTTTCTCCGGCGACGACCTCGCAGGGAGAGCCGGGGGGCGTGCCTTTGCCTCCCTCGGCGACCGGCTATGTCATACCCGATAGCTCGTTCGCGCCGGCTCCCGAGAATCTCAACGATCCCAGCCGCCTCAGGCTGCCGATCGTGCCGACGAACTATAAGGGGGCGTGCCCCGGAGGCTCGCTTGCGGAGATGAGCGCTACGCACGGCAAGTTTTGGGGGCGCCTCGCCAAAGAAACACCTTTCAGTCCCAACAACACCAGAAGGATGTACGGTTTTGTGGCCGATTATATCGGCTGCGTCGCCGTGGCGCGCAAGAACGCCTTGATATGCGACATGCTCCCGCCCGAACCGCCGGAAAAGGGCAGCGTCAGGCCGGGCGCCGGCAGGCCTGTAGCCGCGGGCGGCCGGTCGCAGCCGCGCCCGCCGGAAAAGGGCGCCATCAAGGAACGCGCCCAGGACGGTCTCCGCTATAATTGCAGGGAAAGAGTCAATCCCACGCTATTTATCGCCTATATGGCGGGCAAAAGCAGGAGCAGCGACTCTTGTCAGGCCATGCTTGCCGGCTGGGAGCCGCTGGTTCTGGCCAATATCTCCGTGACGGATTTCTGCGCGGCCACCGCAAAGGGCATAGACGCCGTCAATAATTACATGCAAAAGACCTTGGGGAAGAAGAAGCCGAAGAGGAAGAAGGGGATAGTGGAGAAAGATGTCAGTGCCCGGCAGCGGTTCGCCACTTCGGAATCGTCCTGCGGAGGGAACGCAGAGTGCATTAACGGCGCCAAACTGTACAACGCGATAAAAAGCGGCAACGTCTCCCGGTGTCCCCGCGTCCTTGAGCGCAGAAAACCGGCCGGGGCGGACGACAAAGAGCCGGCCCCTAAGCGCCCGGCCAACGCGTCCTCGTCCGACGTTTTATGTGAGGCCGCAATAACCGGGGCGGCGGTGTCCTGCGAGCCGATAGTAAAGGCAATGTCCGAATTTTACTGCGCGGCCGTGGAAAGAACGAAAAAAAAGACCGGCGGGTTTATAGGAATGTCCAAAGGGGAGATAGAAACCGCTATTGCCCAGAAGAAGCTTCAGGCAGCCGAGAAAGAACTCCGGAAGAAAGAATTAGAAAAGATCCAGATTGAAATAAATAAAAAAGTGAGAAAGACTTTAGGAAAGGATACGAAATGAGGGGGGTAACGATTATGAAAAATAAACCGTCCAAAATAAAGAAAAACATCAAATTATTCTTCTCCAGCGAAGAGGGGAAAATGCTGGATTCCGACATCGTTAAGACGGGGCTGGCGCTGGGAATACTCGGCGCGGCAATGGTGGACCAGGCCAGCGCGCAGGATATCCATTCCAATTATTTCACGTCTACCTCGCATGTAAGCCACCAGAGCCACGGCTCCCACGGGTCGCACGGCTCCCACGGGTCGCATGCTTCCCACGGCTCCCACGGGTCGCACGGCTCCCACGGGTCGCACGGCTCCCACGGGTCGCACGGCTCCCACGGCTCGTATTAGCCCGAAAAATTCAATTAAATTTTTCGGGAAGGATAAAGG
>Ga0180009_10005438_pt1 | contig 13664 bp, 13 predicted proteins | sample OS_PC_MetaG_FD_123537 | JGI IMG/M metagenome (GOLD analysis project Ga0180009, IMG submission 123537) | Groundwater microbial communities from the Aspo Hard Rock Laboratory (HRL) deep subsurface site, Sweden - OS_PC_MetaG | ecosystem: Environmental > Aquatic > Deep subsurface > Groundwater... | reverse complement strand
TTATAAACTATAAGGAATGACACGAATTACATTCTACCGGACCTGCGCCAAGGTTTTCATGGCATCCCTTGCACTGGGTGTGCAATGCATCAGCTCTTGACGGCATGCTTTCATCACCTGTATTTTCATGGCACTCACTGCAGTTGTAGGTCTCATCATCTTCAATGTTATGATGGCAGTCCAGGCAATCACCTGTATAATTGCCCACGTGTACTGAATGGGTGAATAAAACTTTTCCGCCTTTGTTCTGAAACATTAATCTTACCGGATGTTCCGGTGCAGGGGGGGTAAAAGAGGCATAGCATATAATTCCTGTGATCAAAAATATGACCATAATCAATATAGCTACCTTTAGGTCGCGTTGTGATGTCATAATACTTCTCTCTTATCTATAGGGTTTAGAGTTCATGCGACAAACCCACAACTAGCATGGCGTTATATTATATTGAAGTTGTATTGGCAAGAGAAAAAAATTAATTTTATGGCAGGGAGCAACCGGATGGAATGACGTGGGATTTCTTTCTGACAAGGAAGGGTTTATATTCTTGTCTTTGTGAAAGAGAGTTGTTTTTTTTCCGGATATAATAAAAAGAAAAACCAAAAAGAAAAAATCCTGAAGCCATGGAGACAAGGGAGGGATTCATCTGAAAAAAAAGTGCAAGGCTATTGCCGATAACTGCACCAATGGTCAGAAGAATAATGGGGAAGACATATAAGAGAAAAGTTAAAAAAAGCATGGGTCTGGTTTCAAGTCCGATGACCACATGGTCCCCTTTTTCAACATTAAGGGTGTTATCGACCGTAACGATCATCTCTTTTTGATCATTGACAGTTCCGCAGCTTTCTTTGGAAGAGCAGGCTTCACAAGCTCCGGATCTGATTGTTTTTATCCAGGCGACAGAAGGGGTGGCATTGGTTACAACTCCGCTTTCAGTGATCATAATTCAACATTCTCTTATCAGGCAACAATGTTCACAATCTGGCTGGTTTCATAAGTTTGTGCAATGGTTCCATTGTTCTGATTTTCAGGTGGTTGGGTTTGTGCTGCATTAGACGCTTCAGCTTTTTGTGCTGCCAGCCTGTCCTGTGCTTCACGGGTAAGGGTCACTTCAAAAGCCTGTTGGGCAGCCTGGGTATTTTCTGTATTCAGATCAGTTCTGGATGCTTCAACGTTCTGTTCTCGAAGTCGTGTGTTGTCAACCGGGGGGGTGGCATTCGGGACATTCGCATAGGCGGCTGCCCCTTGTAAACTGTTAATCTCCATGATCTTCCCTCCTTGGTGTTGTTGTCCTTTGTCTTGCTAAAGGATAAACCCGATATGGAATGATGTCAATTTTTTTATTGTTTTTTCTTGACAAAAAAAATGCCGTGATATATACCTTTCGAGTCTTGTTCAAAGGCACTGCTCCCCAGTAGCTCAGTTGGCAGAGCAATTGGCTGTTAACCAATGGGTCCGCGGTTCAAGTCCGTGCTGGGGAGCCAACTCAATCAATACTATCCCGATAAGTTGCCTTATCGGGATTTTTTATTTCTGTATAATTAATGTGGTTCTTAATGTGATTTCCGGTTTTTCGCTTAAGATTTTTAGCCTTTGCTTTCTTTTTAATACCTAATACAGAGTTGTCTTTATGAAATCTTGTGGGGTATTCCTGAAATTCTATCCGGGATGGAGACGAGAGGTTTTTTTATATCGTTGAATACAGAAATATGACCATCGACACCTTCACAGGTTTATAAAACTGAATTGAAATTCCAAAGCTGGAAAAATATCATATATCACATATGGGGTCGGTCAAATTTTGTTTGGACTGAACCCTATGAATACAAATCTTGACCGGTTGAATTTTAATTAAAGTCGCTAATAACAAGAGAAGTCAACACTTTTCTCTTGACTACAGCATCCCTTTTTTAGACATCTTTCTTCCATGAGTGCATGGCTGATTTTTATTTACGACAATACAGATGATTGACTTTGTCAAACAAATACTTGTCAATGGCAATTAAAAACTTGACAACGCAAATCAAAGTTGAGATCATTAAACTGAACAGATTTTAAATTCAGGAGGTGAATATGGTAATCGAGCTGAGTTATGTTGAAAGAATACGTCGGTTTAACCGGTTTTATACACAAATTCTTGGTTTATTGAATAATAAGCTTCTTAAAAGTGACTATTCCTTAGCTGAAGCTCGTGTCTTATTTGAACTTGGTCAAACCCCCAACATTGTCTCAAAGGAACTATCAAAGCAACTCCATCTTGATCCAGCCTACTTAAGCCGAATATTGATGCGTTTTGAAAAGCAAGGATTGATTCATAAAAAGAGATCTATTGAAGACACTCGCAAACAGGTTCTTTCACTTACATCAAAAGGCGATTCTGCTATCGCCAAGCTCCAGGAGATGTCAAATCTTCAAATTACATTATCCCTTTCAAATACAAAACACGAGGAGCACGAACAGCTTGTAAAAGCGATGGAAAAAATAGAACAAATCTTTACAGGAGAAAAACCTCAATCAAAAACGTTTACGCTCCGCTCCCACCGGCCCGGAGATATCGGCTATATCACATACCGCCATGCTGTGTTTTATTCCAATAATTATGGATTTGATACAACCTTTGATGCCTACGTGGCCTCAGGTTTAGCACAATTTGCAGTGAATTATGATGCACAAAAAGAACACCTTTGGGTTGCCGAAGACGGAGCAACATCGGTGGGCTCAATTGCAATTGTGAAATCAGAAGAGACGATAGCCCAACTGCGCTGGTTTTTGGTGGAACCCCAAGCTGGTGGCATTGGTCTGGGGAATAAACTGCTCCATGAAGCGGTTGAATTTTGCAAACGCATGAATTACCAAAAAATAATTTTGTGGACATTGAGTAACTTATATACAGCCCGCCATCTCTATGAAAAATTTGGGTTTCAAGTCGCAACCACAAAGAATCATGAGATTTGGGGACAAGAACTCACTGAAGAACTATGGGAAATCAAATTATAGAAAGGTCTGATTACCAGAATATAATTGCTCTCAATTTCAAAAGAAAACAAAATGGTATCAATAGTGATGCGAAAAAAAATAATAGCGGGGAAGGACTTCCAAAAGAAAGACTCATAGGTTCGGAATTGAACGGCAGCGACGATTATAACGTGACGGGCTCAGTTTTTTAAGATTCTTCAGATCACAAGATGTTGTATCTATATTATTTTTCTTCCCAGATTCGAAATTCCATTATATGGGAGAGGTCAAAAAAAAATTCCAAATTTTCCATTACGTTTTATGGAGATAAGACCTTGCTGATCTGACTTTTTTTAAAGGGAGAAACAGGTATTAAGTGAGGAAATTAATCATATACTATTTTTAAAAAAGTTAACAAAAGTCCACATCTCATGGGGTTCGTTTCTTAACCCCATTTTGTGCAGATCGGTTTTTACTTTCAGATGTTTGCGGACTTGTGCTCCATCCGCCAGGTAGTTTACAGCTTTCATTCTGATAAAGATCCTTACGATTGCAAGGTGAACAATATTGAAAAAAGGATAAACTCAACAGCGTCTAATCTTTTTATCTGTACCCAGTTTTTTTCTGAATAACTGTCTCTGTTTTTATCAACAAAAAAAAGATATTGAGTAAAATAGTAAAAAAATGTGATCAGAATTAGAGATATGAAAAAGGAGTCAGAAATGGGTAACAATGAGATTCAAGATAAGATGTTCTCCGAATTTATGGATTTTTCAATATATGACAAGGCGCTAAATCTGGGTTATGATTATCTTACTAAAGCCATGAACCGTCATGTTTTTCCCCATGATGATGCGATAGCCAATCTTGAGCATTTTGATGAACCTTTTCCTAAATTTTCATCTTCAAGCGATACAGTTCTTGAGCTTTTAAAAAAATATGGAGAACCTGCTACTCTGCCGAATGTTGGCGGCAGATACTTCGGGTTTGTTATAGGGAGTGTTGATTGCCATAAAACACTGAACACTCCTTATGACAGCGGAATCGTTATTTGCCGGGATAAAGAATCCCTTATTAATGCGCTTCATATGTCAGGGGCGTATATAGTTACAGGTCAGGGGCGTGACGGAATGTTCTATACCCCTGAAATGTCGAGAAGGGCCCGAATATTTGAAATTTGGTCTGCCTTGAAATTTCTTGGCAAGAAAGGGCTGGATCAAATGGTCACAGGGTTTCAGGAGCGGGCTCTTCAATTTATGAAAGAATTGACGGAAGCTGGATTTGATATTGTAAATGATGTGGTTTTTAATCAAGTCCTTGTCAGATGTGAAACCGATGAGTTAACACTGAAAACCCTTGAAAATATCCAAAAACTCAGAGTTTGCTGGTGTGGGGGGTCTAGGTGGGAGGATAGAGATGTTATCCGGTTAAGTATATGCTCATGGGCGACTACTGACAAGGATGTTTCTCTTTCTGTTAAATCATTTATTGAAGCACGGAATATGGCTGAAGGAAAAGCATGATGCTGAGTTATCTGGAAAGAGTTTGTGTGTCAAATTAACGGTTACACCAAAGATATCCTATTGAGAAAATCTTATATCCATTATATCAATACTGAAAAAGAATCATTAAAAAAAATAGACCGGTTAAAAACGGTGGATAAAATGAAGAAAATGATTCAATCGCTATTCGTATTTTTCCTGACGATTCCAGTGTTCTGGAACATCACATCTGCAGCAGGAATAGAACCGGATTACTGGCCAACCAACGGCTGGCGGACGGCATCCCCTGAAAGTCAGGGTGTAGACTCAAAAGCATTGATAAACCTGCTGGATACGATATGGGAAAAGAATATTAACATTGACAGTGTTTTAGCAGTTCGAAATGGCTATATCGTCCTGGACGACTATGTTTACCCTTTAGATTCAGACACCAGGCATAGTATCTATTCATGCACCAAAAGTATTTCCTCTGCGCTAATCGGTATCGCTCTTGACAAAGGGCATATCAAAGACGTGCAGCAGTCGGTATTGGATTTTTTCCCCAAGCGGGAGGTTAAAAACATAGATGCGCGTAAGAAAGCCATCACGCTTGAGAACTTGCTGACCATGACCACCGGTATTGACTGTCGAGATTCATACCTCTACCAATGGCGCGGTCTCACACAAATGAATCATAGTGCGGATTGGGTACAGTTCATGATTGATTTACCTATGTCAGAGGAGCCCGGAACTCGTTTTGAATATTGTAATGGCGCCTCTTTTCTTCTCTCTGCCATTATTCAGAAACAAACCGGCATGACTGCGTTTTCATTTGCCCAAAAAACTCTATTCGGTCCTCTGGGGCTTACGAATGTCAGATGGCCATCGAGTCCTAACGGCATTAGCATTGGCTATGGCGAGATTCAAATGCGGCCAGTTTATCATGGTCGCACCCAGGCAAAATTTATTGGTTGTATTTACCGGGAGCCTGACAAAAGAAGATTTTTATACACCACTGGGTTTGCTGTCAGCTTATATTCTTCCAGCAGCAAAATCAGCGATCCCCCTGGCTGAAAACACTGATAATGTGAAAGCATTAAAATTACTGAGCGCCCGATTGCAAAATTCAAGTCCTGTAGATCGTGAAAAAATAAAGGCTAAAACTGAGAAATCCTTCCAAGGATTAAAATTTAAAGAATATGTAAACAACGAATATGGATTCATGGTGACATATGATGCAGACCTTCTGAACATGGCCAATGACACCCAATTGATTTCTCCTCTGGTTATAAAAAGAAGAGGTCTGAAGGGTCTGCCTGTTTTTGCTGCGCTGGTGGATGATATCCCTCGCGGAATGGCTTTGGAAAAGAGTGCGGATTATCTGGTTGATTTTTACAAAAAGACATTTGATATATCGGAGTTTAAGATTACGACTCAAAAACCAATTAAGCTCTCAGGGGGATTAGAAGCAAATTATTTTGAAATTAAGTGGAAATATCAATCATTGAGTCTGTTAACTGTGGGAGTTTTTGCCTATAAAAACAATAAAATTATTGGTGCCTTTGCCGGCAGTACGGAAAAAACATCAGTTGAATATCTGGCATTGATGGTAAAATCTTTGAAATTTATTAAACAGGCCCGATGAAAATAAATCTGCTTTTTTAACGGCCGGATCAATGGCCTTTCTTAAAGCAATAACTGTCTTAAAGAGCCTATGCCTGACATTAGATCAACGACAGCTGCGTCGCCGCATATCGTGTTATTGTATAATCAGCTGATGACTTAGGGATATTCTTTTTATTGACTTGAAGGATATTTAAATAGATACTTAAAGATAATTGCTTTCAGTAATCATCGGAACAACACGAAAAAAATAAAATAACCCAAACTATTTATCAAGCCAGCCATAAAAAAATGAGCAATTTAAAACAACACAAAGATAAAATACTGACAGATGTTTTTGGAAATACTGAAGCGTTTATTCTTGAACATCAGTGCTTTAATGGCATGTGTTTTTTTACGGCCGTTATTTTTATTGTCAGTGTTGCCATGAATTATCTGATCGGCCTGAATCTGGAAATAACCTTAGGTACGCTATTCTTCGGCTTTTTATTCAGCTTTTTTTATTATTTAAGCCGATTTAAAGGGTATTTTTATCCCATCTACTGGAGCGTTCTCTTCTTCGGGTGTCTGTTCGTTTCCCTTGCCTGGTTTTATACTGGCGGCATTTCAGGAACCGCCACGAGTATTTCCCTGATTATTCTTGCCATCATTAATCTGATTACGGCTAAAGGCCGCAGAATCGTATCCATATTCATTTTAAGCCTTTACCTTGGTATGCTTTATTTGGTTGAATATATACGGCCGGATCTTGTTGTTCCTTATGATAATAACGCTGCCAGGTTTATTGACAATTATTTTACCTTTATTATTGCGGTTCTGATTATATCTTTTGTGATTCATTTTACGATGCAGCATTTCAGATCGGAAAGAAAAAAGGTTACAGACAGGGAAGGAAAACTTAAAGCCATTCTGGATAATATTCCGGATCTTGTCTGGCTCAAGGACGATACACAAAAAATTACCATAGCGAATAAACCCTTTTCCGATGTCTGTGGCAAACCCATATTGAACATTATCAATAAAACGGTTTTTGACATCTGGCCTCAAAAAAAGGCGGAACAATTCCAGACAGATGACCTTGAAATCCTGGCAACCGGGAAAACATTGCACAGAGAAGAAACCCTGGTCGATATTCATGACGAGGAAAAAAGATTTGAAATTATAAAAAAACCGATCATGGATCAACAGGGGAAAATTACCGGTATTGTCGGGATAGCCAGAGACATTACGGCACGATACGAATATGAAGACCGGCTAAAAAAATATGAGCGGATCGTCGGAACCTCAATGGACCAGATGGCCCTGGTCAACACAGATTATCAATATGAAGCGGCAAACAACAGCTATGTTGCAGCCCATGCCTGTCAAGAGGTAGATCTGGTCGGCCGCACAGTGGCCAAGGTACACGGCGTCGAAGCATTTGAGAAAAAAATAAAACCCCGGATGGATAAAGCCTTTTTGGGTGAAGTGGTCATTTATCAGGATGAAGTTCTATATGATGGAATTAAAAAGCGCCATGTGGAGGTTTCTTATTTTCCCCATAAGAATGGTAAAGGAATAACCATCAGTGTGGTGGTGCATATTAAAGATATTACCGATAACAAACAGATGAAGCAGCGACTGATCCAGTCTGAAAAAATGGAAGCCATCGGCACCCTGGCCGGTGGCATTGCCCATGATTTTAATAATATTCTTTCCGGAATCCTGGGGTATGCCCAACTGGGCAAGATAAATATAGACCAGCCCGGGAAAGTGAACCGGCATCTTGACCAGATCATCAAAGGCTCCCAAAGGGCAGGAGAACTGGTAAAGCAGATTTTGACATTCAGCAGGCAATATGAATATGAAAAGCAACCCCTGGAAGTTGCCATTGTGGTCAAAGAGGCGCTTAAGCTTATCCGGGCGTCCATACCCGCATTCATAGAAATAAAAGAGAATATTGACTCAAAAGCCGTTGTTCTGGCAGACCCTTCCCAAATTCATCAGATTATCATGAATTTGTGTACAAATGCCTATCACTCAATGCTTGAGACCAAAGGCACCTTAACGGTTATATTAACAGATTTGAAAATAACAGATCCGCAAACGATTTCCACCACGCTGCCGCCCGGGGATTATCTTAAACTGGAAGTCTGTGATACAGGCCACGGCATGGATGAACAAACCCTGGAAAAAGTATTTGATCCATATTTTACAACAAAGGATGTGGGTAAAGGGACCGGTCTTGGATTGGCACTGGTCCAGGGGATTGTTGAAGAACACAATGGCTGCATCCTGGTGGACACTAAGATCGGTCAAGGCACAAGTTTTAAGCTTTTTTTTCCTGTTATGGAAAAAGAAACCCGTTTGAGTGACCTTCCGGCAGCGGATAACCTGCCTTTGTCAAAGGGAACGGAAAGAATAATGATTGTTGATGATGAAAAGAGTATTCTTTTTTCAACAAGAGAACTTTTAGAAGACTGCGGGTATCAAGTGAGTATTTTTTTGGATGGCCAGCAGGCGTTTGATGAATTTAAAACTGCCCCGGATCAATATGATCTTATCATAACAGATATGACCATGCCGAAAATGACAGGGAATGAACTGGCAGTTAACGTTTTGAAGATCCGGCCCGGCCTGCCCATTGTTTTATGTACCGGATACAGTGACAGGATAACTGAAGACACAGCGCTTGGAATCGGTATCCGCAGATTTGTCCAAAAACCTTTGATCAGCAGGGATTTGACGGTTTTGATTCGTAACGTCCTAGACGATGCAAACGCATAGTTAATAACGGTTATCAATTTTAAATTTTATGAGAAATCCATGACAATTCGTAAAAAAACATTTGGCGTCATCTTTTCTATCCTGGTGCTTATGGTAACAATGATTTATTCAATGACACATTTTATATTGATATCCGGGTATATCAAATTAGAGACCGATGAAATTATAAAGACCATTGACCAGACATCAAATCAAATGGAAGAAGATTTATCAAGTCTGAAAAGTGTTGCTGGTGACTGGGCACCATGGGATGATACCTACCGGTTTATCCAGGATTTAAATCCCGGGTACATTGAAAATAACCTTATGGATTCAACCATAGCCAATCTGAACATTAATTTCATGATTTTCATAGATGATAAAGGAAAGGTCAGGCATTGCAATGCGTTTGATCTGCAAAACGCAGTCCAGGAGAAGTGTGATGAATCGTTTGCCCGGCTTGTCAGACAAAATCCGGTTTTACTCAGAAGTGAAGTGCTGCGGGACATGATTGCAGGATATGCTTTTTTGGGAGATAAAATAGCACTTGTGGCGTCCGCACCGATTTTAACCAGTAAATTTGAAGGCCCTGGTAAAGGAACCCTTGTTGTCGGTAAATATTTGAACACAGCGGCAGTTAAATCCCTTGAAGAAAAATTGAAGATCCGTGTGACAATTAAAAAGGTTGATCCTGACAAATTGATTGAAAATTTTTCCGCAAATAAAACACATATCTTACAAAAAAACAAATTCAGGATTATACGGCCTGATAATTTTACCATTGTCGCATCGTTGTTGTTTGAGAATTTGTATGGAAAGCCTGCCTTTATTCTGGAAATAAAAAAAAGAAGAGATATTTATCTGCAAGGAAAGAACAGTCTTCGTTATCTCTTGCTGGCGCTTGGGATCATCAGTCTGGTTTTTCTTGTTGCAACCTTGCTGTTCCTTGAAAAAACGGTTCTTTATCGATTGTCCAAACTAAGTGAAGATGTGAAAAGAATAACGTTGAAGGGGCATGAAAATCAGAGGGTTGTATTATATGGCAGCGATGAGATATCCTCTTTGTCTGTGGATATTAACCAGATGCTGGAAAAATTATGGGAAAATGAAAAGCGATATCACATCCTTTTCGAATCTGCCAGTGATGCCATTTTATTGTTAAAAGGGGATATGATCGTTGATTGCAACCAAATGGCGTTGGTACTTTTTGATTGTGAAAAAGAGCATATTATCGGTAAAAACCCCTGTTTTTTTTCACCGGAAAAACAAGCTGACGGGTCCTTGTCCGAACAAAAATGCCGGAATATTATTGAAACAGCATCTGTTAATGAGCCGCTTTTATTTGAATGGATTTATGCAAAAAAAGATAAGACAACATTTGAAGCTGAAGTGAATTTAACTAGTATCGATCTGCCGTCAGGCAGACATATTCAGGCCATAATAAGAGATGTGACAGAGCGAAAACAGGCTCAGCAGATGATGATCCAGACGGAAAAAATGCTTTCTTTGGGAGGACTTGCCGCGGGAATGGCCCATGAAATAAATAACCCCTTGGCCGGCATGATGCAGAATGCCCAGGTGATTGAGAATCGACTCTCAAAAAATCTGCCGATCAATATTCAAACAGCAAAGGAAGCGGGTACAAGTCTTTCTTCAATTTCAGCATATATGGAAAAACGAAATATTTTAAACCTTCTCAAGTCAATTAATAAATCCGGTATTCAAGCGGCAAGAATTGTAGCAAATATGTTGCGATTTGCCAGAAAAGACACTTCTGAAAAAATATCAGACAATATAGTAGAATTGTTGGATAACACGATTGAGCTGGCACAGACGGATTATACCCTGAAATCAAAATATGATTTTAAAACAATCGAAATTATCAAGGAATATGAATCAGGGCTCTTATGCGTATTATGCCATGGCGGCAGCCTGCAGCAGGTGTTTTTTAATATTATTAAAAATGCAGCAGAGGCGATTTTCCATGCTAAGGAAAAAAACAAGCCGCCAAAATTGATCCTGAGGATTCTAAAAGACACGGCATGGGTTCAAATAGAAATTGAGGACAATGGACCGGGAATTGAAGAAAAAATTAAACCGCGTATATTTGAACCTTTTTTTACCACAAAGGGACCCAGGGAAGGAACAGGGCTTGGTCTTTCGGTTTCTTATTTTATTGTTGTAGAGGATCATGACGGTGATATAAAAGTGGAATCAGAGAGGGGAACCGGTACGAAATTCGTTATCCGGCTTCCATTAATTGCAGAATAGGTTTGATGATATTATTTTTTGACCAATTTGTGGATGATGATCAGCAAAAGATAGGCGGCTCCGCTCAAAACAATAATGGTGGGTCCGCTGGAAAGACTGAACGAGTAACTCACCCCAAGGCCTGTCCATGTAAAAAAAGTGCACAGTAACACTGAATAGAGCATCATCTGCCACAGCCTTTTTGCATAAAAAGAGGCAATGGCAGGCGGGATGGTCAACAATGCAATCACCAGCACGATGCCAACTATTCTGACCAGAAGAACCACGGTAAGCGCCGTGAGAATGAGCAGTAAAAGGTAGAAAAAAGTGGTATTGATTCCCCTTAACGACATGAATTCACTGTCAAAGCAAACACTGAAAAACCGGTTGAAAAAAAGAACACAAACACCAAGAACAAGAACGTCCAGGCATCCGACATAGATAAGATCTTTGCCTGAAATCAAGAGGATGTCGCCAAACAGATAAGACGTAAGATTGAAATAGCCGGGCGTCATGTCGATGAGCAGGATGCCTGAGGCCATTCCCACAGCCCAGAGCGTTCCGATAATGGTATCTTCCCGTTCTTTTGCATGCAGGCTAACCAGTCCGACCGTTACGGCTGCAATCACTGCGGCAAGGATGGCGCCGAAAATCGGATCAAACCAGGTAAGTCCTGCATTGACCTGTAAAAAAAGCGCCAGACCGATGCCGCCGAACACGGAATGGGAAATGGCGCCGGCAAGGTATCCGATTCGTTTAATGGTGACAAAGGTACCGATGATGCCAAAGGAAACAGAGGCCAGTCCACCCATGATAAAGGCATATTTTAAAAACAGGTTGTCCGGATCAAGGATGGCATAAAACAGATCAACCATGAGTGTGCCCATCTTTACTGCACCGGTGATCATGGCGGACCATTTTTAAGTCTCCATGGTAAATATCTTTTATTAAGGCACCGTCCATCAGGGTTGTGGGGTGAATGACCACCTGGCGGTTCACGCAGATTACGCTTTTTACGTATTTTGAAACAAATCCCAGATCATGGGATACCAGAAGAATCGTCATTTTTGAATTCAGCTTCTGCAAAATGGAAAACAGGTTTTCCTCTGTCTGATGATCCACATTGGCAGTGGGTTCGTCCAGTAAAAGAATGGCCGGGCAGGAGCACAAAGCTCTGGCAATAAGAATCCGTTGTTTCTGACCGCCGGAAAGTTCGTTAAATCCTGTATGAATGAAGTCTGTCATCCCCACTTCATCAATGGCGGTTAAGGCCTCCATCCGGTCATTTTTTGAAAACCACAAGGTTTTTGTTGCAAGCCTTCCCATGAGGACAACATCCATGACTGTGGCTGGAAAATCATTGTCAAGGTGGGCATACTGGGGCATATACCCGATCTGCTGCCTGACCTTATCCGGTGCTTTTCCTAATATGCAGATTTCCCCCTTGTCCGGTTTGATCAGGCCGAGGATCAGTTTGAGAAGGGTGGTTTTGCCCCCGCCATTGGGACCGACAATGCTTGCAAATTCGCCTTTATGAATGAAAAGATCCACATCCTCAAGGATATTGCGGTGTTTGTAAGCAAAGGAGACATTCTCCAATATGATGTCATGATCGTTTTTCATTCGTGTTTATCTTGTAATGTTTTGGCAATGGTTTGTACAATATTTTCCATGTTGGCCAGGTAATCATAAGCCAAAGGATCAATGGACACCACTGCGCCGTTTATGGCAGAGGCAATTTTTTGGGCCGCATTGACGTCAAACTGGGGCTGTACAAAAATTACCCGTGCATTCTGCTGTTTTGCAAGCTTGATAATGTTGGAGAGCGCTTTTCCTTTGGGTGCTTTTCCCATGGTTTCAACTGCGATCTGCTTCAAGCCGTAAGCATCTGTAAGATACCCGAAAGAAGGATGGAATACAAACAGATTTTCTCCCTTATGGTCTTGGAGTGCGGTCTTAAAGCGATTATCCAGGGCATCCAGGTCTTTTACAAATAGATCATAATTGGTTTTATACCCATCTTTTCCGGCAGGATCAATGCGTGAAAGTGCCTTGAAAATTGTATGCGCCTGTGTTTTTACAAGAGCAGGGCTCATCCAGATATGGGGGTCACGGCCGACAGGTGCATGCTGTTTTTCATTGTCATGACGGTCAGTATCGTTGGGCTGTATTTTTAAGGCAGTATCAAGATCTTTTCCTTCATGATAGTGTTCTGCCATTTCCCTTAAGTCAATCCCCTGACGGGTATCGATAACCGTTGTGCCGGCAATGGATTCAATCTTATGTAAGATACTGTTTTCAAAGGGGACGCCGATCCTGAAATAAAGATCAGAAGATAAAAGCGTTTTTATCTGGTCAGGTGTGGGAGCGTAAGTTGCAGGATTTTTGCCCGGCCTCAAAAGCACATCAACCTTAACCCGGTCCCTGCCGACTCTTTCAACAAAATATTTCTGGGGCAGGATACTGACATGGACTTTTAAAGGGGTTTTTGCAAAAGTGTCGAGGGGCAGCAGGCAAAAAAAGGCAACTGCCGCAGATATCAGACTGTTAATTATAAATTTCATTTTTCTCCTATAATACCGCTACCTGATACTATATCCGCACCATGGGTG
>Ga0180009_10005437_pt1 | contig 13665 bp, 9 predicted proteins | sample OS_PC_MetaG_FD_123537 | JGI IMG/M metagenome (GOLD analysis project Ga0180009, IMG submission 123537) | Groundwater microbial communities from the Aspo Hard Rock Laboratory (HRL) deep subsurface site, Sweden - OS_PC_MetaG | ecosystem: Environmental > Aquatic > Deep subsurface > Groundwater... | reverse complement strand
TGCTTGGTGGGATAAGAAAGACACCAAAATTGGTTATGAAATAAACTTTGCCAAATACTTCTATAAACATCAACCGCCAAGGGCTTTGGCTGATATTGCCAAAGATATTTTTGCTATCGAACACGAAACAGATGGATTGCTAAAGGAGATTATCGAGTAATTTTTTAATCAAAATGATTGAAAGTTTAAATATTATTGTATTTTTGTAAACAATCAGACCTGCCACGCCTCTGCTTGCAAGCGCACCCGGGCGGGTTTTATTTTTATAGCTATGCAGTACACCAAAGTCCCATTGAGTATAGCTGACCAGATTACCCGATTGACTGGTAGAGGATTAATTATAAATGATGTACCATTCGCTGAATCTAAACTTAACAATATCAGCTTTTATCGCTTACGGGCATACACTTATCCATTTCAAAACAACAGTGATCCAAATCATCTATTTATCAAAGAGGTTTCATTTGAAGAGATTATCAGTTTTTATGAGTTCGACCGTGATTTAAGGTTGCTTGTTTTCGATGCAATCGAACGTATTGAGATAGCTCTTCGAACCAGAATCGTATATTATTATGCCCTCACTCATGGCAGCCATTGGTTCGAAAACAAAAATATTTACCGAAACCGGAACTATTTCAACAATGATATTTCATCGCTTGATAAAGAAATTGATCGTTCGGATGAAGAATTTATTAAACACTACAAAAGCACTTATTCTTCTCCGATCAGGCCCCCAGCATGGATGAGTCTTGAAGTAGCGACCCTGACAACCTTGTCCAAGATGTTTCAAAACCTTTCAAGATCGCCGGAAAAGAAGAAAATAGCCAAAAGTCTAAGTTTGGATTTCCTGATTCTCGAGAACTGGATGCATGTGCTGAGCAATGTGCGTAATATTTGTGCCCATCACAGCCGCCTATACAACCGCACACTTTCTCAATCGCTTATACTGCCTGCAAACACATTTGGCAATAGCTGGATAAAAAACCGTGCAGTTGATAATGCCAAGATGTATGCCGTAATGTGTGCAATTGTGTATCTGCTCGACAGAATTAATGGCATCCATGATTTCAGGTCGAGGCTCATTAGTTTATTTGCCAAATACCCAATTGTGCATCCCCGTCTGCTGAATTTTCCGGCAAACTGGGACAGCGAAATCTTTTGGAGATGACATACCCAACAATGATTGAAACAAATACCATACAAAAATATAAAGCCACAGGTATAGACTGGATGCCTGAAGTGCCGGTAAATTGGTTTTTTAAAAGAGGAAAAGCATTGTTTAAAGAACGAACTATGAAGGGCTATCCGAATGAATCACTTTTGGCTGCATCCCAAAAGCAAGGCGTTGTGTTAAAAGAAATGTTGGAGCAAAGAAGTATGGAGGCAATTCAAAATTTTGAATCTTTCAAACTTGTTGAAAAGGATGATTATGTTATTAGTCTCCGTTCATTTGAAGGCGGTATTGAGTTTGCATACTTCAGAGGAATAATTAGTCCGGTCTATTCAATATTTTACTTTAGAGATGGAAATGCTTACAATAGAGATTTTTACAAATATCTATTCAAATCGAGAATGTTCATTCAAGAATTGAATGTTTTCAAAAAAGGTATCAGGGATGGGCAATCAATCAGTTTTAGTGAGTTTGCAAATATTTACTTGCCTGTGCCGCCCAAAGACGAGCAAGACGAAATTGTGCAATATATCAAAGCAAAAGAAGAAAAGATAGTCCGTTTTATTGAGAAAAAGCAACGGTTTATTGAGTTGTTGAAGGAGCAGAGGCAGAGCATAATTGATGAAGCCGTTGTTAATGGAATTAATCCAAATGTTAAATTCAAAAATACCTCATTTGATTGGTTAGGCACTATCCCTGAACATTGGAAAATTAGAAGACTTGGTACGATAGGTTCTTTTTCAAAAGGTGGGAATATTTCAAGAGCTGAATTAGTTGAAAACGGAATTCCTGCAATTCTTTATGGAGACATTTACACTAAGTATGATATTGAGGCGAAAAGTATTATTAATCGAATAGAAGAAGAAACAGCAGCAAACTCAATTAAAATTGAAAAAGGAGATTTGTTATTCACTGGGTCAGGTGAAACAAAAGAGGACATTGGAAAATGTATAGCTTTTAATGGAGATAATGAAGTTTATGTTGGTGGTGATGTTATAATTTTCAAGCAAAATGAATTTGATAGCCATTTTATAAGCTATTCACAAAATAGTTCGTTTGCAAAGTATCAGAAAGCTGTCTCATCAAAAGGTGATATAATTGTTCACACTTTCGGTTCCAAACTTCGTGATATAGTAATGCCATATCCCCCAACAATTGAAGAACAAAAGCAAATTGTAACACACATAAAAACCGAAACTGCCACTATAGACACCGCCATAGCCAAAGCTGAACGAGAAATAGAACTCATAAGGGAATATAAAGGGGCAATGATAGCTGAAGCGGTGATGGGGAAAAGAAACAAATAAAATGAATATCACACTTTCAGAAATATTTCCTAATGTAAACATTGGTCTGAGCCAAATAGGTTTTTTCTTTGGAGCAGGTTCATCTTATGCTGCTGGTTACCCGCTGACCTATCAATTGACGATTGATGTATTGAAAAAACTTTCGTCAACTGAAGTTGAACTGATTGAAAAGATTTTGAAAGTAGAAGGGCAAATGCTTAATGTTTTAAAAGGCGAACCTGACATTGAGATTCTTTCAGATATTATCAATCGTGCGAAAGCAGGTGGTGGATACCCGGATATAGATTCACTAATTGAATCCATCCGAAAGAATATTGTTGATGTAATTAATGAAGTTGCAAGCCCAAACCTTGAACATCATCTCAAGTTTCTTAAAGGTTTAAAAGGACTTATGCAACATCGGAATGAATCAGTTTGGATTTTTACAACAAATTATGACTTGATTTTTGAACTGGCGGCTTCAATCGCAAAGATTCCCATATACAACGGATTTGAAGGAATTGCACAGCGGTTTTTTGACATTGAGAGAATTGACCTTGCTTATGGAAAAATAAATACTTCAAGCAGAAGATTTGAGCCATTCAACGAACCTCACATTAAATTGGTGAAGCTTCACGGTTCCATTTCTTGGTTCAAAGAAGGTGATGATGTAATTGAATCTTTTGCTAATGTTAATATCGACAATAGATGTATGATTCTTCCCAGAAGAACAAAAGTCATTGAGACATTAGACTCACCTTACGACAAACTGTTTAGATATGCTTCTAACGTGATAGGAAAGCAGTGTAAGTTCATTGCTTCTTGCGGATATAGCTATCGTGATGAACACATTAATGACACTTTGTTTGCTCCCAAACTTCGAAACAATTCTCTTCGTATTTTTGCTTTGTCAAAGGATGAAACGCCAGAAATTTTAAAACTAAAAACTCATCCAAGTTTTCATTATATGGTGAATGATAAACTTCATTATCAAGGAAAGGATATTAGCGGAAGCTATGAACTTTGGGATTTTAAAAAATTTGTTGAACTCTTTAATTAATCAAACAGTAGAAATGGCAGATTACAAAATTGGAAAAGTAGTCTCAGTATCAGGAGATTCAATTAGTGTATCTCTTTTTGACCAATCTGATTCAGAAGAAACAGTTTATGGTGTTCCTGATAATATGAATGTAACTATTGACACCTCGCAAGGCCCAACTCCAATTTTAATTGGACAGCCAGGAACTTTTGTAATGGTCGCAATTCCAAATGGAATGCTACTTTCAATGATTACAGACATTTCAATGAAAGAAACATCACTATTAAGCAGCGACATAAAGAAAGCCGAAAGTGCGGATGAATATTTAATTCAAAGTCCAATCAGGATTATCTCTGTAATTCCTGTAGGAACAATTGATGCGTCTGAGAAATTTGAAAGAGGAACAGACCTTTTGCCAACAGTGAACAATGATGTTTTTGCTGTTTTGCCAGATATAATTGATAAGGTATATGAATCATTTGCAGAAGGTAATTTTTCAATTGGAACACTTTCCCTTATCAAAAACCAGGAAGCAAAAATTAACCTTGACTCTTTTCTTTCAAGACATGCAGCATTGTTGGGACAGACAGGTGGTGGAAAATCTTGGACTGTAGCTTCATTACTTCAAAGCATTTCTCAATTTCCCAAATCAACAGTTGTTCTTTTTGACTTACACGGTGAGTACAAAAAGAGCAGCGATGGTAAAAGTGTCTTTGGAGCAGATGCAGAATATATTAACGCAGGAGAATTGGAATTTCCTTATTGGTTAATGAAAAGCGATGAATTACTAGGATTGATGGTAGATAGAACGGAATCAGCAGCACCAAACCAAATTGCTAAATTCAAAGAACTTTTACAGTCAGCTAAGGAAAACCAGGCAGAGAATAAATCTTTAGGAATTCCTAAAATCACGATAGACACACCTGTTTACTTTGATTTTAATGGTATAATTGATGAGTTCAGAAAATTAGATACAGAGCCAGCACAGGGAAAAACTGGGCCAATTAAAGGTCCTCTTAATGGGGTATTTACTCGACTTTTAATGCGAATTGACTCCAGATTAAATGATAAAAGATACGATTTGATTTTTAACCCAACCAAGTACAACACTTCTGCATCAATGGAAATTTTATTCCGCAAAATTTTGGGTGAAGAATCAAACCCAAAGAAAATTGTGATTGTGGATATGAGTTCTATTCCATTTGATGTTCGTAATTCTGTTATCTCATTGTTGTTAAGATGCCTCTTTGACTTTTCTTATTGGTATAAAAAGGTAAACTTAAAAGCATATCCAATTTCAGTTTTTTGTGATGAAGCACATATTTACTTTAATGACAAAGACCCAAATTCAGAAGCAGCAAGATTGTCAGCTGAAAGAATTTCCAAAGAAGGTAGAAAATATGGAATAAGCATAACTGTAATTAGTCAAAGACCGAGAGAAGTTTCAGCAACAATTCTTTCACAATGCAATACATTTCTTTGTCTGAGAATTTCAAATCCAGAAGACCAGGCGTATGTAAAAAGTTTATTGCCTGATTCAATAAGAGGAATTGTAAGTATGTTTTCCAATCTTAGAAGAGGCGAGTGTATTTTGTTAGGTGATTCGGTAATCATGCCAACTAGAATTAAGATTAGAAAACCGAACCCTGCACCAAATAGTGATGATACCTCGTTTTACAAAGAATGGAATCAGCCGCATGAAGTAATACAGTTCGCACCGATTTTGGATGCATGGAGGAAACAACAAGCTAAATAAATGAAAACCGACACAACAGAAAAAGGTCTCGAAGCCCATATTACACAGCACTTGTGTTTGGTAAATGCTTTTGAAGAAAGACATCACAGCCAATACAACCGTGTGGATTGTGTGGACGAAGATTTGCTTTTCAATTTTCTGCAAACCACACAGGAAAAAGAAGTTATGAAATTGCAAACCATTCACGGAAGCAATTACAGAAGCAAAGTATTGTATCGTTTAAATAACCAAATTAAAACGTTTGGGATTATTGAAGTTTTACGCAAAGGTATAACTGACAATAATATCAAGCTTAAATTGTTTTTTGATAAACCAGTTTCCAACTTAAACGAAAAAGATTCAGCCCTATACAATCAAAATATATTTTCAGTAACAAGGCAGGTGCATTACAGCAATCAAAATGAAAATTCGCTGGATTTAGTGGTTTTTATCAATGGTCTGCCAATAATTACATTCGAACTTAAAAACGAACTTACCAAACAAACTGTAAAGGATGCCATTAAGCAATACAAAACCCATCGCGACCCAAAAGAAGAATTATTCCGTTTAGGGAGGTGTTTGGTGCATTTTGCGGTTGATACAGAGCAGGTTTGGATGGCGACGCACTTAAAAGGGGAAAATACTTACTTTTTGCCCTTCAACAAAGGGAATAATAACGGAGCAGGTAATCCACACAATCCTAATGGCATAAAAACCGATTATCTCTGGAAGGAGATTTTGACCAAAGACCGTTTAACAAACATCATTCAGAACTATGTTCAGTTATTTGAAGAAGAAAAAGAAAAGATTCTGCCCGATGGACAAGTAAAGAAAGAAAAAGTAAAGAAACTTATTTTTCCTCGTTACCATCAAATTGATGCCGTTGATAAACTTCTCAATAATGCAAAGGAAAACGGAGCAGGCAAACGCTATTTAATACAACATTCGGCTGGTTCAGGTAAATCAAATTCCATTTCATGGCTTGCTCATCAGTTGGTTGGCTTATTCGATAAGGGAAATGCTAATACTGTTTTTGATACTGTTATCGTGGTAACCGACCGTAAAGTGTTGGACACACAAATACGAAACAACATCAAACAATTTGAGCAGGTGAAAGGTGTTGTTGAAGCCATTACCGAAGGTAGTAAACAACTGAAAACTGCTTTGGAAGAAGGCAAGAAAATCATTATCACGACTATTCAAAAATTCCCATACATTGTTAATGAAATTGGCGAACTGCCCGGAAACAAATTCGCAATCATCATAGACGAAGCCCACAGTAGCCAAAGCGGAAATACAGCAGGAAAATTAAATGAGACCCTATCAAAAGAAATTGATGAAGAAAATGCTGAAGAATGGACAGACGAAGATGAAATTGTAGAAATTGTAAAAGGCAGGAAAATGCTTTCGAATGCGAGTTATTTTGCTTTTACTGCAACGCCTAAAAATAAGACACTCGAATTGTTTGGCGAAAAATACAATGACAACCTGTCTGCCGGACAGGCTGGTGGTAAAGAAAAATTTAAAGCATTTCATCTTTATTCAATGAAACAAGCCATTGAGGAAAATTTTATTCTTGATGTATTGCAGAATTACACAACATATCAAAGCTATTATGCTTTATTAAAGAAGATTGAAGACGACCCAGCATATGACAAAAACAAAGCACAAAAGAAACTGAAAATATTTGTTGAAAGCCACGAACACGCAATAGCAAAGAAAACTGCATTAATCATTGACCATTTTATGGATAGTGTTATTCGTCAGAAAAAAATTAATGGACTGGCAAAGGCTATGGTTGTTACAAGTAGTCGTAAAAATGCAGTAAAATACAAAACGGCATTTGATAATTATTTGGCTAAAACAAATAATCCATTCAAAGCTATTGTGGCATTTTCAGGAGATATAGACGGAGAAACAGAATCTTCTTTAAATCATTTTTCAAGTTCGGCAATTCCTGATGAGTTTAAAAAATCGGAATTTCGTTTTCTGATAGTTGCAAATAAATACCAAACTGGCTTTGACCAACCGCTTTTGCACACAATGTATGTTGACAAGAAATTAGGTGGTGTAAATGCAGTTCAAACACTTTCACGTTTGAATAGAACAACATCTGGCAAAAAAGACACATTTGTTTTGGATTTTGCCAATGATGCAGAAGAAATTAAGAAGTCGTTCGACCCGTTTTTTGAAACAACAATTCTTAGCGAAGCAACCGACCCAAATAAATTATTTGACTTACAAGCTGCTTTAGATGCGTTTCAGATTTATACACCTGAACAAGTACATGAGTTTTCGCACAAGATTATTTCTAATGTACCAGTTGACCAATTACACACAATTTTAGATGCAGCAGCAGAAATTTTTAGAAAAACTTTAAACGAAGAACAACAAGACGATTTTAGAGCAAAATGTAAAACTTATGTTCGTTTATATGTTTTCCTTGCTCAGATAGTACCTTTTGTAAATCCGTATTTGGAAAGATTATACTTGTTTTTAAACCACTTGCAAAATAAACTTGGCAAGCAACGAGATGAAGATTTGGCTCAAGGGATTTTGGATAATATCGACATGGAAAGTTACCGGCTTCAAAAAGGAAGTGAATTTAATATTCAATTACAGCAAGGTGACGAATTAAAACCAATTCCTACTGATATGAGAGGCGGATCAGCCGAGCCAGAAATGGAATATCTCTCAAACATTGTGAAAGCGTTTAATGAGAAATTCGGAACCACCTTTACAAATGAGGATAAGGTTCGGAAAATGACACAGGATTTAATGCAAGATGTAAAAGACGATAAAGCTGCAATGGACAATATTAGTGCATCATTGAGTAAAAACGACCTTCAAAATGCACAGATAACTTTTGCCGATATTTTGAAAGAGAAAATGATAAATCATATTGACAGCAACTTTGAAGTTTTTAAGGAATACAATGATAATCCAGAATTCAAAGCATTCTTAGCAGGACAAATGTTTAAAATATTGATTAATGATTTGGCAAAAGCAGTATAAAAGCCAGCGCGCAGTCGTAAGTACATTTGCAAGCCCCTCGAGCAAACGCTCAAACTTTCGTGTCGGTGGACAGGAAACTACTCCGCAATCCATTACGGAACATACACTCGCCCTTTACATGAAGAGAAAATTATTAAAACAAATAATTATCCTGATAGCCCTTTCCGTGTGCATTACATCCTGCTCGGTGGTGCGACAGGCCAATGAGTTGAAGACACTGGCAAAATGTGATTTCAGGATTTACAATATGGAAGGGACAACCCTGGCCGGGGTCAAGATTGATGATGTGAACCGCATGAGTGATATTTCCCTGCTGGAAATTACGAAGATCATGGGTGCCTTTGCTTCGGGAAACCTTCCTTTGGATTTCGTCCTCAATATCCAGGTACGTAATCCTAATGGCAGTGTAGCTGCTTTGAACCGTCTCGATTGGATTTTATACATTGATGATATTGAGATGACCCGGGGGATTTTAAGCAAGCGCATTGAAATTCCACCTGATGGAGGGATGGAGAATATCCCGGTGGAAGTGTCTTTCAACCTCAACCAGGCTATTGACGGGAAAGCCGCCGATGCATTGATCAATTTTGCCTTGAACCTCTCAGAAAAAGGGGAAAGACCCACCCGTATCCTGGTAAAGGCCAAACCCACTATTTATGTAAGCGGCACTCCTATTGATTATCCGGGATATATTCGCATCCGTAATGAATTCGGTACCCGGTGATGTATAAGAAAACAATTTCACTTCCTGCTTTTTCTTAATTTTGCAATTTCAATGAATTGGCCGGAAAAAATACAGCAACCCGTTTTCAGGATCATTTCTGGAGCAGCTCATGAGCTCGGCTATCCTGCCTATGTCATAGGAGGTTATGTAAGGGATCTTATTCTTAAGCGACCATCCTGTGATATCGACATCGTAGCGGTTGGAAGCGGCATAGAACTTGCCCGCAAAGTGGCATCAAAGCTCGGTAAGGGGGTTAATGTCAATTATTTCAGGAATTTTGGTACTGCCATGTTGAAATACAAGGGGGAACGGGACTGGATCATAGAATTTGTGGGATCCAGGAAGGAATCTTATCGCAGTGATTCAAGGAAGCCTGTCGTGGAAGACGGGACACTCCAGGATGACCAGAACCGCAGGGATTTTACTATCAATGCCATGGCATTGAACCTTTATCCCGACCATTTTGGTGAGTTGCTGGATCCATTCAATGGGATGGAAGATATCAGGGAAAAAATCATCCGCACACCACTTGATCCCAACATTACTTATTCTGATGATCCCCTCCGGATGATGCGTGCAATACGTTTTGCAACACAGCTTGGTTTTCACATTGAGGAAGCTTCTTTCCGCGCTATTTCAGAGAATAAGGAGCGCATACGGATAGTGTCGATGGAAAGAGTTGTGGATGAGCTCAACAAGATTATTGCTTCTCCGGTTCCATCAAGAGGTTTCATTATGCTGGATGATTCGGGGTTGCTGGAAATACTGTTCCCACAGTTTGTTGCATTAAAAGGAGCTGAATATCAGGGTGGAAAAGGCCATAAGGATAATTTTTATCACACCCTCCAGGTGCTTGATAATGTTGCTAAGGTTTCTGATGACTTGTGGCTGCGCTGGGCCGCCATCTTACATGATATAGCTAAGCCTGTCACCAAAAAATACGATGAAAAAGCCGGATGGACCTTTCATGCTCATGAGTTTGTGGGAGCAAAGATGATCCCTGCGATTTTCCGGCAATTAAAGCTGCCCATGAATGAAAAGATGCGCTTCGTAAAGAAAATGGTGCAGCTTCACCTTCGTCCTATAGCACTTTCTGAGGAAACCGTAACCGATTCGGCAGTAAGAAGGCTGCTTTTTGAGGCCGGGGACGACATCGACAGGCTAATGACCTTGTGCGAAGCAGATATTACTTCAAAGAATCCGAGGAAAGTCAAAAAATTCCTGGAAAACTTCAAAATTGTCAGGGAAAAGCTAAAGGAGATAGAGGAAAAGGACCGTCTCCGCAATTGGCAGCCTCCCGTCACCGGGGAGATTATCATGAAGACCTTTAACATTCCTCCCGGAAGAGAAGTAGGAATAATAAAAAATGCCATCAGGGAGGCCATCCTGGAAGGAGAGATAAGGAATGATTACGATGAAGCCTTCGGTTTTATGCTGATTCGCGGCAAGGAGCTTGGACTGAAGTTACCCGGTTATGATCCGGAAAATGAGTAATATTCTTAAAAAGAAAAAGCTAACGATTATCTGCGGTCCTACGGCCGTAGGTAAAACACGATATGGTGCGTTGCTTGCTAAACAACTAAAAACAGAGGTGATATCGGCCGACAGCCGCCAGTTTTACCGGGAACTGCGTATTGGTACGGCATCTCCGACTCCTGAAGAGATGATGGGTGTTCCTCATCACTTTATCGGGCATCTTTTCCTCACCGATTATTATAATGTATCTCTTTTCGAACAGGATGTGCTCTGCTTGCTGGAGAAGCTGTTTGCCAGGCACGATGAAGTTATCATGGTAGGAGGTTCCGGTTTATATATAGATGCCGTTTGCCGGGGTATTGATGATTTTCCGGATGCAGACCCGGTACTCAGGAAAATGATAAAAGAGGAGTTGAATGCCGGAGGGCTGGAACCTTTGCGTCAACGCCTGTTAAGTCTGGATCCTGAATACTATCACCAGGTTGACCTTAACAACCCTAACCGGGTTATGCGTGCCATAGAAGTATGCCTGGTTACGGGCAGGAAGTATTCCGAGCAACGTACGTCACCGGCCAGGGAGAGAGTATTTGAAATCGGGAAGATCGGCCTTAACACCGATCGCGGGACCCTGTTTCGCAGGATAGAAGACAGGGTTGACAGCATGATGGAGGCCGGGCTCCTGGAGGAAGTGCGCAGTCTGACCCAATACCGCCACCTGAACGCCCTGAACACCGTTGGCTATAAAGAACTTTTCAACTACCTGGATGGAATATGGACACTCCCGGAAGCCATTGAAAAGATCAAAACCAACACCCGCCGTTATGCCAAGCGACAATTAACCTGGTTCAAACGCGATGAAAGCATACAATGGATAGAGTTGTGAAAATCAGTTAATCCTATTCTTCAAAACCTGCAAACTTGAAAAGATCGGGTTTGTGATATTCAACAAGGCCGTCAACCGGGTCTTTCACGATGTGGTTGATCCTGATCCCATATGGCTCCGCTACTTCCAGGAAAAGATCCTGCAAATGAAAAACAACAGATCCTGTGCATCGGATATCATACGATTCGTAATCATTGTATTTCATGATCCTTTCCTGGATAAAATCGTCAAAAGACCGGTAAAGGATTTCATGGATGATGGGATCTTCGCGAAGACCGGAAACAAATTCGGCGAATGAGCCCAGGAAACGACTGGGTTTGGATTTATTGTAAACAGCGTCAAGAATGTCTTCCAGATTGAGGTTGTATTTTTGCCGGAAAGCTTCGCTGATGTGCAAAGGGAGTTCGTTTTTCAGGTAAGCGCTCAGGAAAAGCTTGCCAATATATGCACCACTCCCTTCATCACCGAAAAAATACCCAAGCGAGGGGATATTTTCGATGATAGCATTACCATCGTACAGACAGGAATTAGAACCCGTTCCCATGATGCAGGCTATCCCTGGATTATTACCGAACAATCCCCTGGCTGCGCCCAGCAGGTCGTGGTGTACTTCAATGGATGCATTGGGGAAAACCTTCTCAAGGGCTTCTTCTACAATAAAGCACTTATTGTTTGTAGAACAACCGGAACCGTAGTAAAAAATATATCTGACACGGTCGGGGTCCATTAAAGGAAGAAGCTCCTTTTCCATCGTGTTCACCATATCCTCTCCCGGAACATAGTAAGGATTAAAACCGGCCGTTTGGTAACGGTTTATGTGTTCATTCCTGTCGATAAAAACCCAATCGGTTCTGGTGGATCCACTTTCGGCAATTAATATCATTAGGCGTTTTTTGCAAAAGTAACTTTTTATTTGAAGAGGGATACCGGGGATTTATGATTAGGGGTTAGGGATTAGGGATTAGGGTTTAGGGTTTAGGGTTTAGGGTTTAGGGTTTAGGGTTTAGGGTTTAGGGGTTAGGGGTTAGGGGTTAGGGGTTATGGGTTATGAGATCTGAGATCTGAGATCTGCGATCTGCGATCTGCGATCTGAGATCTGCGATCTGAGATCTGCGATCTGCGATCTGAGATCTGTGTTATGGATTTTAAGAAAATTATTATATTTGGTAGATAGGATTAACCAAAGTTAAAACCAATTCCAAATATTATGAAAAAATGCATACTCATTGCGTTTATGTTGGTATTTCCGGGTATTTCCATGGTGTATGCCCAGGAGGTAACTGTGAGCGGTACGGTTTCGTCTTCCCAGGATGGAAGCACTCTGCCGGGTGTATCGGTGGTGATCAAGGGAACGCAGCAAGGTACTGTTACGGATATAAACGGGAAATACAGCATTAAAGCTGAGGCATCTTCCACGCTGGTTTTCAGTTTTATAGGCATGGAGACCAGGGAAGAGGCTGTTGGAGGCCGTTCAACTATCGATATCCTGCTCAGCCCCACGGTTCAATCGCTTGAAGAGGTGGTGGTAGTTGGATATGGAACCGAAAGCAGGAAATTGCTTACGTCATCGATTTCCGATTTCAAGCCGAAAGACATTAACGAGATCCCTCTGGAAAATATTGATGCAGCCATACAGGGAAAGGCTACCGGAGTGCAGGTTGTACAGAACTCAGGAACCCCGGGAGGGGGTATGACTGTGAGAATACGCGGCAATAACTCCATCAATGCCGGGAATGAGCCGCTTTACGTTATCGATGGAATACCTATGCTGACCGGCAATTTCGGCCAGATCGGATTCAGCGGGCAGAACATCAATGCCATCAGTGACCTGAATCCCAATGATATTGAGTCCATCTCTATCCTGAAAGATGCATCGGCAACTTCCATTTACGGTGCAAGAGCCTCCAACGGGGTAGTGCTCATAACCACAAAAAGGGGGAAGGTAGAGAAAACCAACATTAACTTTTCTGCTTACGGCGGGTTCCAGATGGCAGAAAAGAAGCTTGATATGCTGGATGCCAGTGAATGGATGGTCTACCGTAACGAGTTGAAAGCCAATGAGGGTGCTCCCCCTGTTTATTCGCAGGAAGAGATCGACAATCCTCCGGTAGATACCGATTGGCTGGATGAAGTCTTCCGTACAGGCGCTTTAATGAATTATGAACTTTCTGCAACGGGAGGGAATGAAAAGACGACCTTTTACATTTCCGGCGGTTATTCCTACGAAGATGGGATATTGATCGGAACTGACTTTAAAAGGTTGAACGGAAGGCTGAACCTCGATCATAATCTTACTTCACGACTTAAGATAGGTACAGGAATAGGGCTGAGCAATT
>Ga0180009_10005436_pt1 | contig 13665 bp, 11 predicted proteins | sample OS_PC_MetaG_FD_123537 | JGI IMG/M metagenome (GOLD analysis project Ga0180009, IMG submission 123537) | Groundwater microbial communities from the Aspo Hard Rock Laboratory (HRL) deep subsurface site, Sweden - OS_PC_MetaG | ecosystem: Environmental > Aquatic > Deep subsurface > Groundwater... | reverse complement strand
GAAATTCGGTTTCGTCTTCGCCCGCCGCGGCATCGTGCCGGAAGCCTGCTCGAGCTATTTCCTGCCGCGCGTCGTCGGCATCAGCCAGGCGCTCGAATGGACCTATTCGGGCCGCGTCTTCGGTGCGGAAGAAGCGTTGAAGGGCGGTCTCGTCCGCTCGATCCACAAGCCGGACGATCTGCTTCCCGCCGCCCGCGAACTCGCCCGCGAGATCGTCGACAACACCGCGCAGGTGTCCGTCGCGCTCACGCGCCAGATGCTCTGGCGCATGCTCGGTGCGGATCACCCGATGGAAGCGCACAAGATCGACAGCCGCGCCATCTATGCGCGCGGCGCCAGCGCCGATGCGAAGGAGGGCGTCATGTCCTTCCTCGAAAAGCGCGCCGCGACCTACCCCTGCAAGGTGTCGAAGGATATGCCCTCCTTCTACCCCTGGTGGGATGAACGCAAATACGAATAGGGGATAAGTCGCGAGGGCGGGGTTATCCCCGCCCTTTTCGTTCGATTTGCGGCTTTCGGGGATAAGCGGGCGGGGACAGGATTTTTCCGTTCGCTCCTCGCGGGCCCCTGCGGCGGCGGCGGGATGGCGCCATGGCGCCGTGCGGACCTCATGTGACGTTTCGATGACATTTCGATGACAGCCGGCGCCCTTTATCCCCGAAAATAAACAATCCCCGGTTCTCCGGGAGGCCGATCATCCGTCGGCGGATTGATTTGGCTTCGGCGCTTCGATCCGCCAGAGCGGCGTGAGGAGAAAGACCACCGCCCACAAGACGAGCATCAATCCGCTGGGTACCAGCACCGCATCGAGCGGCCCGATCCATGCGATCAGGAAGCCGATCAGCACCGATCCGATCGGCCCGCCGCCCATCGTTCCGAGGTTGAAACCGGCAAGCATCCGTGCACGGAGCGCATCGGATGCACGTTCCTGCACGATGGCGCGCGACTGGCTCATCGAGACGCCGGCGGCAAGCCCCCAGCAATGCGCGAGCAGGAACACGCCCCAGATCGGCGGCTCGAAGTGAATGAACACCATCACCACGGAACCCGTACACATGGCGAGCATGATCGCGCGGCCCTGTCGCCGGATCGGTTTCAATCGCGAAAGCACAAAGGAAGAAATTCCAATGCCGCCGAAGAAGGACATGAAGACAAAGCCGATCTCGCGCGAACTGCCGTGATAGACGTCGCGAATGAGGATCGGGAAAAGCACCATGAACACGCCCATGAAAAGAATGCCCGAGAAGAACATGAGCAGCAGCACGGGGCGAATGCGCTCGTCCTGCCACACGGCGACGAGCCCTTCCTTCACATCCTTCAGGGGTTGACGGCGTTTCTCCGCGCGCGGCGATGGAGGTGCGGGCTCGAGGCGCGACGTCGTGAAGGCGGCGAAGCCGAGCAACGAACTCTGCAGGATGAGCAGCGGCCAGGCGCCGATATATTCGGCGGGGCTGCCGAGCGCATAGCCGCCCACCTGTCCGAGAAACTGTCCGCTCATGGCGAGCGCCACGGCGCGCTGGATGTTGCCGCCCATGCTCTGCATCGCCACGCGCGAAAGCATGGAGTCGCGCGCGGGCATGATGTAGCCGCCGAGCGACGAGAGCGCGAGCACATACAGGATCATCAACTCGTAAAAGAGTATCCCGTTATAGATAAGCGTGGCGAGCACGAGCGGCGGCAGCATCGCGAATGTCTGCAGCCGCATCAGATGTTTGCGAAGCTCCGCGCGGTCCGCCGCCGCACCACCGAATAATCCGAGCAGCAGCATCGGCAGCATGGAAAACATCTGCGCAATGCCGACGCGGTCGGGGCTTTCATGCAGCACGTAAGCGATGATCCAGGGAAAAAGCACGCCCTGAATACCGCCGGCGAGGAAGTAGCTCCACAGTCCGGCCATATACCAGCGATGGTCGGCCCTGTGGTCGCGCGCCGGCGTCGTCATTCCTCCGAATCCTTCACAGTAATTTTGGTTCGGAGACCTTACTACACTTGCCTCCGGCTCCCGTCTCTTCGTCGTCTTTCGTGCGATGCTGTGCAGACCTGTTCAGGCGCACTTGCGAACCTGTGAAGGGCTACTTACTTCTATGTAAATTACATGGTGCATTTTGTCGCACCAGCAGGTAGAAACTCGGCAAGAAAAACTTGTGTGACCCTACGTCAATCTGGAGATCGGTTGATCCATGACGCTTGAACATTTCGACATGCTCATTGTCGGCGCCGGCTTGTCGGGCATCGGCGCGGGCTATCATCTGCAGAAAAATTGCCCCGGCAAGAGCTACGTCATCCTGGAAGGGCGCGAGCGCAGCGGCGGCACCTGGGATCTCTTTCGCTATCCCGGTATTCGCTCCGACTCCGACATGTACACGCTCGGCTATTCGTTCAAACCCTGGACGGAAGCGAAGGCGATTGCGGACGGTCCCTCGATCCTGAACTACGTCCGCGAGACGGCGCGCGAAAACGGCATCGACCGCCACATCCGCTTCGGCCACATGGTGAAGAGCGCATCCTGGTCGAGCGAAGACGCGGCATGGACCGTGGAGGCAGAGCGCGGCCCGGATGGCGAGCGCGTGCGCTTCACCTGCAACTTCCTCTTCATGTGCAGCGGTTACTACGATTACGATCAGGGTTACACGCCGGATTTCGAGGGCGTCGGCCGTTTCGCGGGCCGCATCGTGCATCCGCAGAAGTGGCCGGAGGATCTCGATTATGCGGGCAAGCGCGTGGTCGTGATCGGCAGTGGCGCGACAGCCGTAACGCTCGTACCCGAAATGGCGAAGGAGGCATCGCATGTCGTGATGCTGCAGCGCTCACCCACCTACGTGGTTTCGCGTCCCGCTGAAGACGGTCTCGCGAACTGGCTGCGCAGTAAGCTGCCGGCGAAACTCGCATACGGCATAACCCGCTGGAAGAACGTCCTGCTCGGTATGGCCTTCTTCAAATATTGCCGCGCGAAGCCGGAGAAGGCCAAGCAGATGATCCTGCAAGGCGTGCGCGAGCAGCTTGGCCCCGACTTCGACGTAAAGACGCACTTCACACCGAATTATAATCCGTGGGACCAGCGCCTCTGTCTCGTTCCCAATGGCGATCTCTTCGATGTCATCAAGGAAGGTCGCGCCTCCGTCGTCACCGACCACATCGACACCTTCACCGAAAAAGGAATTCTCCTCAAGTCGGGCAAGGAGATCGAGGCGGATGTCATCGTCACGGCGACAGGCCTCAACCTCAAGGTGCTTGGCGGGCTGCAGCTCAGTGTGGACGGACGTCAGGTCGATCTGTCGGACACCATGAGCTACAAGGGCATGATGTATTCGGATGTCCCGAACCTCGCGTCGGCTTTTGGATATACCAACGCATCCTGGACGTTGAAATGCGACCTGACATGCGAATATGTCTGCCGTCTGATCAATCACATGGACGCAACGGGAACGCGCCAGGCGACGCCGCGCCTGAAGGACGGAACGGTGGAAGAAGAACCCTGGCTCGACTTCACCTCCGGTTATGTGCAGCGGTCGCTCGACAAGTTCCCCAAGCAGGGATCGAAGAAGCCCTGGAAGCTCTACCAGAATTACGCGCTCGACATCATGGCCATGAAGTTCGGCAACGTGGATGACGGCGTGATGGAGTTCACGAAGCCTTCCGCGCCTGCCCGTCGTGAGCCGGAGCGTCTGGCGAGCTGATCTTCTGCGAGATCGAGGCTTTGAACGGACCGGCCCGATCGCCGGTCCGTTTTGCTATTCGGACTCCGCGCGGTAGCTCCAGATTGGCGTCACGAAATAGAGCAACGCCAGTATGCCGACCATGATGGTCGCGGGAATGAGCACGGCATCGAAAATGCCGAGCCAGCCGACCAGCAGCCCCATCATCAGCGAACCGAGCGGTGCGCCGCCGGAAAATCCGAGTTGATAGGCCGCGAGAACCCGCGCACGGTGATTTTCCGACGCGGCAACCTGCACGATGGTGCGGCCCATGGTCATGGTCGTGCCGGCGCCCATGCCCCACCACAGAATGAGCACGCAGAGCAACCAGAACGGCATGTGAAAATGGAAGAGGGCGAGAATGATGAGGCCGCTTGTGAGCGAAGCCATCATGATCCGCCCGCGATGGCGGATATGGCCGATCCGGAAAAGCGCGAGATTGGCGATGATCGTGCCACCCCAGAAGCAGATGTTGATGATGGCGAAGTCGCGTGTGAAATCCTGATCGTTGCTGTGGTAGATGTCGCGCAACATCAGCGGCAGCACGACGAGGAAGCTGCCAACGTAAAACAAGCCAACCGCAAAATTGAGTGCGATCACAGTCGCGACGATCGGCGTTTGCGCAGCGGCTTTGATACCGTCGGCGATCTGGACGAAACGATTGGCGGCAGAAGCCGTATTCGTCGGCGGCAGCGGCTCAAGGCGTGCCGAAGCCCAGAACCCTGCAAGCATCACAACGGCCTGGAAGAGGAGAAGCGCCGGTGTGCCCGTGAAGGCGGCAAGTCCCGCGACGAGCATGCCGACGAGCTGCGATCCCATTTGAACGCCCATGGCGAGCGTCACCGCCCGCTGAATGTTCGCGCCCGCGACACGGGTCAAGGCGCCGTCGCGCGCCGGTATGGCAAAGGCGCCGAGCGTTCCCATTGTCAGCGCGTAGACGATCAACGAGCCATAGGTGAGGTTGCCCGTCATGAAGATCAGTGCAAGGACGAGCGGCGGCAATGTCGCGAACAGATGCACGCGCACGAGGATGCGCCGCGCATCGCCGTGATCGGCAATGGTTCCGCCGAGCAACATGAAGGCAAGAGAGGGAATCATGAGCGACATTTGCGCGATGCCGACGCGCGCCGCAGGCTCGTGCAGCACCTGCGTCACGAGGTAGGGGAAGATGACGAACTGGATGCCGAGGCTGATGAACCAGCTCGCCTGTCCGCCGAGATAGAGGCGCAGACGCAACTGCCTGGCCGCCATGTCGCCGGCGTCATTTTCTGGCGGACTTGCGACGGGCGCGTTCACAAGCCGTGTCCCGATGCCGGGTGACGAAATCCATCGCGGCGAGCAGCCATTGCTGCCTCCTCCCAAGGTCAATTCATTTTTGGAACCTTACCACAGACCGCAGGAATTAAACCCCTGCCAGACGGGTCATGGCGTCATAGGTATGGATGTGGCGGCGAGCAAGATCGGAGGCAGCGGCGGCGCGCATCGCACGCGCCACCGTCTCCGCAGCGATGGCGCGATAGACGCGTGCAGGGCCCAGCATGAGCGCGTTGATGAAAGGCGAGAGTTCCATGCCGATCTGCTCAAGCAGGCGGCGCTCGGCTCGCTCGCCAAGAAGGAGTCCCGGACGGAAGATATGCAACGCTTCGAAGCCGACGGCCTCGACGTCGCGTTCCGTCTCGCCTTTCACCTGTGAATAGAAGATCGAGGAAGCCGGATCGGCGCCGATGGCGGAAACGAGCATGAAGCGTTTTGCCCCCGCGGCTTTGGCGGCCCGGGCGAAGGCGACGATATAATCGTGGTCGACCTTGCGGAAGGCAGCCTGGCTTCCAGCCACCTTGATGGTCGTGCCGAGCGCGCAATAGGCATCCTCCGCCACGGCATCCTGAAGCGCGCCTTCCAGTGCATCGAATTTCGCGTCGGCAACAACGAGCTTCGGCGAGGAAAGCCCATGGAGCGGCCGTCGCGTCAGGGCGACGATCTGCGAACAGGTCGCGTCGTCGATCAGTTGACGGACGAGATGTCCGCCGACGAGTCCTGTGGCGCCTGCGACCAGGGCCCTTCTTCTTTCTGTCATCGTTTCCCGGCTTTCATCTGCTTCATGACACTTTCATGAAATCTATCCCGGAACCGCGCGGTTTTCAGCCTCCGTTAAGTGCCTCTCTCCGATAAGTGAAGTCGCGATTTTTGTAGCCCGTCAGTTCCGGTATTTGCATGACACCTCCTGCCGCGCGCGACCTTGCCATCCACGTGATTCCCGTCTCGCCCGATACGGCCTGTGCGTCCGTATTCGGCCGCCTCCTGTCGGAGCCGGAAACGCGGAGCATTCCCGTCGTACGGAATGGACGTCCTGTCGGTCTGGTCAGTCGCAAGAATTTTCTCATTACCTATGCTCGCATGTATGGCGCCGAGCTGTATGGAAAGCGGCCGGTTGCGATGCTCATGGAGCGCGATGTTCTGATCGTCGACGCTGGCACGAGTTGCGAAACGATCAACACGCGCGCACGAAACGCATTCGGAGACATGCGCATGCGGCCGTTCGTGGTGACCGAAAACGGAACCTATGCCGGCATCGGCGATGCGGCCCGGCTGATGATGGTGATGGCCGACCTGGCGACCGCACGCGCGACCGCTCTCGAAGAGCAGACCCGCCGGGCCGAAGCGGCAAGCGCAAGCAAGACGCAGTTTCTTGCGAGCATGAGCCATGAGCTGCGCACGCCCCTGAACGCCATTATCGGTTTCGCGGACCTGATGCGGCTGAGAACGCTGGGCGAGGTGCAGCCCCCGCGCTACCAGGAATATGTCGAGGACATCCACAAGAGCGGTGTCCATCTTCTGAACATGATCAATGAGTTGCTCGACATGGCGAAGATCGAATCCGGCCATGTCGAACTGCGCGAGACGGTATTCTTTCCGATGGATGTCGGGCTCGACGTGCTGCGCATGCTGCGCCAGTCGATCGCGGAAGCGGAATTGCAGCTTCGCGTGACGCTCGCGGAAGGCCTGCCGCCGATTTACGCGGATCAGCAGCAGATCCGCCGTGTTCTCATCAATCTTCTCTCGAACGCGATCAAATACACCCCGGCGGGGGGAACGGTGACGCTTTCGGTTTGCGTCTGCGGGCCAAACGACGGATGCGGCGGCGTGGAAGGCATGCTGCTGACGGTCGAGGATACGGGGATCGGCATCCCGGGGGAAAAGCTCGAGAAAGTGCTCGAAGCCTTTGAGCAGGTTGAGAATTCTTTCACCCGCACGCGCGCGGGCACCGGGCTCGGCCTCGCCCTCACAAAGGCAATGGTCGAGGCGCATGGCGGCCGTCTCTGGCTTGAAAGCGCGCTCGGCAAGGGGACGAAGGCCCATGCCCTGCTGCCGTCCTCGCGCATCGTGACGGAAGCACCGGCGCAGCGCAGCGCCGTCTAGCGCGGGGCTTCGCCGGTATAGCGCGCCCGGGGGCGGATCATCAGGCCTGTGCGGTATTGCTCCATGGCGTGACCGATCCAGCCTGCTGTGCGGCCGAGCACGAACATGCTGAGCCCAGCGCCCCGCGGCAGGTGCAGCACGGCGCCGACGGTCGCGATCGCGAAATCGATATTGGGCTTGAGGCCGCCGGCCTCCTCCATGACGCGGACGACGCGCTCGGCGCGCGCGAAATTGGCGTCGTCGCCATATTTTTCTCCGACCATTGCGAGCAGCGCCGCCGCGCGCGGATCGCCGTCCGGATAGAGCGGATGACCGAAGCCCGGCACCGGGTCGTTGTCCTTAAGTCTTTGAAGAACCGCATCTTCCACGTCCTGACGGTTCGCCATGTCGAGGAGCAGGCCTTCGACACGGCCGGATAATCCGCCATGGCGCGGACCTTGGGCGGCGCATATTCCTGCCTGCACCGCGCCATAAAGCGTTGCCCCCGTGCCCGCAACGCAACGCACGGTGAAGGCGGACGCATTGAGCTCATGATCCGCGGAAAGGACGAGCGCCGCCCGGATGAGTTCGGAGGCAGGCTTCTCGCCCTGCGTGAGCGCGCGGGTCAGGACCTCATGGACCGGCTTGTCGCTCGGGGTCTCGCCCGAGATGACGGCGGCGACATAGCGAAGGAGGCGCGCACCCGTGGCAGCGAGGCCGCGATCCGTCATGTTGTAGACCGCGGCATCCTCCAACGCTGCCTGTGGTAGGAGCGACAGGCAGCGCTCGATGCGGGGCACCAGCGAAAGCGAGGCAGCGAGACCAGCGAGACGCTCGGAAGGGTGGAAGACGGCGTCTTTCGTGAAGGGCTGAAGGTCCCGGCAGCCCCAGAGAAGGGCTGCGACCTGTTCGAGGCTCGAACTCCTGGCGAGCGCCGTCGCATCGGACCCGCGATAGTGGAGACGCCCGTCGGCGATGAGCGTGATGGCGGAATCGAGCACCGGCTGGCCGAAGCTGAGCGTGCCGGGGACGCCGCTAACCTCTTGATTTTCCGACGATCTTCGCCGCTTGAGCGCACGCACATCCTCCGCGCGGTAACGCTTTGCGCGGCTGTCCGGCACAGGTTCGGAGCGGATGAGATCGCGGCTCACATAGGCGTAGAGGGTGGGGAGTGAGATGCCGAGCTCGGCCGCGGCCTCACGCGCGGAAAGGTAGAGATTCTCGGAATTTTCGGCCATGGCGTGCTCTTTTCTATACATTGATTATCTTAATCAAGATTGACCAACAATCAACCTGTCTCCAGCTTCATGGGCAAGGAGGCCCGCCGCATCGCGCGGGCCCGGCACCGGCGGCGAGCCGACAAGCTATTGAAAGGGCTTGCCTTTCGGTCCCCGAGCGAAAAGGAGAGACGAGATGTCCGAGACCCTGGTCCTGAAGAGCGAGACACCCCGCGTGAGCGCGAGCGGCCTCGACAATGTGGTGGCCGCCGAAACGGCGCTGAGCCATGTGGACGGCGAGGCGGGACGCCTGATCGTGGCGGGTTATGAGGTCGAAGACCTTGTAAAGGCTCATGATTTCGAAGGCGCGGCGGCTGCGCTCTGGGGGGCGGCGGGGCTCAACCCGGCCCCTTCGGCGGCGGCGGTCCGCGAGGCGCTGGGACGCGCGCGCGAAGCGGCATTCGGGTATATCCCGGCGCTACTGTCATCGAAATGTCATCGAACTGTCACGGAAGGCCTCCGCACCGGATTGTCGATGCTCGCCGACGAGCCGGGCGAGGACGCCGCGGACCGGGATATCCCCGCCCATATCCGCGCCCTCGGAGCGGCGGCGGTCTTCACGGCGGCGCTGGTCCGGGCGGAAGAAAAGAAATCCCCGGTCGCGCCCGACGCCCGGGCCGGTCACGCCGAAGATTTCCTCCGTATGCTGAGGGATGAGGCGCCCTCCGCCGCGGAGGTGGAGGCCCTCAACGCCTATCTGGTGACGGTCATGGACCACGGCATGAACGCCTCCACCTTCACGGCGCGCGTGATCGCCTCCACGAGGGCGGGCACGATCTCGGCGGTGGTCGGCGCGCTCTGCGCGTTGAAGGGCCCGCTTCATGGCGGCGCGCCCGGCCCCGTGCTCGACATGCTGGACGAGATCGGCGACCGCGAAAACATCGAGCCCTGGCTGGAGAAGGAAATTGCCGGCGGCGCGCGGCTGATGGGCTTCGGCCACCGTGTCTACCGCGTGCGCGACCCGAGGGCCGATGTGTTCAACCGGGCGGTGACGATCCTGACCAACGGCAACGAGCGCGTCCGCTTCGCGCGCGAGGTGGAAGCCGCGGCGCTGAAGGCGCTCCGCGCGGCCAAACCCGGCCACCGGATCGACACCAACATGGAATATTACACGGCGGTGCTGCTGGAGGCGCTCGGCATCCCGCGCGACGCCGTGACGAGCGTCTTCGCCATGGCGCGGATCGCGGGCTGGACCGCGCATGTGATGGAGCAGGAGCGCGTCGGCAGGCTCATCCGTCCGCAGTCTTCCTATGTCGGCGAATGGCCGGAAGGCGAGGCAGCGGCGTAGATATTGTCCGTAAGCAGATGAATACGGTCCACCCTCCCCCTGTGGGAGGGTCGAAAAAATGAGCCGCGCGAAATTTTTTCGGGGAGGGGTGAGACGTGGAATGCGGAATTGCCGTCAATCGCCGACAGCGGAGAACCCCTCCCCAAAATTCGCTTCGCTGACGCTCGCAAATTTTGACCCTCCCACAGGGGGAGGGTGGGAAGAACGGAAAGTTTCATGCCCCACCCCATCCGCGACGACTTCCAGAGGCAAGCGCTCGCCTGCGAGGCGCTGGGCTCGCCTTTTACCTCCCGCGTCTGCCGCCTTCTCGGCGAACGATTAAGCGGCGCGTCGTCCTTCGGCGCGCGCGTGCTCGGCTGGCAGGGCAGGCCCGACAGCGATGCGCTGCCGCTGCGCGCGGCGGGCGCCTTTCATGCACTGAAGCGGAGGGGCGATGCGGGACTGGCCGCTGCCTATCCACCGCATGAAGTGGATGACGAGGGGCTGTGGCACGCGCTGAACGCGGCGATTGCGCGCGACGACGATTTCCTGACGCGCTTTCTCGACAGCGCGCCGCAGACGAACGAGGTCTCGCGCTCGAGCGCGATCCTGGGCGCGGCTCTGCATGTCGCGAAACGCGTAGGCCTTCCGCTCGACCTGTACGAGATCGGCGCGAGCGCGGGCCTCAATCTCGGCTTCGATGCTTATGCCTATGAGCTTGGGACGGCGCGCTGGGGCGATGCGGCGAGCCCGGTGAAGATCGTCTCGGAATGGCAGGGCGCGTTGCCGCCGGTCGACGCGGAACTGCGCGTCGCCTCGCGCAAGGGCTCGGACCTCAACCCGCTCGATGCGTCGGACGCCGCGCTTCGTGAACGCCTGCTCTCCTACATCTGGCCCGACCAGACGGCGCGGCGCGCGCGCATCGAGGCGGCGCTCAAGGAGACGGCGCGGGCGGGGGCGAAGGTCGAACAGGCGGATGCGGCGGACTGGGTCGAGCGCGAATTCGCCACGCCGGGCGTGAAGGGCAGGGCGCGTGTGCTGATGCACACGATCATGTGGCAGTACATGCCCCGCGAGACGCAGGCGCGGATCGAGGCCGCGATGGAGCGGGCGGGCACGGCGGCGACGCAGGATGCGCCGCTCGCCTGGATATCGGTCGAGGCGGACAGGAAGGACGCGATGTCGGCTTGCGTCCGCCTCAGGCTCTGGCCGGAGGGCAGCGACGAGGAACTCGGCCGCGCGGATTTTCACGGACGCTGGGTGAGGTGGGGCTGAGGAAGGAAAGACGTGGATGGCCCGGATGAACCGGGCCATGACGTTTTCTTTTTCCCTATCTTCAATTCACAAGCGTCATCCTGGCGAAAGCCGGGATGTGGATTCACATTTGAAGTGCAACAATTTCTCTGAGAAGAGTTCGGCAGACATGGAGCAAGCGGCCCCTGGATTGCTTCGTCGCTTCGCTTCCTCGCAATGACGGAGGGAGGGGCGCGGATGATTTTCTGCGCGTGCCCAACCCACGAATGTCACCCCGGGATTTATTCCCGGGGCCCAACCCACGCCGCGGCAAAACGAACCGCGAGTAGGTCCCGGCAACAAGTGCCGGGATGACACTGAGGGTGGGGTGAGCGCTCGCGCTCAGCCGAAAGGCTCACACCTTCAGCCTGTACCCCGTGCGGAAGATGTACCAGATGGCGCCGGTGCAGAGAGTGAGGAAGCCGAAGATGGCCAGCAGGCTCAGTTCGATGCCGACATCGGACGAGCCGTAGAAGCTCCAGCGGAAGCCGGAGACGAGATAGACCACCGGATTGAACAGCGTCACCGTCTGCCAGAAGGGCGGCAGCATGGTGATCGAATAGAAGCTGCCGCCGAGAAAGGTGAGCGGCATGACGATCAGCATGGGCACGATCTGCAGCCGCTCGAAGCTGTCGGCCCAGATGCCGAGAATGAAGCCGAACATCGAGAAGGTGAGCGCGGTAAGGAGCAGGAAGGCGGCCATCCAGAAGGGATGCTGAATCTCGTAATCGACGAAGAAGCGCGCCGTGATGAGGATGAGCACGCCGAGGATGAGCGACTTCGTGGCCGCCGCGCCGACATAGCCGATGACGGTTTCGACGCCTGAAATGGGCGCGGAGAGGATTTCGAAGATGGTGCCCGAATATTTCGGCATGTAGATGCCGAAGGAGGCGTTGGAAATGCTCTCTGTGAGAAGCGAGAGCATGATGAGGCCGGGAATGATGAAGGCGCCGTATGAAATGCCGTCGACTTCCTGGATGCGCGAGCCGATGGCCGCGCCGAAGACGACGAAATAAAGCGAGGTCGAGATGACGGGCGAGGCGATGCTCTGCAGCAGCGTGCGGAAGGTGCGCGCCATCTCGAAGACGTAGATCGCGCGAATGGCGTGGAGATTGAGCGTCATGCGCGGGCCCTCACGAGACTGACGAAGATTTCCTCCAGCGAACTTTCATGTGTGCGGAGATCGCGGAAGTCGATGCCGAGTTCGCCGAGTTTCTTCAGAAGTTCGGGAATGCCTGATTCCTCCGCTTGCGCATCGAAACTGTAGACGAGTGTGTGGCCTTCGTCGGCGAGTTCGAGCGGGCGGTTGCCAAGCGCCGCCGGCACGGCCGCGAGCGGAGATTGCAGGTGAACCGCAAGCTGCTTCTTGCCGAGCTTCTTCATCAGCTCGTTCTTCTCCTCGACGACGACGATCTCGCCGCGATTGATGACGCCGACGCGGTCGGCCATCTCCTCGGCTTCCTCGATGTAATGCGTGGTGAGGATGATGGTGACGCCGCTTTCGCGAAGACCGCGCACCATTTCCCACATGTCGCGGCGAAGCTCGACGTCGACGCCCGCGGACGGCTCGTCGAGAAAGAGGATCTCGGGTTCGTGGGAGAGCGCCTTCGCGATCATCACGCGGCGCTTCATGCCGCCCGAAAGCTCCATCACGCGGCTGTCGCGCTTGTCCCAGAGGGAAAGGTCGCGCAGGACTTTCTCGATATGCTGCGGGTTCGGCGCCTTGCCGAAGAGGCCGCGGCTGAACTTCACCGTGTCGATGACGCTTTCGAAATGCTCGACCGTCAGTTCCTGCGGGACGAGGCCGATGAGCGAACGCGCGGCGCGGAAGTCGCGGATGATATCGTGCCCGCCCGCGCGCACCGTGCCGGAGCCCGGATTGACGATGCCGCACACGATGCTGATGAGCGTCGTCTTGCCCGCGCCGTTCGGTCCGAGCAGCGCGAAGATCTCGCCCTTGCGGATATCGAGATCGACATTCTTCAGGGCCTGAAAGCCGCCGGGATAGACCTTCGACAGGCCGGAAATTTCAATGGCCGGCGACGCTGATGACATTGATGACATGGGGGGCGCTGCAACAGACAAAAATGTGGAAAAAATCTTGTCATGAGCCGCTTCACGCGGGTCATCCACGTCTTTGCGGCAAGCTAGAGAAAGAAAGACGTGGATGGCCCGGACAAGCCGGGCCATGACGCATATTGGGAATGTTGTGGCAAGTTGCAACGACGGATTTCAGCAAGGCGGGCTGCCGGCGAATGCTTTCTGCACGAGGGCGTGGGCCTCGCCGTCGAGAAGCTCGGGATGCCATTCGCTTGTGCGCACCACCCGGCCCGCGAGCTGGTCGAAGCTGCGCGGTCCGTCGAGATTGAGACAGGCGTAAGGGTCGTCTCCGGACGGGCCGTAGACACCCGTGCCGCCATGATTGTCGTGGAGCACGCGCAACGATTCGAAATAGCCCGCGAGATATTGCCGGCAATACCGCGCGAGCCGAGGCGTCGGCGGTTCCGGGTTGAGGGCATGCTCGACGAGAACGGCGCAGGCATCGCGCAGGTCGCGTCCCGTCTCGATGCGCATGCGGGCATCGGCCGGCGAAGCGGCGAAAAACGCCGTGCCGGGAATGGCGAACAGGCAAAAAATTAACGCTACCGCGCGCAAATCCGCGCTGCGCGACGGAATGGCCGAGCTTCGCATTGCGAATATTCCTCCCTCTCCGTAACAATGACGCATTGCAGAGGGG
>Ga0180009_10005435_pt1 | contig 13666 bp, 11 predicted proteins | sample OS_PC_MetaG_FD_123537 | JGI IMG/M metagenome (GOLD analysis project Ga0180009, IMG submission 123537) | Groundwater microbial communities from the Aspo Hard Rock Laboratory (HRL) deep subsurface site, Sweden - OS_PC_MetaG | ecosystem: Environmental > Aquatic > Deep subsurface > Groundwater... | reverse complement strand
GTATAATTGTAAATCATGTACGGCGGTTTGTTCTCAATTAGCGGCCTCGGGTCAATTAAAAGACGCGAAACCTGATTTTTTTAATTTGCCTTTTAATGCCAGCGGTTGTACAGAATCGCTTTCTGATTATGAAGGGACTTCTGCGGTTGCCAGAGGTGGTGATTATGATGTAAAGCAACGTGTGGCCGAGCATCAGGATATGTTTTGTTTTACTCAGGCTGAGTGTGCATTGGCTGCTGGGGATCCTGGTAATTTTAAACCCGGGCATGGATGTCCAAATAAAGGTAATGAGCCACGCGGTTATTGCAGGGCTCCTGATCCAAATATTCAATTACAAAATCCAATTGCTGGTGTTAAAACGATTAAAGATTTGCGTAGTTTTATTGCCTTGATGTTTAACGTGGCGATGGGGTTGATAATTATTACTGCAGCAATTTTCTTTGTTTGGGGTGGTTTTAAATACATGCTTTCCGGTGTTACTAAAGAAATTCAGACAGCCAAAGAGACTATGGTTAATTCTGTTATTGGCATGGTTTTGGGTTTGAGTGCTTATGCAATACTAGCCAATGTTGCTCCCAATACAATAAATTTGCAGACTTTTGATATAGACATGATTAATAAGTTAAATTTTTATAATGTTGTTTATTGTAGAGATATTGTGCCAACGCCTAAATTTGCTGATGCTGGTCCACCGACAGAGCCGAAGCCTTTTTCCACAACAAATGCGTCTGGGTTTCCGCTAACCATCGATAAAACAAAATGCGGTACAGAATATTTTATCGAGGGTTCTGATTCGCAGGCTGTATGTATGGGTCAATCCTGCGAAGATGGCGGCATGTGTATTGCTTGTTCCGCTGGTTTGGCGAGTGGATGTAAAACAACATCTGCGCATGAATATCGTTGTTCTGATTGTAAAATTGGTGGCAATGTTGTAGCTCAAGAAAGATGGAAACCGGATACGGTTTGGTATTTTTTGTTTTGTGATAAGGGAAGTGGAGATGATTATGATATTAAGCTTGAATCAATGGCAGAGTTTGAATTTCATTTGAGTGATGACAGCAAGACATCTAGCTCTGGATCTTCTGGTTATGTTACTGCTGTTTGTGTGTCTGATAAAAAAGGACCGGGCAAGGCGGCTTTTAAAATGACAGTGCCAGAAGTACGTAACTTTTTTGATGTTCAGTGTAAGGATATGACTGGCCCCACTTCTAATAGAGGAATGTTGATGTTGGCGTTTATTGATCAGGAAATCACTACGGATATATCTGGAGTAGAAGCGGCTTTGGATAATAAATCAGATATTATGACGGGGTTGAATTGCGGACTAGGAGTGGGTGGTCCACCTTTGTGCGCTTTGTCATTGTTATATTCATCACAACAGGACAACTTTTATTTTCCGATGAATAAAAACATGTGTAATACAAATATATTTCAAACATCTGTACCGTTTAATCAACAATTGATGCGTGCTATTGCCGGATCAGAAAAAAATACAATGAGGGATATTATGAGGACAATGTATAAATCAAAAACAGATGATAAAGATATATATAAAGATATAGTGTCTCAAGCTTGGACTCCAGAGGAGACGGTAAAGTTGATAGAGCAAGGGATGTCCCAAAGTTGTGGTTTTTCGGCGAGTCATTCCGGTGAAACCACTAAGCTAATTGCAGAATAATTGAAACAATAAAGAAGCCGGCAGGGGTTTTGCGACATGATGATGCGACACTTGCCGGTTTTTAATATTTGTGATAGTCTGGGGAACAATCTGTCCCCGCCTGTAGGGACGTAAAGAACTGAGAAACATGAGCGCAAAAAAATCCACGCAAAAAAAGTTGCATGATTGTATAAGTGTAAAAGGGGCGCGGGTTCACAATCTGAAAAATGTTTCACTGGATTTGCCAAAAAACAAATTGGTTTTAATGACTGGCTTATCAGGATCCGGTAAATCGTCCTTAGCTTTTGATACAATTCATGCTGAAGGACAAAGACGTTATATGGAAAGCCTTTCATCGTATGCAAGGCAATTTTTAGAGTTACAAGATAAGCCGGACGTTGATGAACTCTTAGGTCTTTCTCCAACTGTAGCGATTGATCAGAAATCATCATCACATAATCCTAGATCCACGGTTGGTACGATTACGGAAATTTATGATTTTTTAAGGTTGTTATATGCCAGGGCTGGAAGGGTTCATTGTCCTCATTGCGGAGCTTCGGTAAATAAGCAATCACAAGAAGAGATTGGTGAAAAGATTTTAGAAATGTCTAAAGGATCTGATGTTATTGTTTTGGCACCAATGGTTAGAGCGCAAAAAGGTGAGCATAAGGTTGTTTTGCAGGGTGCTGATAATGCCGGTTACCGTGAGGTTCGTTATGATGGGATGTTAGTTGATATTGATGAGCTATTACATACAAGGTTGGATAAAACGAAACCACACGATGTAGAAGTTTTGGTTACAAGGTTATTAAAGGGTAATAGCATGATTTACTCCGCTTTTGCGGAAACTTTAAAGGCAGCCTTAGATTTGGGTAATGGAATGGTTGTTGCGGTTGGTGAAGATTCTGGTGAAGAAGTTTTATTTTCGGAAGCTTTGTTTTGTGGAACATGTAATATTTCATTACCGCAAATTGAACCAAGATTGTTTTCATTTAATTCTCCAAATGGTGCATGTCCCGCTTGCACGGGTTTGGGCACTAAATTGGTTTTGGATGTTGATTTGGTAATGCCGAATAAACGTTTAACAATTGCGCAAGGAGCAATAAAGCCATGGACTAGAATTGCAGGTAATCAAACCTCCTACTTTAAATTATTGGAAGTTGTAGGACGTAAGTATGGTTTTTCTATACATCAAGAAGTTGGTCAAATTACATCAAAGGCAATGAAGGTTTTATTGGATGGTACTGGTGAAGAGGAATATGATGTTGATGGCAAGGTGATGAAGTTTAGCGGAATTTTGGCTATGCTGGAGGACAAGTATCGTACGACTGATTCAGATTATGTACAGAAGGAAATTGAAACTTATATGAGGGTTTTGATCTGTCCGGATTGTAATGCGCGTAGATTGAATAAAACCGCATTAGGTGTATTGGTTGCAGGTAAAAATATAGCGGATGTGGTTGCATATTCATTGGATGAAGCTTTAACGCATTTTGAATCAATGGGTGCTGGAGTACCAGCCAAGGCTAAGGCAAGTAAGATCTCTAGAGCTAAAAAAGAAAATAAGGCCGATCCGCTTGGATTTAATGAGCAAGAGAGATTGGTTGCTAATCAGGTCATTCCAGAAGTAAAACGCCGTTTAGTAAATCTTATTGATGTTGGTTTGGGTTATTTAACACTTGATAGAAGCGCAATTTCTTTATCGGGTGGTGAATCGCAACGTGTTCGATTGGCTGCTCAGTTGGGTTCTGAGCTTTCGGGTGTTATTTATATTTTGGATGAACCGTCAATTGGTTTGCATCAAAGAGATAATGAGAGGTTGATTGGGACAATGCGTCGTTTAAGAGATATTGGAAATACAGTAATCGTTGTAGAACATGATGAAGCTGTTATGCAGGCAGCTGATTATATTGTTGATATAGGCCCTGGTGCCGGGGAATATGGTGGTGAGGTTGTGGCGGCAGGAACATTAGCTGAGGTTAAGAAAAACAAAGAGTCGATTACGGGTGCGTATTTAAGCGGTAAAAAGAAAATTGAAGTACCTAAAAAGAGACGCAAGGGTAACGGCAAATTTTTAACCATAAAAGGAGCAAACGAATATAATCTTAAAAAAGTAGATTTTAAATTGCCATTAGGTAAATTGGTGTGTGTTTCTGGTGTATCGGGTTCTGGTAAATCAACATTAGTCCTTGATATTTTGGGTAGGGCATTATCAGCACATTTTTATCATGCAAAAGATGTACCCGGTGAACATGAAAAGATAGAAGGAATTGAAAATCTGGATAAAATAGTTTCTGTGGATCAGTCTCCAATAGGCAGAACTCCACGTTCTAATCCAGCGACATATACGGGAGTATTTACAGGTATTAGAGATCTGTTTACTAATATTCCGGAAGCTAAAATGCGTGGTTATGACGCTGGTAAGTTTTCGTTTAATGTAAAGGGTGGTGGTCGTTGTGAAGCTTGCGGTGGTGACGGTTACACAAAAATTGAAATGCAATTTTTATCTGATGTATATGCAGAGTGCTCTGAATGTCATGGTAAGCGTTATAATGCTGAGGCGTTAGAAATTCATTACCGTGGAAAAAATATAGCAGATGTATTGGATATGACCGTAGAAGAGGCAAGACGCTTTTTTGTAGATCAGCCACTTATTTATGAAAAGTTATCAGTATTAAATGAAGTTGGATTGGGTTATATTCGTTTGGGTCAACCGGCCACTACCTTATCCGGTGGTGAAGCACAACGTGTTAAGTTGGCAACCGAACTTTCTCGTCGTGCTACAGGAAAAACATTATATATTCTTGATGAACCAACAACTGGTTTGCATTTTGATGATATTCAGAGACTTTTGCAGGTTTTAAATGCCTTGGTTGATAAGGGGAATACTGTTTTGGTTATTGAGCATAATTTAGATGTAGCAAAATCAGCTGATTGGGTTATTGATATGGGCCCAGAAGGTGGAGCTAAGGGCGGTGAAATAGTTGCTCAAGGTACGCCTGAGGAGGTTGCTAAGAATAAAAAGAGTTTAACGGGTAAATATTTAAAAGAAGTTCTTTAAAAGGATGAGTTGGTAATACTAAAAAACTGCCTATGAGGCAGTTTTTTGTTCTTCGGTTTCAGTTGTTTGAATATCTGATTCAGTTTCTTTTGGAGCTTCTTCTGGTTCGGTTGGTTCTGGCGTTTTTGCTTCTGGTTCATTTTCGATTTTTGGAGCTTCTTCTTCTTGTTTAGCTCTTAGTTTTGGTACTATTTCTTTAAGTTTCTTTTTAGAGCTTCTGAGGAAGTTTAATACTTTGCGGCGTGTTTTGCCTTGGCTGACTAGTTCAATTTTATCTATAGCTGGTAACTCTAAGGGGAAGATTTTTTCAACGCCAACATTATTGCTGACTTTGCGAACAGTCATGGTTTTGTGGTTTTTAGAGCCACGCACATTAAGAACCAAGCCTTCAAAGACCTGAATACGTTCTTTTTCTTCACCTTTGGGGTTCTTTTCGCGAATTTTTTGGTGTACGCGAATTTTCATCCCTGATTTGATGTCTGCGGCCAAGATGACCGGTAAGTTTTGGGCTGCCATATAAGTGCGGGAATAATACCTAAACAAGAGGAAAACGTCAAGATTTAGCTTTAATGAGCTTGGATAAGCCCTTTTCGGCTTGAGTGATAGATTGATCCAAATGCCCGTTTTTATTGATAATAATAAGATCAGCAAGCTTTTCGACCTTGATATCGTTGTTAATTTTACTTAATCGCAGTTTGGTTTGTTCTTTGTTTAATTTTCGTTCTTTGAGCCTTTCGAGAAGTTCTTTGCGATCGGTTTTGATATAGACGATCAAAGAGTTTGGAAATGATTTTTGAAATTTTTTTACACCCTTAATATCGCCTATAACAAGCAGTGAAGGTATTTTAGCTTTTTGCGCTTTAGTAATATCTGCTAGTTTGTTGCCGTAATAGGTTTTAAATGAAATTGCCCATTCAAAAAATTCCCCTTTATTAATGGCTTGTTCAAATTGTTTTTTAGTCAAAAAATGATAATCACGACCATCTTTTTCATTGGTGCGTTTAGGGCGACTGGTGCAAGTTGTAAAACGTTTGAGTTTTATGTTTTTACTTTTTAGTAAATTTTCCGCAATAGTTGTTTTTCCGGCACCACTGGGACCAGCGATTATAATTAATGGCGTGGACATAGTTTAGTATTTATTTTTTACTTTTCTTGAGTTTTTCTTCTATTAGTTTAGCAAAAGCCGGGTCTGGCTCCAAGTTGAATACCATTGGTTCGTTGTTTTTAGGGTCGTTGAACTGCAACTTTATGCTTTGCAACATAAGTCGAGGAGCGGGAATATTTTTGTATTTTTTGATTGTATAAAGTTTATCACCTATGACGGGACAGCTTAGGGCATGAAAGTGGGCGCGGATTTGGTGAGTACGACCAGATATAATTTCTGCTTCTATTAATGATGCTGTTATGAATGATTGCAAGACCGTGTAGTGAGTCCAAGCTATTTTACCTTCCAATTCTTGCGATGGGCGAGCGGCCATGCGTGGCTTGGTTTTTGATCTAGCTATACGGAATTTTATTTCACCTTCGTTTAACGGGGGATGATTATAAGTTAAGAGTAGATATTTTTTGCTGGTTTGATGTTCTGCAAATTGTTTTTTGAGAAAATCAAAAGATTTTTGGTTACGAGCAATAACCATGAGTCCGCTTACTTCTTTATCCAGACGATGGACTATGCCTGGGCGTGATGGATCTTCTCCAATTTTGGCAATTTTTGGGTCATAATCTAGGATTAGATCAATTAAAGTTATGCCTTTATGAACTTGATCCGGATGTACTAAAAGACCTGCTGGTTTGTTTATTACAATCCAATCAGTTGATTTTTCTATGATTATATCTTTAAGCTTTGGCCATTTTTTATCCTTTTTTTCTATTTTCTTTTTGGCTTCTTGAGTTTGAGTGTCTTGAGGAATAAGTTCTACTTCATCACCTGGTTTGAGAAACATGTGTACTGAGGCTTTTTTACCATTTACAAAACCTGAGCCTTTTTTTAACTCTTTGGCCACAGCACTTCTGGTTGCGTGTGGGATTTGCTCTGTTAAAAAGTTGTCCAGTCTTTTTTTAGCGTCTTGTTCTTGGGCGATCCATTTTTGTGTCATATGTGTTTAAGCATAGCTTATTATTATAAAAGTAAAAAGCCCTGTTGGGCTGCTGGGAGTGACGCGAGTGCTAGCGCACTCTAGAGTTTGATTTCATATCCTTTGGATCGGATGCGTTCACCGAAGGATGCGCCAAAGGTTTTTTGTCTTCGGGAGGCACGAAGCTGTTCAATGGTGGTTCGCCATATACATGGATTTGTTCTTTGAGAGCACCGTGATCGCGCTTAGCAGCTTCGATGATATCTTGATGTGATGCTCTGTCGGTTGATTTTCTATCGGCCATCTTGCATAACTCCTGGTTCGTGCCCCTGATTACCAGTGGGTCTCGTCAAAGCGAGCCAAGTAAGTACAAAGAACAATATTTTTCAGCATAAGCCATTTTTGTCAGTTGGTCAATGATAAGCTTTTGTAATTGCGATTTTTTAGCTAAAATAAGCAAAAAAATTAATGTAGGTAAAATATTTTTGAAAAAATATATAAGGTTAACATGTATTGATAATAATGTCAAGCCACTTTACATAAAAATAAAATCCCGTTTTAGGGATTAAGGGAGGCTTGCTGACGAGTTAGCGCATAAATCGCATAAGCGCAGCGCAGTAGAAAATTCATGCCATGTTTATAATTAATGTCATAATCGGCAGCCGGAAAATTGTGAATCTTTTTCTCCATAAGGAGCTTGTAAGCCGCCATCCAACGGTAAATGTTAGATAGTTCGGATGAATTCGATAGATATAGGAGAGCTCTAGAGGCCTGTGGAACATCAACTTCTGGCAGAGCCCGCCTAAAAGCTTGGTGGCCATGAATCAAAATAGACGTTAAGGTGTCGATGAATAGCCTGTCAGATTCCAGGTCAGGATGATTGTCAAAAAGCTCGTCAATATCTTGGACTAGGTTGGGGTATGCGTTCCCAACAAAAGTCCTGAAATTACTAGCCATATCTACCTCACTTTCAGATTGATATAAGAGCATATTATTTATTGTGACTTTTGTCAAGATTGTGATGTTGGTTTACAATGTTTGTTATATGAAAGAACCAATGATGCCACTCCATAAAGATACATTATCTTATGGTGATAAAAATAGATCTCCGTTTGTAGATCAACCTAAAAGTGAATATCCAGAAACTTTAAGGGGTGTTGATGATAAAACCAAGCGTGAGAAGGTTGCTGATAAGACAGAAAAAATGATAGCCTTGATGGATGCTTACACTAGAGGTGATTTAACCCAAGACCAAATGGAAACTACCTTAAAGAATATGGGCATAGAAGGTATGAAGGCTCCTGATCATGACAATGTGGTGCAAGAATATAATGCAAGAATAGAGGCGATTGATGATGATGAAATTTTAGGTGATGCTTTAAAAGATACAGCAAAAGAGATTGCATTTTATCAATTTTTACAAGCAAGGGGGGCAAGAGGTACGGATGAGATGAGGGATGATTTAATACAGGATTTGGCGAATAACAAAACAATTAAAGCAAGTATAAGATCAATGATTCAAGCGGGAGTTGATGAAACTCGGGCTGTTGATGGTATTATTGAAAATTTGATTCAAGACTTAGGTGTTAGTGATAAAAATGTGACAATGGTTGCAGCTGCAGTAAGAAGGTCCTATAATACTCTCAAAAATGTAGCTTAAAATTTAAATAATAAATAAAAAGAGCCTTATGGCTCTTTTTATGGTGGGCGCGGTAGGGATCGAACCTACGACCAAATGTGTATAAGACATCTGCTCTACCACTGAGCTACGCGCCCTTACTGTTATTTTGCTTAAACTGTAATGAGCAATAGAATAACCGAAAGTGTGGTTTTTTGCAAGGCTATAATAATGTTTAGTTTATAGTTTTATTGATTTATTAATGGTTTTGGATGTAATCCAGCTCCAACGTACTATGGGGTCATTTTTAGAGGCGTTTATTACATATTCTCTGGCAATTGGATCTGATGTGTAGCCCGAGCCAAGTGGAAGAGAGCTTGATTGTTCTAACTCTTTAAGTATTTGGTCACGTTTGACTTTGGCTATTATGCTGGCAGCTCCAACATGTCTGTGCTTTGCGTCGGCGTGATTTTGAGCATTTAAAGTATCAAGGTTTTGCCAAGCTGATAGTTTGGAAAGGATTGTGCGGAATTTTAGTAAATTTTTTACGGGTGCATCAACCATGATTTGAGATGGTGATTTTGAGTGGGCTAATTGAAATTCAGATATTAATTTACTCATGTATTTTATTTCCAATCCGTTGAGGTTGATTTGTTTATTATTTACGGCTAAGTCGATTTCTGGTGGGTGAATGATCGCGACACTGTACCAACAACGATTCATTAGAGCTTGAGCTATATGCTCTCGTTTTTTTAGAGGAACTTTTTTACTGTCCGTTACATTGTGTTTAATGCACCAAGCGATATCGCGTTTGGTTAATGCGCAAATAGCGATTACAAGGGGACCTAAAACAGGGCCACGTCCAGCTTCATCGATACCAGCAAAACGATGCTCATGTGGTAGTGATAGTTTGCGTGCAGGCCGTATTCCAAGCGTCTTACTCATAAAACCTACAAAAGCTTTTTTGTATATTGTTTTAAAATTTCAAAACCGCGGTTAAGCACTTCTTGGTCATTTAAATCAAGATTAAAATATTTTTTTAATAATTCATGATCGTTTTGTGATCCGCCGGCTGATAAAAAATCATTAAATTGTTTTGTAAATTCAATGGGATTTTCTTTATGCATCTGAAAAAGTGTGAAAACAATTAAAAGACTGACAGCATATGAATAACAATAAAAAGGATGGAAAAACATATGGCTGATTCTTGCCCAGTTCCATCGCTCTATATCAGGAAAAGATATAGAGCCCTTGCCAAGTTCGCGTCTTAAATTAATCCATTGTTCAGCTAGCCAGCTGGGAGTAAGTGATTGTATGGAAGCTTGAGTATAGGCTTTGAATTCAAATTCAGTGTAAAGAGTTTGTTGAAAAATTGCGTTCATTGCTCTTGATAAAAATTGTGCCAATTCAAATTTGTATATTTGAGGTTCGTGTTCTTCTAAATAATTTAGTAGTAAGAGCTCGGAGAATTGTGATGCTGTTTCACAGGCTATGTAGCCGGCATGTTGTTGTAGGATGCTTTGTTTTTTTGCCAAAGAATCATGAATACCATGTCCTAATTCATGAGCAAGTGTGTTGATGCTAGAGAGATTATTTTGATAATTTGTTAAGAGGTAAGGATGTACAACTGTTGGCATACAGTATGCTCCGGTGTTTTTTCTGGGCAACGGTTCGGCATGTATCCAGTTGTTGGTGAAAAAATTATTGGCAATTTTAGAGAAATCCGTGTTTAAATCTTTAAAAGCGGTTAATATCATTTCCTTACCTTGATTCCAAGAAAAATTTTGATCAATACTTTGTGGCAATGGTGCAATTACGTCAGATGCTGTTAGCATTGGCACTCCTAACTCTTTAGCCTTCCAAGTGTAAAATTCAGTAAAAATGGATTGGTATTTTTTTGCGCTGGAAAAAAGATTGGGAATTAAGCCTGTGGGAATATCATCGCGGTCAGAGATGTATGAGAGAATATCTGGATAAGATCGGATTTGATATTCACTGCGAATATTACGGTTTTGATTTATATATATGAAGCTAAGAGTTTCGTATTCTTTTTCAAATCCAAGACAACGGCTTTGATAGGCCTTGGTACGAATATCGGTATTTTTACTTTCGAGATATTTGTTTATTGTAGATTCGTTGAGATTAATGCTTTTATCATCTATTTTTATATCAGGATAAGGAATTCGTGTAGAAATTTGGTTTTGAAGTTGTGACCAAGCTTGACGTTCGCGGTATAGAGTTTGAATTAATATTTTTTCTTCATCTTCGGGCAATGTGTGTGCTTTTTGGCGTCTGGTATTACGTATGAATTCAGCATACTGATCTTTAACAAGTTGATGGCTGTAAAGTTTATTAGCGTCATCATCACTTAGGTCAATAATAAAATTAGACAAGAAAGATAGACTTGCTGAAATTGTTGTAATTTTTTCATCGATTGAGTTTTGTAGCGCGATCGCATCTTCGTTGGATGTGTCTTGGTCGCCAACCATTCGAGCGTATGTTTGTAAACGATTATCTATTTCTACGAGTTGTTTATATTGTTCAAGAGTATTTACCCATAGATCAATATCTGCAGGTGATTGTTTTAATGCAGATTTACTGAGGGCGATGGCATTAGCGATTTTTTGGCAGTCGTTAATATCAATGTTGATTTTTGGGTCATTTATATCTGAATACAAATCAGATAAATCCCATCGAGGCGCATCTATGGGTTGATTAACCATATTTAACTATTATTCTTTTGATTTTTTAGAACGATTGACTAAGACACCGATTAAAATACCAGCAAGTAATAGCGCCACGCCACCTAAAATTGTTTCAGTTATTGATAGACCTTGATCATCTTCTTGATTAGCGGCAAGTTTTGGTTGTCCCATTTCATTGGTATCCAAAATGACTTTTTCGGTTGATGTTGCGATTATATCTTCTTGATGGTCTGGTAATTCTTGAGTTGTTGTTACACTTGGTTCTGTGGTTGGTTCGGCTGGACTAGAGGTCGTTGCATCTTCTTGTGCCACAGGTGTATTGGGGACTAATACCACAATATCTCCAGAACTTGATTCTCGATTTAAGGAATCTTTGGAAAGAATTTGTAAATGTATAGATCCAGGATTTGCTGGTATGACCATGCTATGTTCGTTGACCAAGTTTTTATCTTCTAGTGATTTGGTGTAAGTACTTGATTCACCGTATTCAACTTTACTGGTTGCTTTGCTGTTTGTTGTCCAGCTTACTAATAATAGAGAATTATCGGCAGACATTTGAATATTGGAAATTGTAGGACCTTTTAATAGTTCTGGTGGGATTTTGATATCTGGCAAGGGAATTGGTTTTAGTTTGTTTATCCAATCATCGTTTAGAGTTAGTTCAGGAATTGCTGGCAGTGCGGCTGGATCAATTACCGGTAATGGCATTTTTGCACTAGGAGTGTTGATTATGGGCAGAGCTGCACTTACAGGCATTGTGGTAATAAATAGCGCTAAAGCTAAAATGCTTGTGTATATTAAGGATTTTTTCATATAAAATTTAGTAAATTTCTTATGGCTTTACTTTAGCACGCAGATTATAAAAGGCAAACTGTTGTTTATGGTCTTGCATCGGGTTTTGTGTTTTAGATGTTTGTGGGATATTGCTTATTGATTATCCGTATTATATAGTTAAATTCTATGTCAGGGATATTAGTATTTGGTAACGGATGGATTGGTAACAAATTCATCGAACGTTATCCTGAGAAAGCTAGGCTTTCTATGGTTTTTATTGAAAAGCCACAAGATTTGGCTGATGTATTGGATAATGAGGAACCGGATGCGGTTTTAAATTGCGCGGGGCTTACTGGTACGCCAAATGTAGATTGGTGTGAGACGCATCAATTAGAAACAGCAATGGCAAACACGTGGTTGCCAATTATGATGGCCAATGAATGTGCCAAAAGAGGCATACATTTTACGCACCTCTCAAGTGGCTGTCAGTTTTATGGCGAATCTCCTGATCCAAGAGGTTGGTTGGAGACTGATTTTCCTAATCCGGCAGCTTATTATTCTAAAACAAAGGCGGCGACTGATTTTGTTCTCGGCGATTTGGATAATGTGGCCATTATTCGTCTTAGATTGCCCGTTGATCCAACTCCGGGACCTAAAAATTCGATTACAAAATTAGTTTCTTATCCAAAAGTAATCGATGTATCAAATTCTTTAACGGTTATTGAAGATCTTTTAGAAGTAATGGATAAGGTAATCGAAAAACGTGCTCAAGGGATATTTCATGCTGTAAATCCACAGCCTTTAGTATATCGTGATTTGATGAAATGGTATGAAGAAATAGTTGATCCAAATCATACAAATGAATGGATTAATGAGGAGGAGCTTGTAGGGGGTGGGTTGACCGCAAAAAAGCGATCAACAAATATTTTGCAAAATACAAGATTGCCAGAAATTGGAATATTAATGAGACCAACAGAAGAGGCGGTAAAAGATTTGTTAAAAAAATACGCGGAAAAATTAAATAAAGTTCAGCAGTAGTTTTTGTTGTAAATTAATTTATGAAGTATTTTTTAAGTATTGTTTTTATAATATTGTTCGCAAGTGGATGCGGTCAAAAGATTGTGGTTGTTGATGATGGCCAGGAAATTCAAGTGCAAGAAAGATATGAGGGTAATGTTGGTGATTATTGTGAATCTAATGATGAATGCAGAACGCCTTTTGACTATTTGATAAGGTCTAATTGTCCATTTGTTTCTGCGTGTATAGAAAATACATGCAAAGTGGTTTGTCCTTTGTTTTATCATGATTTAAATCCAGAAATTAGCCAGAGCCATATAACAATGTGTAAGGAAGATGATGATTGTGATTGTAGTGAAAGAGGCGAGTTGTCACTTGGATGTAAATGTTTGGATGATAAATGTGTTTCGGTTGAAGGAGAATAGATTAAATAAAGAAAATAGTTAATAAAAAATAAGACCGACTGGTTAGGTCGGTGGAGAAGGAAGGAGCGCACAGGAGGCGTGGCTAGATTTTTTGACGCTTGAGGAACTCGAGTCCTTCGGGTGTACCGAGTGCGGGATAGCCCATACAACGAAGCTGTTGCAGTACGACGGGCGTAGTGACGCCATCAAGTATTGTCAAAGTTTCTTTCAGAAACGTTTGTACATCCTCTTTGCGGTGCTTGTTACAGAAGTGGTCGAATTCGAGTTCCATGGGGTTGAGTTTTTTGGCTGCGCTCATGATTTGCTCCTTCCGTATCTTTCTCGGGTCTCGGCC
>Ga0180009_10005434_pt1 | contig 13667 bp, 12 predicted proteins | sample OS_PC_MetaG_FD_123537 | JGI IMG/M metagenome (GOLD analysis project Ga0180009, IMG submission 123537) | Groundwater microbial communities from the Aspo Hard Rock Laboratory (HRL) deep subsurface site, Sweden - OS_PC_MetaG | ecosystem: Environmental > Aquatic > Deep subsurface > Groundwater... | reverse complement strand
GCGACATCGCCGAGCGCATAATCAACAAGAGCCACGGCTTTGCCGAGGTCACGGTTTCGGACATCAATGCCGACATGCTGAGGGTCGGCGCCGCGCGGGCGAAAGGCTGGCGCTATCCCGGACAGGCGCGCTTTGTTAAGGCCAATGCCGAGGCGCTGCCGTTCGAGAATGAGAGTTTCGACGCCTATACCATCGCCTTCGGCATCCGCAATGTGCCACGCATCGCCTTGGCGCTGGCCGAAGCCCATCGCGTGCTCAAGCCGGGCGGGCGTTTCCTCTGCCTCGAATTCTCCAATGTCGATGTCGCCGGCTTCGATCGCCTCTATGCGGCGTTTTCAGACCGCGTCATCCCGCCGATCGGCAGGATCGTCACCGGCGACGCCCAGCCCTACCGGTATCTCGTCGAATCCATCCGCAAGTTTCCCGACGCCGCTTCCTTTGCGGGCATGATCCGCTCTGCCGGGTTCAAGCGCGTCACCCACGATGCCCTGAGCGGCAATATCGCCGCCCTGCATGGCGGCTGGAAGATCTAGGAGCGACCGCGGTGCTTCTGGTCTCCTATATGCGCCTGATCCGCGCCGGCTTCGTCCTCGCCCGCGAAGGCGCCCTGTCGCTCGGCGATCCCTCTGCCCTGCCGGCGAGCGCGCGCATGCTGATCCGCATGGGGCGGCTGATCGAGCGGGGTTCGGTCAGAAAGACCGGGCGGGTCGAACGGCTGACGCGGGCGCTGACCCGGCTCGGGCCGACCTATGTCAAGTTCGGCCAGATGCTGGCGACGCGGCCCGACATCGTCGGCCCGCAGATCGCCGAGGACCTGTCGGCGCTGCAGGATCGCATGCCGCCCTTCCCCGAGGCCGCGGCGCAACGGATCCTTAAGGATGCGCTGGGCAGCAAGGCCGATGCCCTGAGCGCCCTGACCCCGGCCATCGCCGCCGCCTCCATCGCCCAGGTCCACAAGGCCGTGCTCGATCTCGGCGACGGGCGGACCGAGCCGGTGGCCGTCAAGATCCTGAGGCCGGGCATCGAGAAGCGCTTCCGGCGCGACCTCGAAAGCTATTATGCCGGAGCGCGGCTGGCCGAGCGGCTGGTGCCGTCCCTCAAACGCCTGAGGCCGGTCTCGGTGGTCGAAACGCTCGATCATTCGGCGCGACTCGAACTCGACCTGCGGTTCGAGGCGGCCTCGATCTCGGAATTCGCCGAGAACGGCAAAAACGACGAAGGCTTCGTGTTGCCGGAGCTGCGCTGGGACCAGGTGGCACCCAATGTCCTGACGACGAGCTGGATCGAGGGCATTCCCCTCACCGACAAAAAGGCGGTCGCCGCCGCCGATATCGACCGCAAGGCGCTCGCCGCGCATCTGCTGCAGAGCTTCTTGCGCCACGCGATCCGCGACGGGTTCTTCCATGCCGACATGCATCCGGGCAATCTGTTCGCGCTCGAGAACGGCAACGGGCTGGCGGCGGTCGATTTCGGCATCATGGGGCGGATCGGGCCGGGCGAGCGGCGGTTCCTCGCCGAAATCCTTTTCGGCTTCATCACCCGCGACTATTCCATGGTGGCGCGACGCCATTTCGAAATGGGCTATGTGCCTGCCGACCAGTCGGTCGACGATTTCACGCTGGCCATCCGCTCGATCGGCGAGCCGCTGCACGGGCGCCGCTCGCGCGACATCTCGATGGCACGCGTCCTCGGGCAGCTGTTCTCGATCACCGAGTTGTTTCACATGCAGACGCGGCCGGAACTGCTGATGCTGCAAAAGACCATGGTGCTGGTCGAAGGCGTCGCCCGCGACCTCGACCCCGATCTCGACATCTGGACGGTTTCCGAGCCGGTGGTTGCCGAATGGCTGAGGCGCCAGGCCGGACCGATCGGGCGATTCGAGGAAATGCGGGCGCACGGAATGCGCATCGCCGGATTCGTGGCACGGCTGCCCGAAATCGCCGAACGGGCCCAGCGGCTGTTGGTTCTGGCCGAAGCGGAAAAAGCGGCGGCGCGGCGCGGCCGTTCCGGGACCATCGCCGGCCTGCTCGGGCTCATTGCCCTGTTGCTGGCGCTGCTCATCTGGCGCCTGTGGTAGCGGGCTCGGCGGCACGGGCTGATTTTCATCGCCAATTGTCCTGACGCGGCCGGACGAGTGCTTGCCGAAACCCCGGCCGGTTCATAAAGTTGCGGCGCTTCCCCGGACAATGGGCCCGGGGCCATGAGGGCTCGCACAAATGAAATACGCCTATGTGTTAAAAGCAGCGGCCGCGCTGCTTTTCGCCACCGGACTTGCCGGTTGCTTCGACGTGAAGTTCGACGTCGCCGTGCTCGATACCGACAAGGCATCGGTGGTCATATCCACCACCGTTCCCAAGGAGCTTGTCGACTTGGCCGAAATCGAATCCGGCACTTCGGAATTCTGCAAGCCGGAAGACGAACTGATCGAGGGCGAGGCGGACTATACCTGCGTTTCCAAGGTCGAGGGCACGTTCGCCGAGGTGTTCGAGGCCGGCGATCCCGGAGAACCGCAGCCGACGATCGAAACCGTCGGTCCGCGTCAGTTCAAGGTGAGCTTCCCGGCCGGATCGCTGCAGGAGGACATGAGCGGCCAGGCCGGCGGCGACGCCGAGGCGCTCGAGATGATGAAGCAGATGTTCGAGGGCCATGCCATCACCATCCGCGTCAGCGGCGGCACGATCATCGACACCAACATGACCAAGAACGAGGCGGGCGACGCCGCCGAGACGGTCCTGCCCTTCATCGCCATCATCGAGGGAACGGCCGACATTCCGGACGTGGTCTATGCCGTTGTCGAGCTCAAGTGAGGCGACACTGACCATAAGCGTTCGCGTTCTCGATCACGGCGCCGGCCTCGAATTGCCGGCGCCGCAAACGGGCGGGGCCGCGGGCGCCGATCTGCGCGCGGCCATCGGCCCGGACGAAGTGGTGACGCTTCAGCCGGGCCGGTATCGACTTGTGCCCTGCGGCTTCGTCATGGCGCTGCCCGAAGGCTATGAGGGGCAGGTCCGACCGCGTTCGGGCCTTGCCGCCAAATATGGGGTGACCGTGCTCAACGCGCCGGGTACGATCGATGCGGATTATCGCGGGGAGGTTCAGGTGATCCTGATCAATCACGGAGAGGCCGATTTCGACATCAGGCGCGGCGACCGCATCGCCCAGTTGGTGGTGGCACCGGTCGCGTCGGTGCGGTTCGTCCATGACGACGATCTCGGCGAAACGGCGCGCGGCACCGGCGGATTCGGGTCGACCGGCCATGCTGGCTAGAGCCCTGCGCATCGCCGTCGCGCTTTTCGGTGCGGTCTGGGCCAATCTCGCCGTTTCGGCCGAGTCCGCCCTGGTCGAACCGATCGGCTATGCCGAGAACCTCAGGTATTTCGCCTTCGAACAATACGGCGTTCAGGACGGGTCGGGCTTTGCCTATTCCGACATCTTCGTTATCGATTTGAGCGAGGACCGCTGGGTGGTCGGCACGCCGATCCGCATGATCGGGGAAACCGAAGAGGAATCGCTCGGCGCCGTGCGCGCCCGCGCCCGCGCCGAAGCCGAACCCTATTTCGTCGACCTCGCCATCACCGTGCCGGCGCATCTTCTGGCCAGCAATGGCGACGGCGAGCCCGACGCGGACGGCAAGGCGCTGACCTTCGCTTTGCCCGCGCCCTCGGGTCCCGGCTACCGGGACGGGCGCTTCGAATTGCGCCTCGAACAATATCCGGCCGCCGCCGGCTCGCCCTGCGAGGAGTGGTTTGCCGAAAAGGCGCTTGGCTTTATCCTCAAACTCACCGATTTCGCCCCGACGCGCGAGGTTCACCGCGACGAGGTGCTGCCGCGTTCGCGCGGCTGTCCGGCCGACTACCGTATCCATTCAATCTATGCGCCGTTCGGCGCGACCTCGGTCGCCCATACGCTGGCTTTGATCGCCGTCTACGCCCATGGCTTCGAAGGCCTCGATCGCCGCTTCGTCGGCATCGCGCTCGCCAAGAACCAGGCCGGGCTCTAGAGCATGTTCAGCAAAAGTGGATACCAGTTTTGCGGTTCGAACATGCGACCACTCAAAGACTTAGGTCATGCGTTCTGATTCCATCAAAACGCGACATGACCGAGTGGGGCTGACGCCCGCGGACAGCCGGCGCTACGCCCGGCACATCGTGCTCAAGGGCCTCGGCGCACCCGGCCAGCAGCGGCTGAAAGCGGCGCGCGTGCTGATTGTTGGCGCCGGCGGGCTCGGCGCGCCGCTTGTCGCCTATCTGGCGGCGGCGGGGATCGGCCGGATCGGCATCGCCGACGACGATGTCGTCGCCCTGTCCAACCTGCAGCGCCAGATCGTCCATACCGAACACGGCATCGGCGAGAACAAGGCGCAAAGCGCGGCGCGCTTTGCCGGCGCCCTCAATTCCGGCATCGCCGTCACGGTCCTGACCGAGCGGATCACCGCCGGGAATGGCGCGGCGCTGATGGCGGATTTCGACATCATCGCGGACGGCACGGACAGCTTCGCCGCGCGGGCCGGCATCGCGGCGGCGGCCGAAGCGGCACGAAAGCCGCTGGTTTCCGGGGCGGTCTCCATGTTCGACGGGCAGGTGACGGTTTTTTCGCCGCATCTCGGCGATGCCGATGGCACGCCATTGCCGCGCTTTGTCGATCTCTACCCCGAAACCCCAAACGCCGAATCCCTGCCCTCCTGCGAGGCGGTCGGTGTCATCGGCGCCCTGACCGGGGTGATCGGCACGCTGATGGCGATGGAGGTCATAAAGCTCGCGACCGGCATCGGCACGCCGCTTTGCGGGCGGCTGCTCGTTTATGACGGGCGCGGAGCGCGCTTTTCGGAGCTGACATACAGGCGGCGCTGAGGGGGTGCCGGGTCGAACCACCGTCCTCATGTCGGCATGAGACGCCTCCTGAAGGGCGCGGACCCGCGACACGTCTTCGTCCCTCGAGGCCCGGCCGGGACTGCGGCGCTATGGGCACCAATAGACGGTGACCGGCGTTTCGGTCTGCCTCAGAACGGCGCGAATGGGCATGTCGGCGATCGAGCCGTCGCCGAGGGCGCGCTCGAGCGTCGCGAGCTTTTCGGCACCCTCGATATGCACATAGAGCGACACGGCCATAAGAAGGCGCGGCAGCGTCAGGGTCACGCGCGGCTCGCCGGCGCCGGGGGCCGCAAGCGCCAGGGCCGGGCCGGGATCGGAAAGGGCGGTTTCGAGCGTGTCGCCGCCCGGAAAGAACGAGGCCGTGTGCCCGTCATTGCCCATGCCGAGCACCACCACATCCAGCGTTTCGGGCAGGACGGACAGGCGCCGGTTGGTTTCGGCGATGCGGTCGGCAGCGGGCATTTCGCCGCCCGAATAGAGCGGCACGAAGCGCGCCGCGGCGGCCGGGCCCTGCAGCAGGTGGGCGCGGACCAGCGCGGCATTGGAGCGGCCCGAGCCTTCGTCCACCCAGCGCTCATCGACCAGGGTCACGACGACCCTTTTCCAGTCGATCTCGTCATGGGCGGCAAGGGCGGAAAAGAACTTCGCCGGCGTCGAGCCGCCGGAAACGGCGAGACTTGCGGCGCCGCGGGTGGCCATGGCGGCGCCGAGATCGGCGGCGACCTGGTCGGCAAAGGCGAAGGCGAGGCGGTCGCGGTCGGTCTGATCACGGCGCAAAAGCATCAGAAATCGCTCTCTTCGTGCCAGGCGCGGCCGTCGCGCTCGATCAGCGCCACCGAGCCGGTCGGTCCCCAGGTGCCGGCGGCATAGGGCTGGGGGAAGTCCGGGGCGGCGTCCCAAGCCTGGCGGATCGGATCGACCCAGGACCAGGCGGCTTCGAGTTCGTCGCGCCGCATGAACAGGGTCTGGTTGCCCCGGACCACGTCCATCAGCAGCCGCTCATAGGCTTCCGGCATGCGGTCCTCGAAGGTCTGGGCGAAACTGAGGTTGAGACTGACCTCCCTCAGGCGCATGCCGCCCGGGCCGGGGTCCTTGACCATCATGAACAGCTTGACGCCCTCGTCGGGCTGCAGGCGGATGACGAGCTTGTTGGACTTGGCCGCGCCTACACCGTCCTCGAAGATCGAGTGCGGGATGCGGGCGAAATGGATGACGATCTCGGAAACCTTGGCGGCCATGCGCTTGCCGGTGCGAATGTAGAAGGGCACGCCGGCCCAGCGCCAGTTGTCGATCTCGGCCTTCAAAGCCACGAAGGTCTCGGTGCGCGAGCCCTTGCGGTCGTCGGGCAGTTCCTCCTGATAGGACCTGACCGCGGCGGCTTGCGAGGCGGTGCCGCGATACTGGCCGCGCACGGAGACTTTGGACACGGTATCGCCCGTAATCGGCCTAAGCGACCGCAGGACCTTGAGCTTTTCGTCCCTTAAGGCATTCGCATCCCCGGAAGCGGGTGGCTCCATGGCGACAAGGCACAAGAGCTGCAGGATGTGGTTCTGGATCATGTCCCGAAGCGCGCCGCTATCGTCGTAGTAGCCGCGCGTGCCGGCGCCGACCGTTTCGGCCACGGAAATCTGCACATGGTCGATATGGGCCGCGTTCCAGATCGGCTCGAACAGGGCGTTGGCAAACCGCAGCGCCAGAAGGTTCTGGACGGTTTCCTTGCCGAGATAGTGATCGATTCGATAGACTTGATCTTCGGAAAAGACCCTGGCGACGGCGTCGTTGATTTCCCGCGAGGACGCCAGATCATGGCCGAGCGGTTTTTCGAGCACGACGCGGGCCGAGGGGCGCCAGCAGCCGGTCTCGGCGAGAAACACGCAGATGCGCTCGAAGATGTCCGGGGCGACGGCGAGGTAGAAGGCGCGCACCACCGCCTCGTCGTCGCGCAAGCGGCTCCGGAGATCGGCCCAGCCGTCGCGATCGGTCACGTCATTGCTGACATAGAAGAAGCAGGCGGCGAATTTCTCGACCAGCGCACCGTCAAGATAGGCCGGATCGACGAATTCGTTGACCGCGTCACGCGCCACCTGCTGGAACCTTGCGTCGTCCCAGGCCGAACGCGACACGCCGATGACGCGCGACCGCTCGGAAAACTGGCCGGCGCGGAAGCGATAATAGAGCGCCGGGATGAGCTTGCGGCGGGTCAGGTCGCCGGTCGCGCCGAACACCACATAGTCGAAGGTGGGAACCGGGATGGGGCGCTGCACGCGTCTGTCTCCTGCTGTCATTGGCCGGAACGCAAGGGAACAAGGGCCGGCGCAGCCGCCGGACAGGGCATAGGCGCTACTTGCCGAAGTGCTGGCGGGCGAGAATGATGGCGCCGGTGAGCGAGACCGGCTCTTCCTCGACGATGATGTCGCCGAAACGCGCCCTGATATGGGCCATGATCGAATGGCCGAAGCCGCCGACAATGGCGATCGATCTGGTGCCGATCGATCTGAACCAATCGACATATTCGGCGATGGCGTCGAGCTCGAATTCAAGCAGTTCGGCGGCCAGCGGATCGCCCTTGGCGAGGTATTCGGTGAAAAGCAGTGTGAATCCGCCATAATCGACCGGGCGCGCCGGCACCGGATGGGTCGGCTTGACGCCGTCCGGCAGGGTTGCCTCGACCGCGGCGCGGGCATCTTCATTGTCGAAGGACCAGGCCATCAGCCTGTCGCCGTCATTGCCGAACCTGGCCATCACCGCCTCGGTGAGCGGTGTTTTCGGGATCAGCCCGTCATGGGCGATCAGCGAGCGGCGCAACAGTTCGCGGCCGAGAATGGCGCCGGCCATGGTGTCGCCGATGAAAAAGCCCCAGCCGCCCGACTGGTGGCGCTTGCCGTCGACCAGCGCCATGGCCGCCGAGCCGGTGCCGATGATCATGACGCCGCCGTCGCCCTCGCCATGGGCGCCGGCGCGGGCGATGTCGATGTCGTCATAAACGACGAGGTTTTCAAAGGGGAAATCGCGCTCCTGGAAAGCCTGCCGCGCCGATTTCATCCTTGCGCCGGCCATGCCGAAACAGGCGGCGGCGTGTTCGGCTTCGGAAATGTCGAGTCCGGCCTTGGCGAACACGGCGGCGGTGAGTTCGGTCACCGCCTCATAGGCGGCGTTGCCGCCCCGCACCTGCAGGTTGGACGATTTGCGTGTCGTCGCCTCAGCGAGAACGTTGAGATCCGCATCGGTCAGGCGGATGCGGCAATTGGTGCCGCCGCCATCCACGCCGATATAGTATTTGGGCACGGTCGCGCGCTCCGTTTTTGCGCGACGGGGCCCCGCCGCGGTCGGGCGGACCATAGTGCCAAAGGATTGGCTGGAAAAGCCCCTCGGAGCGGCAAAGACGCTTGCATTCGCATGCAAGTGACAACAGGTCTCACCTGCCTTGTCCTTGCCCCGTTCGGCGGCGAGAATCGGGCTTTCGTGACGGCGCGAGGTCGAAAGGCGGCGATGACACAGGCTCACATCTTCATTTCCGGCGGGGCCCGCTCCGGCAAGACGGCGCTCGCCGAAAAGCTGGCGCTGCGGCTCGGGGAGGCGCCGGCCTATCTGGCGACGGCCGAGGCGCGCGACGCCGAAATGGCGGCGCGAATCGCCGCCCATCGCGCCGCGCGGGCCGAGCGGTTCACCACGATCGAGGAGCCGCTCGACCTTTGCGGCGCGCTCGCCGCGACCGCCCGGACGCATGATGCGGTGCTGATCGACTGCCTGACGCTGTGGCTGTCGAATCTTCTCGGGGCGGGGCGCGACATCGATGGCGAGATCGGCGCGCTGGTCGCGACGGCCGAGGCGATTGAGGCCACGCGGATCGTGTTCGTTTCCAACGAGGTCGGCCTCGGCATTGTGCCCGAAAACGCCCTGGCAAGGGAGTTTCGCGACCATGCCGGCCGGCTCAACCAGGCGGTCGCCGCCCTTGCGGCACATGCCTATTTCACCGTTTCCGGTCTGCCGCTGGTGCTCAAGGGAACACCGCCCGACGAGCTTTGAGGGGTCAAGGGCCGGCGCCTGTGGCTCCAGCCCACCCTTCCCTCCCCATCAAGGCAGGGTCATGGCATTTGGCTGCGCAGCCCCCTCATCCGGCGCTTCGCGCCACCTTCTCCCGCAAGGGGAGAAGGGAAATGGCCGCGACGATGGCAGCATCCCCCTCTCCCTCGACGGGAGAGGGTGCCCGAAGGGCGGGTGAGGGTGGAGCCGCACGGCACACCATTGCCATAGGCGATTGCCCTCTCCGCAAGCGGGTGGGAGGCCGAGGGGAATCGTTGCCGCCTGAAAATGAACGGCTCTACCCCGCCGAGACGCCGTAGGTGCGCCAGAGCTTCAGGCCCAACAGCGCCCAGGGCGCGAAGTGGAACAGGAAATCGAAAATGTCGATGGGCCGGACGAGCTGGCCCTGGAACAGCATGCGCGTCTTTTCGAACAGGTGCGGCTCGGGCATGAACGGGGCGAGCCCGAGGGTCAGCGCGAACAGGATGAACATGGTGAGCGGGGTATTGTCGATGAAAGAGAACATGGAGTCGTCCCGTGATTGGAATATTCGCATACTCGAATAATTGATGTGACGGACGGGATCAAGCGGCGATGGCGTCGCCTTGGCGCGCGACGATCACCTTTGCGTCAGCGGGAAAAGGACCCGAGTCGCCAGGGCCCGCGCCGCCGGACCGATTCGGTGACGGGAGGAGGCTGGCAGCTTGCGCCGCGTCCGCTTCGGCGCGTCCGATCCGCGTTGATACTGGACATGCCGGCGGGTAGAAGCACGGGGTTGCGCGATGCGCGAGCGTCATCAGGCGCAGCGCCAACGGAGCAAAGACGCCCTCGCCCGATCCATCTGGAGCTTTCCATGAGTTCGTTCATTGAAAACGGTGCCCGGTTCCGGCTGACCGACCCGACGCTTGCGCCCAACAGCGCCAGCTATCTGTGGAACCGCAAGATGATGCTGCAGATGAACTGCCGCGGCTTTGCCGTCAGCCAGTACATGGATCCCGAGCCGCGCAAATACGCCCATATGCCGACGCTGGCGGCGCAGACCTTCATGCAGCCCGAACAGGGCTATTTCGCCCATCATCCCGGCCGGTTCTTCTACCTGTGCGACAATGAGACGGGTAGCCTCATGTCCGCACCCTACGAGCCGGTTCGGGCGAAATGGGACCATTTCGCCTTCGAGCCGGGGCTTTGCGACATCCGCTGGGTCCTCGAAAAGGGTGGACTGCGGGTCGAGCTTCGGCTCGACATCCCGATCGACGACGTCATCGAGATCTGGTCGGTGCGCGTCGCCAATACGGGAGGGACGCCGCGCGCCATCTCCTTCGTGCCCTATTTCCCGGTCGGCTATGCCTCGTGGATGAACCAGGGCGGACATTTCGACGCCGATCTCAACGCCATCGTGGCCACGAGCATCACGCCCTACCAGAAGGTCGCCGACTATTTCAAGAACCGGCACCTCAAGGACCTGACCTTTTTCGCCGCCGATCGCGCGCCCGCCCATTTCGAAGTGGCGCAACAGGCCTTCGAGGGCAAGGGCGGGTTGCACAACCCGTCGGCACTGCAGGATGGCGGGCATCTTCGCGACGGCGATGCGCTCTACGAGATGGCGGCCGGCATCATGCAATGGGATCTCGAACTCGCCGGCGGCGGCAAAGAAGACTTCCGTTTCGTCTTCGGTCCGGCGCACGACAGGGACGAAATCCGAGTCCTGATCGCGACCTATCTGAGAGGCGACCTCGCGCCGGTGCGCTCCGCCTATGCCGGCTACATCGCCTCGGGCCGGGGCGCACTCGCGATCGACAGCCCAGACGAGAGCTTCAATCATTTCGTCAACAACTGGCTGCCGCGCCAGGTGTTCTATCACGGCGACAGCAATCGGCTGACCACCGATCCACAGACGCGCAATTACCTGCAGGATGCGCTCGGCATGCTGTTCATCGCACCGGAACGCACGCGCGCCGCCCTCCTGCGCGCCGCCTCGCAGCAGTTCGCCAATGGCAAGATGCCGGACGGCATTCTTTTGCGCGCGGGCGCCGAGCTCAAATACATCAACCAGGTGCCGCATTCCGATCACGCCGTCTGGCTGGTCATCGCGCTCAAGGCCTATCTCGACGAAACCGGCGACAGCGCCATTCTCGCCGAGCCGGTCGGCTGGTGCGACGGCGCCGAAACCGCGTCGCTGTTCGACCATGTCGGCAAAGCCATCGATTATCTCGCCGCCCAGGTCGATGAGCGCGGCCTGCCCTTCATCGAACAGGGCGACTGGTGCGACCCGATGAACATGGTCGGCTACAAGGGCAGGGGCGTTTCGGGCTGGCTGGCCGAGGCGATGAGCTACGCCATGACGCTCTGGGCCGAAATCTGCGCCGGCACCAGCCACCACGATACGGCCGCCGACATGCGGAAAAAGTCCGAGGCGCTCAATGCGATCATCAATGCCGAACTCTGGGACGGCGCCTGGTACGGACGCGGCATCACCGATGACGGGCTGAGGTTCGGCGTCAGCACCGACAGCGAGGGCCGCATTTTTCTCAATGCGCAGAGCTGGGCCATGCTCTCCGGCGCCGCCGACGCCGAAAAGCGGACCTCGATGCTCGCCGAAATCGAAGCCCAGCTCGATACGCCGTATGGACCTGCCATGCTGGCGCCCGCCTATACGGCGATGCGCGAGGATGTCGGCCGCGTCACGCAGAAATGGCCGGGCAGCGCCGAGAACGGTTCGGTCTACAACCATGCGGCGGTGTTCTATGCGGCGGCATTGTTCCATTGCCGGGAGGCGGACCGGGCCTTTTCGGTGCTCGAGCGCATGCTGACCCGGCCCGACGACAAGGACATGCGCGTGCGCGGCCAGATCCCGGTCTATATTCCGAACTATTATCGCGGCGCCTATTACCAGTTCCCGCGTACGGCCGGGCGCTCGAGCAATCTGTTCAACACCGGCACCGTCGCCTGGTACTACCGGCTGGTGATCGAACAGATGTGCGGCGTTCGCGGCAAGGGCGACGGCATCGTCATCGACCCGCAATTCCCCTCGGCCTGGGATCGCTGCACCTTCACCCGCCGGATCAGGGGCTGCGACGTCCATGTCCGCTTCGAACGAACCGGTGGCGGCGCGGCGCGGCGCATCGAAATCGACGGCGTTGCGACGCCAGACGGGCGCATCGACCGGCCGCGACCCGGCCATGCCTATGATGTGCGCGTCACCGCGGGCTGAAGAGAGAATCGGGCTTCGGGTTCGACCCGCAGCCAGGGATGATGCCGGCGACGACGAGGGCCGCGCGCTGCGCGGCCGGTGCGCCCTGGGTCGTTTACTCCTCGATCCGGACGGCTGGCAGGTTGTAGAAGTCGCGGACGACGTTCCAGCCTTCCTCGGCGGTGTCGACCACGGTCAGCAGATCGGAATCGCCGGGGGAAATGGTTCCCTCCTCCTCAAGCACCTTGAGATTCAGCACCCGGTCCCAGAAACTCTTGCCGAACAGAAGCATCGGGATGCGGTCCATGCGCTGGGTCTGGACCAGCGTCAGCGCCTCGAAGAATTCGTCGAGCGTGCCATAGCCGCCGGGAAAGACGGCGACCGCCTTGGCGCGCATGAGAAAATGGATTTTGCGCACCGCGAAATAGTGGAAATTGAAGCACAGTTCGGGGGTGATGTAGAGATTGGGCGCCTGTTCGTGCGGCAGCACGACATTCAATCCAATCGAGGGGGCGCCGACCTCGGTGGCGCCGCGATTGCCGGCTTCCATGACGCCCGGCCCGCCGCCGGTGACGACGACATATTCCTTGTAGTCGAGATTGCGCGCCGTCAGCGAGGCGTATTGGGCGAAGCGCCTCGCCTCGTCGTAATAGCGGCTCGACGCCTTGAGATTTTTGCGCGCCGCCTCGGTCATGGCGGCCACCGGTTCGGTGCCCGGCGCCGGAATGCGGGCGCCGCCGAACAGCACCACGGTCGAATTGATGCCGAGCTCCTTCAAACGGATTTCGGGCTTCATGAATTCGAGCTGCAGGCGAACGCCGCGCATGTCGGGGGAATAAAGGAAGTCCTCGTCGGTAATCGCCAGCCGGTAGGCGGGGGATTCGGTTTGCGGCGTTCTGGGGGTGCGGCGGACGGCATCGATGTCCTGCGCCGAGGTGCGCAAGGGGGTGTGGTTTCTGCCGCGTGCCATGAGGATCTCCATACGTATCGACCGCCAGCCTGTCAGAGATGGGTTAAGGCTCCGTCGCCGGCCGGGCAGGATCGGGCGTGCGACATAGGGCGCGGGGTTCTTTTCCTTTGCCGTTCCCGCTTGTATGGTCCGCCGGCTTTTCGAACCCAAGGATGACGCGCCCATGTCCCAGTCCGATCTCGCCAAAACCATTGAAGACGCCTTCGAGGCGCGGGCCGAACTCGGCTTTTCGACCAAAGGCCCGGTGCGCGAGGCCGTCAACGAGGCGCTGAACCTGCTCGACGCCGGCAAGGTGCGCGTCGCCGAGAAGCTCCCGGACGGGTCCTGGCAGGTCAATCAGTGGCTCAAGAAGGCGGTTCTCCTGAGCTTCCGTCTCAACGACATGGAAATGATTCCCGGCGGGCCGGGCGGCGTTTCCTGGTGGGACAAGGTGCCCTCGAAATTTGCCGGCTGGGGCGAGGCCGAATTCCGCGAAGCCGGCTTCCGCGCCGTGCCGGGCGCCATCGCCCGCCATTCGGCCTATATCGCCAAAGGCGCCGTGCTGATGCCGAGCTTTGTCAATCTCGGGGCGCATGTCGGCGAGAACACCATGGTCGATTCTTGGGTGACGGTC
>Ga0180009_10005433_pt1 | contig 13668 bp, 15 predicted proteins | sample OS_PC_MetaG_FD_123537 | JGI IMG/M metagenome (GOLD analysis project Ga0180009, IMG submission 123537) | Groundwater microbial communities from the Aspo Hard Rock Laboratory (HRL) deep subsurface site, Sweden - OS_PC_MetaG | ecosystem: Environmental > Aquatic > Deep subsurface > Groundwater... | reverse complement strand
ATCGTGATAATGTCCTTTCCTGCCATAATGTCCTCCTTTCGGTAAAGAGTGCATTATAGCATCTTTAGAATAGGACATTTTAACTTTGGCCTAATAGGACATTATCACTTTGGTGTTACACTAAGCCCGGATTGACACCAGTATATTAGTATGCTATACTTTATTTCACAAAAGTAAGGAGAACTTTATGAAACTTATGACCTACCGTAAACTCAGGATGCACTTCACAGAGCATTGGGTCAAAATCGCCATAGGACTGGCGCTAATTATACTTCTAATACTGGCAATCTGGGGGATGATGTCCTTGGAATCGTTCTACCGCAACCTTACAATAGCCCAGATGCCTATAAGCATACTCCTCGCGGGCCTTAACGCAGGCATATTCGTATTCATGTACATGACATTCCTGCATGGCGGGTTCTCGAAGATAAAACAAGCCGCAGTAAAAGGCCAGGATGTAAATATACACTGGGGAGATGTCATAGGAATGGAAGAGGCCAAACAGGAAGCAAAAGAGGTTGTGGACTTAATAAAAGACAGGACCAAGCTTTTAAAAATAGGCGGAAAAATATTAAAAGGCCTTTTAATGGTGGGGCCTCCTGGCTGCGGCAAGACATATCTTGCCAAGGCAATAGCGACAGAGGCAGGCATACCCTTTATATCCATGTCAGGCAGCGAATTCACGGAGATTTTCGTAGGTGTCGGCGCATCCAGGGTAAGAAAATTATTCAAGAAAGCCAGGAACCTGGCGTACGGCCACGGCGCATGCATCATTTTTATAGACGAACTGGATGCCATAGGAAGGCAGCGCTCCTTTAGCTTTATGGGCGGCGGCCAGGAAACCAACAGCACCCAGAACCAGCTGCTAGTGGAAATGGACGGGCTCCAGGAAAAAGATTACAATGTAATTATAATAGGGGCTACAAATGCCGCTGAAGGGGTCCTGGATGAAGCGCTTTTAAGGCCAGGAAGATTTGACAGGAAGATCTACATAGACAGACCCAATCTGCAGGAAAGAGAAAAGGTGTTTGACTACTATCTCAAGAAAGTAAAATGCGACCAAGATATAGATATAGGCCGCCTCGCCAGGCAGGCTGTTCATAAATCCCCAGCTGAGATCGAGAACATGATAAAAGAAGCTGCGCTCATAGCAACCAGGAATCAAAAAGAAACTGTGGGGCACAAAGAACTTTCCGAGGCTATGGAACGCATAGATATGGGATTAAAGCACAGAAAACACATGACAAAAGAAGAGAAAGAAATGGTCGCTTTCCACGAGACAGGGCATCTCGTAGTCATGTACATGCTCCACCCTACCGACGACGTATTCAAGGCCTCTATCATATCGCGCAAAGAATCCCTGGGAGTAGTCCACTCTCAGCCTAGAGAAGAGCTTTATACGCACAATAAAGAAAAGCTTCTGGCTGATATAAAAGTAAGTATCAGCGGATATGTTGCGGAAAAAATACGATTCGGGACTACGAGCACCGGGGTTTCTTCTGATTTCAAAAAATCCATGCAGATAGCCAGTTATATGGTATGGAGACTAGGAATGAGCGACGCCGGATACATAGGGGATTATACGGCAATACCTGAAAACCTGTTATCGGAATCATTAAAAGAAAAACTCAACGCCGAGACAGATAAAATAATAAAAAACTGCCTTAAAGACGTCGAAGACCTTCTCAAAAAAGAATGGCCTATCGTAGAGCGTTTTGCAAAAAAACTTATCGAAAAAGAAGAGCTAGAATACGACGAGATTGAAGCAATATTCAAGGAATGCGGGAAAAGCCATAATTGCAAAAAACCTGCATGAGCGCCTTCCTGACAAAATATAAAGCCCTGATTGCATTTTTAATCCTCACAGGGCTTTCTGCCTGCAATAAACCATCTTACCCAATAGGAAAAATAGAAGAATCTGTCCTGAAACTCTGTAAAAACGAATATAAACTCGATAATGTAAAAATAAAAATCCTTGGCTCTACATTGGGCGTATATATTCCCGTAGAAGGCCTGATAGATCCTGATTTAAAATTAAATGAAAAAGCGGGTAAAAAAATAGAGAACGTAGCCCTCTCTATCCATCGCGTCATTACCTCTACGGACATGCCTTTAAAATTTTATATCCTTACGGCCAGGGACACAAAAACTACTGGCGCAGAATTCATACTTACAGGATTTGTATACGATGTTATAAGAGTAAGGCTCTTTGACATATCAAGGGGAGAATATTTTCAGAGGATACTTAGGGATTTCAGATTCAATCCAGCTATAGCAGGAGAACAAAAAGTAAAAGAACTATTTAACGCCTTAGATCAGAATACATCTATAGCTGAAAGTTTGAAACCAATATTTTATCCTATATATACCATAGGTAAAAAAGACTCCCAGAAAATAGAAATAACTGACATAGAGTCAAAAGAATTATCAGACCGCGAATCGCTTTTTTATGTAAAAACAACTGAAGGATACGAAGCCTCTCCTGGATTTGAGGCTTATCTAACAGTATTCCCTCCTGGATTCAAGAATGAATACCTAATTCTTGTAGACATGTCATCATTTATAAGTCCTGTGAAAGAAATTGTATCAAAATACTTTTATTCAAATAATGAAATAAGAGAGAGGAGTCTAAAAGATACCTTCGAACAATATAAGGATTTTGGCGTTATAGGCATAGATGGTTTCCCAAAAAAAGACATGGATCTCGGATGGTTTTTAAGCCAGCAGATTTCCAGGAGGATAAAATCGATTTTTGAAGAAGATAAAAAATTAAAAGATGACTTCAAAGTGGCTTCAAGCCAGGGAGAGATAAAAGACAAGGCCTTTTGGTTTAAATTTAATATAACGTCAAACAGCAATCAAGCTATGGATGAAAAAATCATCTTTTCCAAGATAATAAAAATGGCTGGGACAGTCCTGCATCTTTACGCATTTGAAGAATATGAAAGCGTTGAATTTATAAATACGGCTTTGGGCGAGAAAAAAGTATATCTTTCAAAAAAAGACCTGGAAAGATTCAGAAAAAACGAAATAAAAATAGATTCCTTACTCTAATATTCTTACCTTTCTCCCTTCTATCTTTAATTTTTCTTCTACAAACAATTGAATTGCCCTGGGGTAGACTTTATGTTCTTCCTCGTGGATGGCTTCTGCGAGAGTTTCCTCTGTGTCGTCTTCTGTCACTTTAACGCTCGATTGCAATATTATGGGGCCTGCGTCCATGCCCAATGTAACAAAATGCACTGTGGCGCCTGTAATTTTTACTCCGTATTCAAATGCATCCCTTATCCCATGCATCCCTTTAAAAGAAGGAAGAAGCGCAGGATGTATATTCATTATTTTATTTTCGTAAGAAGCTATAAAATCTCTTGACAGCATGCGCATGTACCCTGCAAGGACTATCAGGCCTATATTTTCTTTTTTAAGGGCTTTTAGGATATCTACTTCAAAATCTTTTTTTGTTTTGAAATTTTTTCTTTCAACTACAAATATTTTTATGCCTGCGTCTTTTGCCCTTGTAAGAGCATAACAATCAGGCGTATCAGAGATAACAAGCTTCATATCTGCTTTTATATAACCTTTTTTCTGACTATCTATTATGGCCTGAAGATTGGTCCCGTTTCCAGAACAGAACACCGCTATATTCATATAAAAGCCTCTTCTATCTTTTTTAATACGTCTCTCTTGGAAACAGCGCCTACTATTCTCGCCACCTCTTTACCGTTGTTAAAAAATATAAGCGTTGGGATATTCATAACAGTAAGATTAGTTGCTACGTCCATGGCATCATCTATATTCAGCTTTGCGATCTTATATTTGCCTTTATATTCGTTTGCTATCTCTTCTACTATAGGCGCAAGCATCTTGCACGGCATGCACCATGTGGCCCAAAAATCCACAACCACAGGCTTATCTGATTTTAATACAACTTCTTCAAAATTATCATCTCTTAACTCCAGAACATTTCCTGCCATATCTCCTCCCAAATTTTTTATTCCACTCCAGAAGTGGAAACAGCTATTCCTTAACTATGCACTTAGTTGGACATTTATCAATAACCGTCTGCCATAGTGTATCTGATTTTACTTTGCTATAGTCTATCTTAGAAAGATTGTTTTCCACTATAAAAGCTCCTTTAGAAAGTTTCTCGCAGATTTTACAGCCAATGCAGCCAACTTGGCACGCAGATTTTACTACCGCTGTCTTATCTTGCGAAAGACATTTTACATAAACTTTGTTATCTGTGTCTTCTAAAATAATTATTTTTTTGGGGCAAGCCTGAACGCATTTACCGCAGGCAGTACATTTAAGCCCATTAACCACAGGAATATCATTCTCATTTAAACTGATCGCATCAAAAGGACACACATTTATACAGTCTCCGAAGCCCATACACCCAAACCCACACTCTTTGTTTCCACCTGCTAATAAATTTACTCCTGCGCACTTCTTTAAACCCTGATATTTATATTTATCTGAAGCCTTTTTGCCGCCATTACATCTTACGCGCGCTATCTTTTTCTTTTTTACTTTTATTTCTACTTTTAGAATCTCTGCTATTTTATTATAAACCTCCTGACCACCTGGTGCGCAGGATGTAACCTCGACTTTTCCATTCACTATAGCTTCTGCCAGGCTAGCGCATCCTGCCATGCCGCACGCCCCGCAATTCGCCCCTGGCAAAGCGTGCATAATCATATCTATTTTAGGGTCTATGTTCACCTTGAAAATTTTAGAAGCGTAGGCAAGGCCTAGCCCGAATAAAAACCCCATTATTGACATTGTTAAAATAGGTATTAACATAGGCTAAAACCTGAATCCGCTAAAACCCATAAAAGCCATTGACATTAAAGATGCGATTATAAACGCTATAGGCGCATCCTTAAAAGATGGCGGGATATCGCAGAGTTCAAGCCTCTCTCTTATGCCTGACATGAATAACATTACAAGTATATAACCCAGTCCCACGCAGAACCCCTGCAGGGCTGATAGTGCAAAACTGGTTAAAGCATTAATCTCGGGTTTAAAAAACATCTCGCTATTTAAAACAGCAACGCCAAACACTGCACAATTAACAGTAATAAGAGGAAGGTATATGCCCAGAGTTCTGTAAAGCGCCTGGCTGAACTTTTTTATCACCATCTCTACCAGCTGGACAAAAGAGGCAATGACCAGGATAAACGCAATCGTCCTCAAATATTCTATATGAAAAGGTACAAGTATGAAATTATAAATGGCCCATGTAATTATTGAAGCGCATGTGGTTACAAACGTAACTGACACGCCCATGTAAAGCGCAGGTTTTGTCTCTTTTGAAATACCTATAAACGAACAAAGACCTAAAAATTTAGAGAGTATAAAATTGTTTATAAATATAGCACCTATTATTATCGATAAAAACATGGCAAGATCCATTATACAACTCTCCTTTTCCTAGCTAGAAAATTAATGCCGCCTATCAAGAGGCCTATTACTAAAAGCGCGCCAGGCGCCAGAACCAGATATAATACAGGCTCAAAACCTTTTATAACCAAAAGCCCAAAAAGCGTGCCGTTTCCTAATATCTCTCTTATGCTAGAAATAAGTAAAAGGGCTAATGTAAAACCAATACCCATTCCCAATGCATCCAGTATGGATTTCAAAACCCCTTCCTTGCGTGCAAACGCCTCTGCCCTTCCAAGCACCATGCAGTTCACTACAATAAGCGGGACAAATATTCCGAGCGCCTTTGAAAGTTCAGGCGCATAAGCCTTCATTGTAAGCTCAACGATCGTGACAAAAGTCGCTATTATAACAATAAAACACGGGATTCTAATCTGGTCAGGTATAAATTTTCTGACTAAAGATATGATGATATTTGAGCCCAGTAACACAAATGTAGCTGCAATACCCATGCCTATACCGTTAATTACGCTTGTAGAAACAGCGAGCGTAGGGCAAAGCCCAAGCACTAGTCTGAAAGTAGGATTCTCGCTTCCTATGCCTTTAAAAAATTCCTTGAGTAATTTCTTCATTTTTTTATGGTATAGGAAAGTATAAAACACTTTCCTAACCACTGAAAATCGCTAAAAGGTTATCGCCGAAGGCGATTTTCTTGCAAACCCATATTTTCTAGTCTTTGTAAATCTGTCTATTATAGGCACAGCTGCGTTCATAAATAATATCGAATAACACACGCCTTCTGGATAACCGCCTCTTAATCTTATTATAGCGGTGAGCGCTCCGCATCCTATACCAAAAATAATCTTACCTTTCTTCGTAAGAGGCGAGGTCACGTAATCAGTCGCCATAAAAAAGGCTCCTAGAATTATTCCACCCGCAAGCATGTTAAAGATAAAATCTCCTTTAAAAAATCCTTCTTTTCCGAATATCCAGGTAATAACGCCCACTGTCCCTATAAAACTCAACGGTATATGCAAGGAGATTATTTTTGTAAACAGTAAAAATAAAGCGCCTATAAGCAGCGCTATAACGCATACCTCTCCAAGAGAGCCTGCATGATTACCTAGAAATAGGTCTGTATAGCTAAAATGTGAACTTACCTCTTTAGCTAAAGGCGTTGCGCTAGATACTGCGTCAGGCCACCACCTAGGATTTTTCCATGTGGTCATATAAACAGGCCATGAAATTTGTAAAAACGCCCTTCCTACAAGAGCGGGATTAAATATGTTTTGGCCCAGACCTCCGAAAATCTGCTTTCCTAAAATAATACTTACAACGCCCCCCACAATAGGTATCCAAAAAGGCATTTGAGGCGGAAGATTATACGCGAGAAGCAGTCCTGTTAATATAGCGCTTCCGTCTAAAATTGTTTTCGGATCTCTGTTTCTGAATTTTAAAAATAACGCCTCTGTAAAAGTACAAGATAAAATTGACAGGATTATTACATTCAGGCTTGATATGCCATATATATATACTCCAGCTATGCCTGCTGGTACGAGAGAAATTATCACAGCCCACATGATCTTTTTTGTGGTCTGACCTGATTTAATATGCGGGCTTGGAGAAACAGTAAGTTTACTCATCTTTATTATTTAATAAATCCACTCCCATTGATTTTATTGAATTTAATACCGCCTTTGAAGATATAGTGGCGCCTGTAATTGCATGGATATTGTTTTTCGATAACTCTATGCCCCTTATATCTTTATCTTTGAATTGCTCCGTAAAATAAGGGGATATAACAACTTTTGCAGGTTTTTCTTTTGAAAATGCTTCTTTTAAAGAACTGCTCAATGTCTTGTTAGATATTATCTCTACTATCTTTGCGCCAAGCCCAGGGGTTTCATTTTGCGAAAGCACTCTGACGCCGGTGATGGTTCCATCTTTTTTCATACCAACCATCGTCTCTATTACACTTGAATAACCGTATTTCTTTGAGGCAAATATATATCCTGCAACGTTAGTACCCTGACCTTTAAAAACTTTCCAATATTTAATTATCCCGTCTTTTTTTACAGGCTCTATCCTGTCTCCTACGGTTTCAGGCATTACCTGCTTAAGCGCATCTTCTTTTATTGCGTCCTGCTGTTTCTGTATCCTGACTTTAGTAAAACCATATGTGGCCGCGAGAATAGACGCTGCTATAAGATTCACGAGAAATAAGATAAACGCAAATTTTAAAATAGTCTTCATAATCACAAGACCTGGTCTTGAGCACAGTAATTACTGTGCTCAAGACCAGGTCTTAATCTTAACCTTCGCAAGTTTTATAAGCTGCACAAGAGGTATATTAGACGGACATACAAAACTGCAAGACCCGCATTCAATGCAATCAGAAGGGTCGTATGAATTTGCTATATCAAATTTTTCTTTTTTAGAGCTAAGCCCTATCATGCAAGGCATAAGCCCTACAGGGCATGCTTCAATACACCTGGAACATCTGATACACTCAAGTTCTTCATCTCCAAGCTTAAATCTATTATCCATGACAAGTATACCTGATGTTCCTTTAATAATAGGCGCGTTCAAGTCGCTCTGCGCCACTCCTGTCATTGGTCCGCCCATCACAATCTTATAAATATCAAGTTTTGGGCTCAGACCACAATAATCCAAGATATCTTTGATTGGAGTGCCTATTCTCACTAAAATATTTTTTGCTATATTAGAAAAACTGCCTGATATAGTTATAACTCTTTCATATAAAGGTTTTCTTAGATAAACTGCCTCGTAGACAGCAAAAACTGTCTGCACATTATTTACCACAATTCCTATATCAAGAGGTAGCCCACCTGAAGGAACCTCTTTATTAAATAATGTCTTTATAAGCTGCTTCTCTCCTCCCTGCGGATATCTAGTTTTTAAACTAACTACTTTAAAACCTTTTGCTTTAAACCTGAATAATGCGCTGTTCAAACTCTCTATTGCATCCAGCTTATTTTCCTCTATGCCTATAGTTATATCTTCGACTCCTAAAACCTTTGCTATTAATTGAGCGCCTAAAATTATTTCTTTTGGTTTTTCAAGCATCAATCGATGGTCGCACGTAAGAAAAGGCTCGCATTCTGCGCCATTTATAATGAGAGAGTCTATTTTTTTAGCAGGCGGAGGGCTCAGTTTTACTGATAAAGGAAACATAGCGCCTCCCAGCCCCACAATACCCGCTTCTTTTATCAAAGTTATAACCTCTTCTTTTGATAAACCTGAAATATCTTTAGTGGAAACTAAATCTAAATATGCTTTTATATCTTGTCCATCTGATTCTATTATAATTGCTTTGGATGAACCTGCTATAGGATGGGGGCTTTCTTCAACTGCAATAACCTTGCCGGAAATACTTGAATGCAGATTGCTAGAAATAAATCCTTTTGCCTGCGCTATTAAGGACCCTGTTTTAACGCTATCCCCTGTATTGACTACAGGCTCTGAAGGAGCTCCTAGATGCTGAGATAGCGGTAATATTACTTTTTCAGGGATTGGCGCCAGCTCTATTTTCTTATTCCTTGCAATATCTTTAAAATCAGTAGGATGTATGAAATTCATGCTTGCCATATTTGTTTATTATACAGAAAAGTCGGTTTCTTGACAACCTTTTTAAGTTCGGGTATACTTCATTGTATAGGAGGCTAAAATGGCTGCCGGAGATTTCGGAAAATGCTGCACAGATTGCCAGGTTTATTGGACATGCGAAACCAAATGGTACAAAGGCGAGCGGCATGAAGACGCCATGTGCTGCCCTATTTGTAATTACTATTTGACATGCAAGGGATCAAATAGATGCAAAAGAAAACAAAAACAAATACTTCCCTAAATCTTATTTTTTTCTTTCCTTAGCCTTATTAATTTTACTAATCCTATAATAGAAAATAAAATTCCTATTGTTATAAGAACCCAATCCCTGCCTATCTTTTCTGCAGTAATAGATGCGAGAAACATAAACAAAAGAAATCCTATATGCATTATTATCTCAAGAGAACTAAAAATTCTGCCTCTCATCTCATCATGCATAACTTCGTGCAGCAGCGTGTTAGATGACACTATTATAGGGGCGCTAAAGATCCCTAGTGCTATTGACAGTATCCCAGCTATAGAAAAAGAAGGTATAAGTTTAAGGCAAATAGTAAACAGGACTATTGTTAATCCTGTGGTTAATAATCCGAAATTAATCACTTTTTTCTTTGAAAATTTAAAGCCAAATTTTCCATATATAAGAGCCCCGAAAAATAATCCTATTCCTAGAAACATCACAAGTAAACCGAGATGTTTAGTAGATGAGTGCAATGCCTCTTGTATGAAAACTATTATTACAATATAAACAGAGCCAACCCCTGCCATAATAAGAAACATGGTGTTTGCAACCATTCTTATATCTTTATGGTCTTTTAAATACACTAAACCCTCTTTTATGTCTCCGACAACAGTTCTTTTAATGGCTCTTGAAAACTTCACGCTGGCCTTACTGGATTCTATGTTTTCTTTTAATTTAACAGCTACGAAAAATACCAGGCTTGCAGATATAAAATAACTTATTGAGTCTATATAAAACCCTGCCTGAGGTCCGAACGCCGCAACTATTATGCCACTGAATCCGAAGCTTACTATTGTAGCAATCATCATAGTTGTAGATGACAGGGAATTTGCAAGAAGCAGTTTATCTTTATGTACAATGTCCGGAATTATAGAGAGTTTCGAAGGCACGAAAAATCTCGTAACAGAAAAAATTATGAATACGATTACATAAATAGGCACCATGCTGGTAGAATATTTAATAATAAGAGGTATTAAAAGCACTAGGACGCCCCTTATAATGTCGCAAGCGATCATAGTAACCCTTCTATTCCATCTATCCACATATATGCCTGCTATAGGGCCTATAATAAATACCGGGAGTATTGTAAAAGAGAGCAGTTTTGCTAGCTCTATTGTAGAACCTGGCGTGCGGATATAAATCAAGCCTATCAAGGCCATTTGATCCAGCCTGTCCCCAAAATTTGAAACTATCTGGGCAAACCAGAGGAGGAAAAAATTTTTATCTCTAAGAAGCTCTCTAACTCGGGCCATTAAAATTAACCTTTTTTAAAACTGCGAGGGCTGCTCAGTGAAACTTTTTTAATTATATTTTTTAGATAATAATATTCGCTATTAACTTCTCTATTTTCAAAAATCTTAATCTCTGCTATTTTAGACAAAGTTGCCACGTCATGCCATATCAGCTTCTTTAAAACTATTGGCTTATCCAAAAGAAATACCTTTACATTTTCAGGGCTAGCATGTGTTGCAAGCGCTATAATAGCCTTACCGCTCACTGGCTCAAAGGTCTCCAGACTATCATGGTATTCTATGCGCTTTATAGTTTTTTCCCGCACAATCAAATATCCTATTCTCCAGCCAGCTGATTTCACTTTTAAAAGTATGCCAAATTTATTACCTTTGCCATTGTCCTTTACGCATTTCTTGTCTATTATATACCCATAAGGCTTCATATTTTCATGTGTCAACTTGTAAATTTTTTTATTCATCATATTGTCTTTTTTATTTGGAGCCGATGAGAGGATTTGGCGCTTCGCCTTTCAGGCGAAGTCGGCCATCCGCTTTGCTTACGCTGCTCCTATTCGTCACAGCTTTTCCTAGCTTCGCTCGGCGCAAAGCTCCATTCAAATCCTCTACTATTTACTGGAGCCGATGAGAGGATTTGAACCTCCGACCTGAGCTTTACGAAAGCACTGCTCTACCAACTGAGCTACATCGGCAAATTGTTTTAACCAATTATATCATTAAAGGTTGGATTATAAAATAGGAAAATTTAATCTGGCAAATCTAACCGTGTTAGAATTATTTATTAAATACTTCCTTCAGTATTGTACTAGCGATATTCTCAGCTAAGAGCTTATTACCTTTAGGAGTACAGTGGCCAAAATCTCCGTCAAACATATCATTAAAATATTCTTTATAGCCTTTATCCTTTACAGCATCTTTAAATATTCTTTCATTGTCCACAAAGACAATGCTGCCTTCCATCTCTTCTTTAAATATCTTCTTCAATGGAGCTATGTTACGCATAGGGTAGTGTACAGAAACTAATTTTATCTTCCTTTTATCCAGAATTTGTTTGAGCGTATGATAAGTATCAATTGTTTATTGTAAAACCGCCTATACGTAAACTTATTTCAAAAACTAGTATAGCTAGAAACAATCCGAGTAGCACTAGGGTAATTTTTTGATACAATTTTATTGAGAAAATTTATTAATAGATAGAGGTTTTATTGTAAGTGATTTAGTTTAATGAGTATTGGAATAATAATTTAAAAATATGAAAAAATAGCCGCAGGAAACATTAATACCCCCTGCGGCTATTATCGTTAATATTTTTATCTTAAACTAGCCCTTGAGCTATCATGGCGTCAGCCACTTTTACAAATCCGGCTATATTTGCGCCCTTTACATAGTTTATGTACTTGCCTTCTTTACCATAACGAACGCAATTTTCATGAATAGACATCATGATCCCGTGCAGTTTTTTATCAACCTCTTCGCGTGACCAAGAGTACCGAATGCTATTTTGGCTCATTTCAAGGCCTGATGTAGCTACGCCTCCGGCATTTGCAGCTTTGCCTGGGGCATATAATATCTTAGCGTCCTGGAATACCTTGATACCTTCAGGAGCTGTAGGCATATTAGCGCCTTCGCCTATGGCTATACACCCGCCCTTAACAAGCGTTTTTGCGTCTTCTCCGGAAATCTCATTCTGAGTAGCTGACGGAAAAGCTATATCGCACTTTACCTGCCATGGATTTTTTTTCTCAAAATACTTACATTTAAATTCTTTGGCGCATTCTTTTATGCGACCTCGGCGGTAATTTTTAAGATCTAATACGCACATTAATTCCTTATGATCAATGCCATCTTCATCATAAATAAACCCATCAGAATCTGACATAGTAACTACTTTTGCGCCCAGCTGCAACAACTTCTCTACTGTATATTGAGCAACATTACCTGAACCAGATACTGCGCACACCTTGTCCTTCAGCGACTCTCCTCTTGTCTTTAACATTTCTTCTACAAAATATACACAGCCATAACCTGTGGCTTCAGGCCTTATAAGACTACCACCCCATCCTAGGCCTTTGCCTGTAAGCACGCCTGTAAATTCGTTTTTCAGTTTTTTATATTGGCCGAACATGTATCCTATCTCGCGGCCACCAACGCCTATATCGCCTGCAGGAACGTCTGTATCCGGGCCAATATATCTGAACAGCTCGCTCATAAAACTCTGGCAGAACTTCATTACCTCGTTGTCCGATTTTCCTTTTGGATCAAAATCAGACCCACCTTTTCCTCCTCCCATGGGAAGAGTAGTAAGGCTGTTCTTAAAAACCTGCTCAAAGGCAAGAAACTTTAGAATGCTCAAGTTTACGCTGGGATGAAATCTTAGACCGCCCTTATACGGGCCTATCGCGCTATTCATCTCTATCCTATATCCTCTATTAATCTGTATCTCACCTTTATCGTCAAGCCACGGCACGCGAAACATTATAACTCTTTCCGGTTCCACCATTCTTTCTAAAATTTTAGCGTTTTTATATTTGGGATTTTTTTCTATAAATGGCGCTAATGACTCAACAACTTCCAGCACAGCTTGATGAAATTCCGGCTCTCCTGGATTTTTACTTATAACTCTGTCCATAACTTCCTTAATCTTACTTTCCATCCTTTCCTCCTTTTTTTAAAAGATGTTTAATAATAGCTGAGGATGCCTTTTTTGCCATCCCCATCGCCTCTATAACAGTCCCTTCGCCTCCTACAATGTCCCCTCCGGCAAAAACTCCTTTTATAGAGGTCTCCATATTTTCTGAGTTTACTATGTGCATTCCCTGGCTATCAGCTATAATTTGTTTATTTAATATCTTCATCTTTTCGATATTTATTTTACACTTGAAACCATATGCCTACTTTTTAGGCATTTTGCCTCAAATAAAAAAACGTTCTATGCCGTAAATCCTTAGAACGTCTTTGTCCTAACTTTTAGAGGCACTAACATTGTGCCAAGTTGGGTTTTATTATATCAATATGTAGCTGTATTGGCAAGCTGATTTTTTTAGCATGTCGGGAATGGGAAGGGACATCCTATACCCCTCTTTAAGGGTTTAGAGTTAAAGAAATTATTAATTATAGGTGAAGTTAGGTTTAAAGTATTAAAAGAATATGTAAGGCAAAGCCTGTTTTTTT
>Ga0180009_10005432_pt1 | contig 13668 bp, 12 predicted proteins | sample OS_PC_MetaG_FD_123537 | JGI IMG/M metagenome (GOLD analysis project Ga0180009, IMG submission 123537) | Groundwater microbial communities from the Aspo Hard Rock Laboratory (HRL) deep subsurface site, Sweden - OS_PC_MetaG | ecosystem: Environmental > Aquatic > Deep subsurface > Groundwater... | reverse complement strand
TTTATCGCTTTTTGAAAATTATAATTCAAGGACTTGATATAAACAGAGTAGAGTTGTAAAAAAATCATCTCAACCTGCTGAATTCTCCGTAACCTTAACTTTGGACACCAATATGTGCCATAATACAAATTGTTATCATTACCCTTATAGCTCGGGACACTCATCTTCTCTACGACACAAATATTTTGCCTTTTTATATCGCCTAATAAACGCATCGGAAGACAAACGGCTCTCGTCTTGTCTGCCATTGTACAAAAAGATTCTCCAACCGGCAACATTCCAATAAACCACTTTGAAAGCGGGAGCTTCTGCAAATCCTTCAGCTTTTCTTCTGTGAGAAACTCATTCTCTTCATATTTGTCTTTTTCATCAGAATATAATACTGGAATAGCGTCCGTGCTATCAAACAAACAGCTCTCTACGGGCTTGCAACGACGATCTCTTTCTTCGCGGTAGCTTTGCTTTGACCGTTGTGCTTGGCTTTCCGACTTAGAAGGTACGTTCATATCCTTATCTTCGCTACATGCAGAAAAAATAAGAAAAAAAATAATCAGCACTTTATACATTTTTTCCTCCTTTCAAGGAACTAAATACAGCTTCCCACAAAAAAACAAAACCGTCAAGATAAAAAAATACGCCTCACAGGTGTGAGGCGTAAAGGGAATTGAGATTGTGGGAGGATTTATGGTAGGGAGCTTAGCTCCCTACAGTTTAATTTAATTGAGATTGTGGGGGGAATTTTACAATGTCCCCGTCTGCACCGTGTCGTTCGTAGCTCTGTAATCAGAGCAAAGAATGAAAACACACCTTTGTTTAGTTGTTAGAAAAAAGAGGAAAATCTGTAGTTTTTATATTATTCCATTCATAAACCGAACCTATAACATCCCCCGCAATAGCTCCAAGCATAAAGTATGAGTTAGTAATTAAAATTTTTATTAAATTTCATTATATATTCGCTCTGCTATCTTCTTTTCACTTTCGGTAGCATTATGAAAATGAATCTCAGTTTGATATTCCGGCCAAGCCCCAGTTTTATTACGAATTAAATACACAATCTCGGCTTCAATAGCCTCCACCCTTTCTTCAGTATCATTTTTAAACGTATAAATACACAACCGTAGTGGTTCTTTTATTTTCTTCCATTTATAGCCGTGGTATCCGTTTTTTCCTTGTGCGTTAAGACCATATCTCAATCTGTTAGAGATGCTCTGTGCGGTAATACCAACGTAGATTACCTTAGACTTGTATCTGATGAGATAAATTTTTGGAACTTTATTTAAAGTCGCTGGACTTATAAAAGTTTTTAATTTCTGATGTTGAGGCAATAACATTTCTAAATTTTTTATTTTTTTCTCATCTAGAGAAAACCTATATTGTTGCTGACTTATCATAATAGTTGGTTATAAATTATCACATTATCCTTTTGCGTACTATCTAATTTAATAGCCAAATCATTGCACAAAGAATAACGGTGCGTTCGTTTACAAATTATTTAATCGTCCCTTCTTTTTTAGCTTTATTTATTAATTTCATTAGATCTTCATGCGGAATAATCGGGCAGGATTCTCCCCATGTCCACATATTCTCCCTTTTACCGTTTTTACCAACCATATAATAACCAAATCTATATTCGATATCCCCTATTTTCAATTTTTTATGAGTTATTGGATATCCCTTTTTAATCCTCTTAAATCTTTCTATAATAAAAATTTTTTCTTCTAAATTATGCTGAACCATAAAAGTCCAGGCTTCTTTTAAAAGTCCATATTTTCCCTTTCTATTTATATCAGGCAACCATTTCAAATATTTATCTTCTTTTGATTTATTATATTTATTTAAATTTTTTTTGAATACCTCACTCCTTCTTTCTATAAAATCCTCGGCTAACTCTTTTTTCTTTTGCATATTTTTCAATATTAATTGCTTTTATATTACCATAAATCTGCCAAAATATCAAGCCAAAACAAAAATGAACATACCATGGTATGTTCATTTCAATTAATCTTCCGTACTACTATCAGTACGGCTAACCGTATGGATAAAAATTTTACATGAGGCACACTATTTCTTAATTTCAATAATTTCATCTGCGATGGATGTAAGTAGCTCATACTGCAGAGAAAATGGAATTGTAGCTATTATAATGTGTTTATTCTGCTTTTTATATTCCTTCACTACGATTTCTGTAATGTATCCTATTGTTTCAGATTTTCTCCATCCCCACACTAACGATTCAAGATTATCTGTGATTAAACAATTATAGTTTTCTGTTAAATATTCGGGGAAAGTATCGGTTCTGTTCTGTCTAATAAATTCGGAATATTTTTCTATAAAGTCCTGCGATGAAAAATAACCAACCTTATTTTTATCCAAACTCTTAACAAATTTCTTAATAAGATAGCTTTTACCGCTGCCAGTTTTGCCGGTTATCAGAGTAAGACCAGATTTTAAATTTATATTTTGCATAGTATTTCAATCCTCCCACAAAAAAACAGGATCGTCAAGCTAAAAAATAAAAATGAACATACATATGTATGTTCATTGAGATTTACAAAATTGGGGTGTGTAGGGCGGGTTTGTGCGTATAATCTTCATATATAATTATCTAAATATATTTCTCCTTCGTCCCATATCCTGTATCTTTCCAGCAACTCTCAAAATATCGCTCATACTCATACCTGAAATATCATTTTGATTATTTAACCAGCCTGCAATATACGATTCGGAGTTTTTATCAATTCCCAAGCTATTAAAAACAATCCACGCAACAAGTTCGGCTTCGAGCTCCTTAATATGTTTTGGTATATCTTGTCTATACTTAACTATTTCTTTTCTTTTTTCATCTTCTTTCTTTGGAGGTAATGCGACTTGCCCTAAATGTCCCAAAAGGATGTGAGCGATTTCATGGCACAATAATCCGTACGCCTCTATAGAGGACTCCGAGTACCGGGGATGCAGAACAATGCTCAGCTCATTATCTAAATGAGTGCGCTGTGCATATCCACCCGTCGTAAAATTAACATCTTCAAAATATTTCCGAGCATCAAGATTATTGTAGCGAACACCAAGTGCTTCCAAATTTAGATGAGTATTTTTAATTATTTTTTCATCTAACGTCCCACCATTCTGACGCCACCAAAAAAGAATTTTTTCATCAGTAATTTGCTCACCTTCTGTATCGTCAATGTCATAGACAAAGTCCACTGGTCCAAATGGAAGCAAGGCCACCATCGGTCGAGCATCAATTTTAACGGTTCGCTTAAATCTTTTTTCCCATTGAGATGCAGTTGCATAATAACCGCAATTAGGATTTTGAATAAAGACAAGCGTATTATTAAACGGCGCGTGATCTGGAGCTTTTTTTAGAAATTCAAAATAAGCTTTTATCTTTCCGCTCTCTTTTAATTCAATGGCGCGAATAAAAAACTCATTTACAGATTCATATATTTTTAGTTGTTTCTTTTGATTGTCCATTATTTTAATTATTCAACCTAAGGTTTAGCGATGGCTTCTTTGGTGTACAAAGGTAGTAGTGTCTGCAAGGGTTGCCATCGTCTATTCGCCGTTATCTATTCTAAAATTCAAATCTTACGTCGGGGATATTCACGTCTTTCACAATAATCTTCTTTAATTTTTCCCGCGAATCAAAAACCTTTTCTCCGGTTAAAACTACGCGTAGTTTATCAGCTTCTGCATGCGCAAGGTTGCTTACGATTTTATCAAGTAATCTAAGATCTGGAACATTTTCGATACTCAACGCAAAGTCTACATTCCTTTCTCTTCCATCATCCTGAATAATTACTACTCCCCTAAAATTTTTATTATCTATTTTCCGTATAAAACCAATAACTGAATCTGGCCTCTGTTCTGTCTTTTCTTGGTATTTAAAATATTCCGCTTCATTTCTAGAAATCTGTATACCTTCTCCCGAAACAGGTGTATAAGATAAATTATCAATCTTTTTATTCATTTCTATCGCCTGTGCAACCTTGTCCAACTTCTTGTTAACAAAAGGACTATTATTTAGATTAACAATAGTGTTTTTATTAATAATTTTTCGGTGGTCTTCATATACAATCCGTCCTAAATTGTTTTTTATTATAGTACTCCCGTTTTCATTCTTTTGAATATTCTCTGATCTTATTTCTTCTCCCTTCAATGCTTTTTTTATTTTAAGATATTCAAAAAAAACTTTGACGATGTTTTGAACAAAAGGAATACAGTCGAAAAGAGGTTTCATTGCTCCGAGCCACTCAAAAACCTCTAAAGAGATTTGGAAACATTTCTCTTTTGGTGGACGAATATTAAAATTTATGAGTTGTTTATACTGTGTAGCCCTGACCATGCCTTCAATTGCACCAACAGTACCATCAAGCACATCCAGAAATGTTTTATATTCAATACTGCCACCTTCCAACAGCTCGCCATCCATAGTAAGAGTTATCGTTTCTGTTATTTTTTCTTTTAGTAATGTTGTAACCATAAATTTAAGGTTAATTTTTACTATATTACCCTACCATAAAAACAAAGGCTTGACAAGAACTCGAAATTTCGCTAATACTAATATAGTATAATAATAGATTGTTTTTCCCAGGAATGGGTGACCAGTCGGCAATCTGTTAGTACTTTAAATAATTAAATAAAACGTTTATGGCTGACGAATATAAAGGACATTATACATATTCCAAAAAAGTTATTGGAGAATGGAATTCTGATGATATCGGAGTATATTATTGTGGTTTTAAATTAGATAACGGTAATTTAAAACCCTTGTATATTGGCAAAGGCATCGGAGATGGTGGAATTCGTTCACGACTTTTAGATCATCTCTCAGAAGACCATTGGCCAGATGTAACTCATTTTGGTTATCGTGTTTGCGACAATGCAACAGAGGCTGAAAATTTCGAGGCAGAAGAAATTGATAGATGCAAACCCAAATATAACGATGTCCAACCCCGAATATAAATTACAACATAAAACCGCAAACACTGTAGTACTTGCGGTTTTTATTTTCCCATCAATCCATCTTTAAAGCTCAAAAAACACAACGCCTCAACCGTTTTTAACTGAGGCACTGGAAAAAAATGAGATTATAGGAAAAAGTCCACGAAAAGAGATTTTAACGCTTTTTATATTTTATACACTTTTTGCTTTGTCTAATCTATTTTTAACTAATTCACAAACAGCCCAATATACTTCTTTTCTTTCTTCTTTTGTTAATCCTAATATATCAAAAATTATATCATCTAACTTTTTTCTATCCGGCAATGGTTTGGGTTCTTGTTCACGAATTGGTTTATTTTTATCAAATCCACATTCTGTAAAAATAGAGTTAATCTTTCTTTTAGTAAAATTATTATATATATTTAAAATTTTATTTTTTTCAACTAAGTTCGGATTTATTAATAATAATTTCTTAAATTCTGGACCATAAATGTACATAACACCTGTAGCATAGGTTTTTCTACCTATAACTTCCGCAGATAATAAGCTCAACGTAGAATTTATAGACATTGTGGTAATTTTTTTATTAAATCCGTCTTTTAGTTTAGAAATAAAAAAAGAATCATTGATTAAAAAATCTCCGCCCTCTATAAAAAAGATTCTCTCTCCAACAAATCTATTAGATATTATGTCTGGTTTTATATATTCAATTTTTTTATTTTTTTTATTTTTTTCAAAACTTTTTAAATTATCTATATTTATATTTATAGATTCGGTATCCTTTAATGAGTGCAAAAAAGGAAAAAAATTCGAATTATGATTATAGTGTTGTGTCTTTATTTTCCATTCTTTAAAATTTTCTAAATTATTCCTTTTTATAATACTAGACATAGCTCCTAAGTTTAGTAATTTCCCCTTTCCTTTTTCTAAAATTCTAAAATAGATGTCCGGAGCACGGAGATACTTACCGCCCCATTTATTGCCAGTGTATTTCCCAGCGTTTAATTTTTTTTGTTCTTCATTTTCATATTCCATCCCCTCTTCTAATAAATTATTTTGACCTATTGTATATACCCTAAAATCCTCATAGCTTTCTATTTCCTTAATGTTTTCTATCTTTAAAATATTGTCTGCATTTATGCTGTGCTTAAATTGCTTTTTGAACATTACAAATTTTGCAATGTTTTCTAAATTTTCTTTTTCTTTTTTGTGCTGAGGCGCAGAAAATAAAGATATAACTGTGTTTACATCGGCATTAGCAAAGCTCCTTTTTACTTGATTATCAAAAATACCTTTTATTTTTACATTCTTTAATAAAAACTCCTGCAAATCTTTTCCATACCCGACATCCAGCCACGAATTTGAAGTAACAAAACAAAATGTTCCCCTGCTATTTAATAGCGCCAATCCCAAAAAATAAAAATAAATATAAAGATCGGATTTTTTATCTATTTTCTTGATAAAAGGAAAATGAAAATTGATGGCTCTGAATAATTTTTCTTTATATTCCCTTTTATTTTCATTATTTATTTCTTTCGGGGTTAATTGCGGGTCGGCAATTTTTTCTTGCCTGACATAAGGAGGATTGCCAATAACAACATCAAAGCCATTTTCATTTTCATCGGAAAAAACTTCCACAAAATCTATATCCCAGACAAATGGCTTTTTATCTTTTAAGGTCTTTCTTATTTCTCTCAATTTTTCTATTTGCGCTTTGTTCTTCTGAATATCATCCTTTGAGCTTTTCGCAAATAAAGTTATTTCCCTATCTTCGGTTTTTTCTCCAAATAAATTAAATTTCGCTGTTTTTTGTTTAGCATAATTTTCTAAAGCTACGTTTTTATTTTGGAGTGCTTTTATCTTGTGCTCAATAATTAAATTGTATATATTTAGCTCTTCTTGTTTTAATAAATTTTCACTTTTATATTTACAAGTGCTGTCATTGTTGGTATACTTTATTTTTTCTTTTTTAAGATTAGTAATTTTGGCTTTAATCGCAGAAGGTATTTCTGCTCCGAGATGTTTGCTCCTAAGGGACAAATTTATTCCGCCCAACTCCTGCACCAAACTGTCGCCCACCCTTAATTTAAGGGTCAAGTTTGGTAAAAGTGGTGTTAGTGTCCTTTGAGATTCTGATAATTCCGCATCTATTATTAACTGAAGCCATAGTCTTAATTCGGCTATATGAACAGCCCATTCCTTTACATCAACACCATATAAACAATAACTTATAATGTGCTTTTTAATCTCATAATCATTTTTATATTCTCCCAATTTTTCTAAGGATATCTTATAGAGCTTGCTTAAAACTTCTAAAGCGCCAACCAAAAAAGACCCGCTTCCACACGCCGGGTCAGCTAATGATAGATTTTCTATTTTATTTTTTATTTCCGGCCAAAGCTTTAGTTTATCAGCTTCTTTAACCGCTTCATTTTTTTCTTCATCATTTCCAAAAAAATATTTTACCCACGACGTCTTATTCTCTAAATGATTTGAAAAATAATCCGCTAATGAAAGCTTAACCATAAAATTTATTTCTGTTCTATCTGTATAAAATATACCTCTATTAGATTGCTCGTCATCGTCTTCTGAAGTGTTAACCAAGCTCTCGTAAACATCTCCTATCAACTTTGGATCAATTTCTAAATCAGCATCGTCTTCAGAATTTTCTTCAATCGTAAAATTATAGCTATCGAAAAATTCAAATATTTCTTCAAATATATTATCATTTATCTTAAAACCGTAGGTATCCAAATCTCTTTTTTTAAAAAGGCCTCCATTTAGATAAGGCGCGAATTGTAAAATATCGTTTAATTCTTTGGAGAAATATTTTTTAGGCAAAAACTTATTGTTAAATGCTTCCAAGAATAATACTTGCAACCAATCTTTATAAAAACTATTATTATTTTTTTCATTTTTATATAATCGCCAAAAATATTGTAAAAATTTTTTATTATCACCCAGCCATTCTTTTTTCTGCACAAAATAAAGAAACATTAGTCTATTTAATAAATTCAAAATGAAATTATGGCAAATTTTATTATCTGCTATATTCTGTGAATTTAATACGGTTTTAATTTTATTAAATAGCGCAATATAGCCATCAAAAAACTCCTTTGTAACTTTTTGCACCGAAAATGCCTCTTTTATATCTTTTAAAGAATCGAAACTTTCTGCGCCGATTCTGTTTAAAAAAGTTTTATTCGTCTGGCCCGGGCTTACGAAATAAGTAAAACGCCTAAAGTTGCTAAATTTCAATTTCGTTCCGAATGTTTCTGTGTGAATCAAGCTGAACCTGAAGCTGCCGGCTTCATCATAAAAAACAAAAATACCCGCAGGGTATTTATCTTCTTGTTTTAATATTTTTTTAGCAATTTCATATTGCGCTTTTTTGCTTGAATGTTCGCTTAAATTGCTTTTTGTTTTTACGGCTATGATTATCACTGGTTCTAATTCAAGTTTTATTTCCCCTATTTTCAAAAAAACAGAAAACTGCTCATTGCGATATTGAGTTAATTCTTCTTCAGCTTCAGCAAAAAACTTGGTTTTTTCTTCAAAAAAACGCTGTAATTTTGATATTCTAAAATTTTCAACCAATTCTCTTAATATTTCTTTCGGCATACTTTATTTATCCACAATTTAATTCATTAAACTATTAGGAAACAAATTATTTTGCTAATTCTAGCCAAATTCTTTTTTTGCTCTATTGACAATAATATAAATTTTGTGTTATAGTAGAGATAGAAAGTAAATCCTCCTGTGTTGGAATACCGTAAGGCGTTCTGTCAAAGCAGGGGGTTTTTTGTTTATGGAAAAAGTAAGTCCTCATCAATTATTTTATTTTTAATTATCTCATAATATTCATAATCCCCTTTTTCGTATTTTCTATATATTGCCCAGGAGATAAAATCAACTGCTTGCAAACATTTTTCTGTATAGGATGGCTTTATTTTTATCTCAAAACTATCATTTCCTCTTTTGACCAAATTATTTTTCAAATAATCTTCAAAATTTTTTCTTAAAAATTTATTCGTGTCCCGCTGATCTATACAAATTAACACTTGGTCGTTTTTTCTAATGGGCTTTTTCTTATGTAAGCGGTCGAGCAATACGTTGGCCGTATAATTATAAAGATAGTTTTTCTGTTTCTTTAAATCTACATAGACCTTGTCTTTATTAAGAATAATGCAAAAAACTTGCAGATCATCTACTTCCGACAAAAGTCGAAGCATCCTTTTTTTATTAATTGCGTCTGTATGGTATGCGTGCAGTTCCTGTACTTTTTTATGTTTTTTAGCTAGCCCTTTATGAACTTTTTTTACACACTTTTCTATTCGGCGATGATTCCTTGTAAGCGCAACAGTTATAATAAACCAACGGCCGGAATGTTCGCCGAATCCCAGATTTCCGCTTTCATCTAAGAAAATGTATATCATAAATTTTTATTTCTTTGTATTCTCTATCGCTATAATTAATTCATTTTCCACATCTTTGAGTGTGGCTTTTTTTATATCTAAATAATCCTCTCCAAGCTTGTCCCTTACAAAACCGACTTCTTTAATAATTGTCTGCATCTCTTTTTCGTTCGGATTCTCTGTCTTCAATTTTACAATTCTTCTTAGAGTATACTCTGATAATGTTTTATATTCTCTTACATCTTCTAACAACGTCTTTATAAAAGGTAATAATTTCGCGGCCTCCGGATGCGCTTTTGCTATCAATGTATTTAGATTGTTGCGCGCTTTTTTCTCCAAGCTTTGCTCGCTTGCGGGTATTTTTGTGATGTCTTTATATTCTTTTACGGTGTCATAATTATCCCAGAAGCTGTTGCTTAAACTTAACAATTTTTCCGATTTTTTACATTCTATAATCTCAAAGGCATCTTGCAATAACGGCTCTTCAGGGCTATTCCCTTTTCCCCTTATTGCTCTGACAAAGAATCCCGTTCCTTTTCTAAAAAATACTAACAAAACATTTTCTTTGAATTGCTTAGCAGATTTAATCCTTGGGGGTAATCTTTTGATTTTGGTTAAAACTTCTGGATGATTCTCTTCTATTTCTCTATATTTTCTTCTTATTGCCGTATGCCAGGTCTCTTCTTCCTGCTTTTCTGGGTTTTGATTGATTTTTGCAAATAGCGCTGACGGTGCTGGCTCTTCATCGGTATCAAATATTTTAGCGTCTTCTCCCAAGGCATTGTGTATTAAAAACATTTTATTAGCCGCTATTTCTCTACTTTTTACATATTCAGCCCCTTGAACAGTTGGAAAACAATTATAAATATACAGATCATTAAAAACCTTTTCTCCGATGCGATTAATTCTTCCCACTCTTTGAATTACCCTTGTGGGATTCCATGGGATATCATAATTAATAACAGCTCCGGCCTTATTTAAATTGAAGCCCTCTGAGATTTTGTCAGTAGCTAATAAAATTTTATATATATCTTTTTTATTTTCATAGCCAGCATCAAAATTTTCTAATAATTCTTTTATTTTTCCGCTACTTATACTGCCTTTGATGGTTAAAACCTGATTAGGGAAATATGCCTCTAATTTATCTTCCAGATATTCAACGGTATCCGCATATTCTGTAAATATAATAATTTTTCTTTGTGGCTCATTAAGATTTTTGATTTTTAAAATTTTTTCTATCTCCTCAGCGGTGGCTTTAAATTTTGGGTCGTCGCTTGTTAAATCCAACTTTGCTAATTTTTCTAAAATTTCTTTAAACACTTTTTTATCGCTTTCAATATGTTTTAAAAATTCTCCCTTAGCTTTAAAGTTTTTTAATTCATATATCTTGTACTGTTTTGGATAATTGCCCTCGCCGATTTTATCTTCAAATTTCTTTAATTCTTCTTCAATTTCATCTGCATCCATTTCATACATTTTTTCCATTAAAGAACGATCTAAAATAAATTTGTCGGTTTTTCTGGCAAAATTTCCTGCTTTGTCAGTAATGTTATAAAAATTTTTTATACTTTTTTCAAACGCCCCAAAAGAACTCTCAAATCGTTTTATCAAAAGGCGCCTCATAAAATCATAAAGATTCCTTTGCATTAGAAGCTCTCTGTTCTTTTCTTTATTTAGCTGTTCTTCGGAAAAATCTTTTATCCCTTGTTCATATTCAAATGGCTTATAAATAGCACCTTTGAATTTTGGTTTTTCTCCAAAATAATCTTTTATAATTTCATCATAAAAACTCATCTGTTTTTCCGATAATGCGAATAATATCTCCTTGGGATTTTTTATTTCGGAAAGATTATACACTTCTTGCGAATATTCCGGATCTTTTTGAAGGTCAATCCTATTGCGTCTTATCACAACCGGCTCTATGTCCTGTTTAATCCTCTTGGACAAATTTTTTGCTTCAATTTTTACTTTTTGCACATCAATAATTTTTGAGCTAAAAATACTTTCATAATCTTTGATTGCGCTATCTCTTTTTCTTTTGTCTATTGAGGCATGATTTTTTCTAATATTTGATAGGCGTTTAAACTTATTATCGTATATCTTAAACTTTGTGTTTAAATCATTATCTAACGTTATTGTTGATTTGCCAGGAACAATAAACAATTTCAATATTGACAAAAGATCTTTTGGGCTATTGTTGAAAGGAGTGGCAGATAAAAGCATCACTTTCTTATCTTGGCATATAGCGCTTAACAACTCATGCGCCTCTGTGTCCTGATTTCTAAATCTGTGAACCTCGTCAACAATTATCGTTTTTATTTCATCGCGCTTTTTAATAAAGTTTAGCGCTCTTTCTAAATTTTCTACTCCGCAAGGAAAAATTTCCCAATCATATAATTCAAAATCCTCCTTATATTTCTCCCACCCGGAATCCTTCTCTTTACTATTTCCTTTTAGAGCGGGCGGACATATAATTATACCTCTGTGCCCCAATTTTTTAGCAACCAAAGAAGCTATAACGCTTTTTCCAAGTCCCACAACATCAGCTATTATTACGCCACCTGCTTTATCTATAATATTTAAAGCTTGAGCTACTGCGTCTAATTGGTATTTATAGCTTTTATATCCTTTTTTATTCAACAATTCTTCTCCTATATCTCTTTTTTCAGATTTTGACTGTGTATCTAAATAATTTTTTAGCGTGAAAGCGTAGGCCTCAAAGGGCGTTACTTCCGCGACCAATGTTTCTCGTTGTATTACCTCTATCACGCGTACTTTAAATTCTTTGATTTCTGTTATTTTGTGAGCATCTTCCCATAATTCGTCAAAATGCTTTTCGGCTTGCTCTGTGCCAAAGTCACCAATCTCTACATTTAATTCTTCCTGGTCTGATAAACCAGCGCTGGTAAGGTTGCTACTTCCGGTTATAAATATAGAAGGTCTTATCGCGCTTTGTTCTTTTTTCATTTTGAAAATATAAAGCTTTGCATGGTTGGGGTTGCGTGTTTTTCTAATTCTTAATTTACCTTCTTTTATTAATTTTATAAAAAAAGTTATTTGTTCATAGAATTCTTGGGTATCAAATTTTTTGTGATTTAAAGACTTTCTTATTGCTTCTAAAAAATTTTCAAATCTTTCTTCTTGCGTAAACCCTTGATTATCTTCTGCAACTTCAATAATCCCATGAATTGTCCTATCGGCAGTTAGACCGATTAGAACATCCAGTGTTGTACCAGGATTATTCTTCAAACTTTTATACAGCTCATGCAGTCCGGAAAAATAAAAAAAGCCAACTAAGAATTTTAATTGTTTACTTGAATTTATAAGTTCTACTAGGCGCGCCTTTAAGGTTGCATTGCCTTTGTTAGTGATAAAATGGGACATAAAAATATATCTATTTTATATCACATTTTAACCCTTCTGTCAAAAAACAAAAATCAGCTAATTTAGCTGATTTTTTAATATTGCCAATAACATTTTGGGCATTCCCAATATTCCTCGTGTCTAATCGGCTTTTCGAGATAATCTATAATATCATAATCGGTTCCGGGAAATTTCCCAATAACTTTGCGTTTTGCGTTTTTTCTGTGGATTTCGTTTTTGCCAAAAAAATGCCCGCCGCGATATGAGCGGTCGGCATACAAAATTATCTTAATCCCCTTTCCGCAACACGCGCATTCCTTTTGTAAACGAGATTTTATTGTTTTATTGGTGTTCATAATACTAATATTTTACTCTCATCCCAATCTCTTTGCAAAAAAAATCCGCCGAAGCGGATTTTTTTTATTTTTTCCAATCTACAATCTCTATCCCCTTCCCGCGTTTTTTTATAACGAGCTTTTGCCTTTCCTTCCACCTGAGTTCGCGCAAAAGATCAATTGGAATATTGATGTAATACGACCCACGGCCGTTTTTTACAATTTTGCGAATGTTTTTTTCTTTCATATGAACATACCGATGAACATACCATGGTATGTTCATCAAATTAATTTTTCTTTTATTATACCATACGCCCAACAGGGCGGATACCTTGAGGGGCGCCCCGCCTTCTGCGGGGCAAGGTGGTCGGGGTATGAGGGGGTTCCTCCCCCCCTCCTCTCTATCAAAGGATAGAGTGTGTAAAATGATTTTTGTGCGACTTGTGGCCGCGGACTCGTTAAGCAAATAATTGCGAGCAGCCAAAATTTATATTGTTTTAGTTTGAGCTGGCGAAAACGAGTTGTATAAATTTTGGTGATTTTCTACTGCGAGTAATTATTTGTAGAGACCGCAACAGGAGAACAAAAATTATTTTATCTGCTTTATCCTT
>Ga0180009_10005431_pt1 | contig 13668 bp, 8 predicted proteins | sample OS_PC_MetaG_FD_123537 | JGI IMG/M metagenome (GOLD analysis project Ga0180009, IMG submission 123537) | Groundwater microbial communities from the Aspo Hard Rock Laboratory (HRL) deep subsurface site, Sweden - OS_PC_MetaG | ecosystem: Environmental > Aquatic > Deep subsurface > Groundwater... | reverse complement strand
TGATAAATTTTTGATATTCAGTTTGAATCATCTCAAACCTTGAGGCAAACAAAGCAGAATCCTGCTCCCTGGCATCTGTTTCCATCTCCAGGGCAGCAGTTCTTAATACATCAGCGTTGACATTTGCCGCCGATCCCTTTAATGCATGAGAAGCTAATCTTACAGCTTCAGTATCATTTTCATCAATTGCATGCTGTATCTTGTTTATCAACTCAGGTGCTTCCTGGAAAAAAGAGTCTAATACAACTTCAATAATTTCTTTATCATTGCCAAATCTTTCAAATAATTTATCTTTATTAAAACACATGTCTATTTGGGTCGTTATGGGGGGTATGACATCCTCTTGTTCAGGTTTATTGTTCACTGTTTGGGATGCTTTTTTTTCTGAGTTTTGAAAACTATCTGCCAGATTTGAACTGATCTTTTGGGACAGGATCTCCGGTTCAACCGGCTTTGAAATAAAATCGTCCATTCCAACATCAAAACATTTTTTCCGATCTTTTTCAAATGCATTCCCGGTCATGGCAATAATCGGGACATGATTTAATTTTAATATCTGTTCATTCTCCCTTATCTGACGCGTTGCTTCATATCCATCCATCACAGGCATCTGACAATCCATCAAAATTATGCTGTATTGATTTTCCTTGTGTTTTTGGACTGCCTCAAGACCGTTTATTGCCTCGTCTGTTTTATATCCCAGCTTGCCAATCAAAGCTTTTGCCGTTAACCGATTGGTTTCAATGTCATCAACGATCAGGATCTGATTTAGGTTTTTTTTACTCTCAATAATGCTGTACCGGGTGATAATCGGCAGGCGATTATCCGGCCTTGACAATACGGCTTTGATGCTATCTAAAAGAAGTGTCTTTTCTACGGGTTTGCTTAAAAATGCAGAAAATCCTATTTCCTCGAATCGCTTTGCATCCCCTTTTTTCCCGACAGAGCTCAGCAGCATCAATTTGGTGTTCTTAAACAGCGCCTCCTGCTTGATTTTTTTCCCCAGGGTTTGGGCAGGATTGTCTGTTTCTTTTGCTTCCATGATCACCAGTTGAAACAAATTATTCTCATCATGGGCCCATCTGAGCATTTCAATAGCTTCCGTGTCATCAAATGCCTGATCATAATTTATTTCCAATGCCATAAGATTGTTCTCAAAATTTCTGCCTAAAGCAGATCCGTCACTAAAAACAAGAACCCTGCAATCGTCAAGATTCCGGGTAGAAAAATCTAAGGGTTTTTCTTTTTCAGTTTGTTTTTTTAACGGAAGGTTAAACCAGAAGGTTGATCCGATCATATCAATACTTTCCGCCCCTATTTCTCCCTGCATTTTTTCAACCAGCAGCTTGGATATCGCCAAACCCAATCCTGTTCCGCCATACTTTTTGGTAATGGATAAATCTGCCTGGGTAAAGGATGAAAAAAGCGTCTCTATCTTATCTTCTTTAATGCCGATGCCGGTATCTTCCACGCTGAAATGCAGGACAGCTTCTTTTTTATCATCTGATTTCAATGTCACACTTAATCCTACCTCGCCTGAATCTGTGAACTTAACGGCATTGCCCGTAAGATTGTTAATAATTTGGCGGATTCGGCCGATATCGCCTTGCAAAAGGCAGGGAACCAACGGGTCAATGGAATAGGAAAAATCAATCCCTTTTTGCCTGGCCAAAAGTTCAGGCAAAGACACAATGTCTTTTATCGCAATTTCAAGATCAAAGTCTCTAATATCCAATTCCAGCTTGCCTGCTTCTATTTTTGACAGATCAAGGATATCATTGACAATTGCCAATAGCGCCCTGGCACTGTTATACACTATATGGGAATATTTTTTTTGTTCTTCATCCAGATCAGAATCAAGCAAAACATGCATCATCCCAATAATGCCGTTCATAGGATTCCTGATCTCATGACTCATGTTTGCTAAAAATTCATCTTTGATTTTCATTGCCTGATTGGCATTGACAGTGATTTGTCTGCAGTCGGCCCTGGATTGATCCAGCCGTCGTCTTGTCTTCTCATGATTGCCGGTAAAATAAAACATGGCCATGCAAAAGCAAATAAACATGGCAAAAAGATTGAAAAACCTGAAATAACTGATATTTGTCAATTTGTCGGATAAAACAAATCCAACAGCATATCTTTGCCCGAAATAAAAGATAAAAAGAATCGCAATCGCCAGGCCCAGGTAAATCATTTGATTTTTAATATTGGAAAAAACCGAGGTGAACACAGGGATAAAAAACAGCATAAATATCCCTATACTGTAAAATCCCCCTGTTTTATAGCAAAGAGCTGCAACATAAAAAATAAGAGCAGCGTTCAATACATGGCCTGACAGGCTGTCATCAACTCTTTTTTGTAAGTAACCTGCATTGAAAAGGAGAATAAAAACTGTACAGCAACTAAGTACGAGCAGGAAAACAGCACCCATTTTAAAAAACAAAACAGCCTGGATGAAGATTAATCCTGAAAAGAGAAAAGAAAACGCTTTGAGATTATTTGAATCCTGCATTGTTGTTTTTTTTGCTGTTAACATTAATAAAAATTGAACAAACTAAAGATATTGCTAAAAACTACAACTCAATTGGTGCTGATTGATAAGTTAAATTATATAGAAACCTTGTGCTGATTGTCAAATTTATTCTGGAGAATAAATTTTTTAAAAAATAATTTTTTTTTCTTGACTTAAATTAAGTTAATATATATTAAATATTCTTAACGTAAAGTGAAAATTATGAATACAAATATTATCAATAATCTACTAGTCCTTATTATCGTGGAGGTCCTTATTGGTACCTCCAAGCGACGGGGCTCGTAGTGGCATAAACCTTAAATCAACTTTAAAAGCCGTTATCAGCCCCAACAGGGCAGATAACGGCTTTTTTAATTTGGAGACAAAAAACATGCGAAGCCATATTGCAACAAAAGGTATTGCCAGAGCACCCCACAGAAGTCTGCTGAAGGCCATGGGCTATACAGACCAAGAGATTGGCCAGCCCATTATCGGTATTGCCAACTCAGCCAATGAATTAATTCCCGGGCACATGCATCTGGACAATATTGTTAAAGCCGTTAAAACAGGAATCAGCATGGCCGGCGGAACGCCCATGGAATTTTCAACCATTGGCATATGTGACGGCATTGCAATGAACCATAAAGGCATGCACTACTCTCTGGCATCCAGAGAACTGATTGCAGACTCCATAGAAGTCACGGCCATGGCCCACCCCTTTGATGCCATTGTCATGGTTCCCAATTGTGATAAAATTATCCCGGGTATGCTCATGGCGGCAGCAAGATTAAATATCCCTGCCATTTTTATCAGCGGCGGCCCCATGCTCTCGGGCAAACACCCGGAAAACAAAGATAAAAAAATTGATCTTGTTACTGTGTTTGAAGCAGTGGGTGCGGTTCAGTCAGGCAAAATGACGGAACAACAACTTTTAGCCATAGAAAATGCAGCCTGCCCCACCTGCGGATCATGTGCCGGCATGTTTACGGCAAACTCAATGAATTGCCTGACAGAAGCCATTGGAATGGCTCTTCCCGGAAATGGAACAATTCCTGAACCCATGTCTGAAAGAATAAGGTTGGCCAAGCAAACCGGGATACAGGTCATGGAATTGTTCCATAACAACATCACACCGGACAAAATCCTGACCAAGGATGCCTTTATGAATGCCCTGGTGGTTGATATGGCCCTTGGATGTTCGACCAATACCGTCCTTCATTTAAAGGCGATTGCCAATGAAGCCCACGTGGAGATTGATCTGAATTTAATAAATGAAGTCAGTCAAAAAACTCCTCACCTGTGCTCTCTAAGCCCGGGAGGCGAGGATAGAATTGAAGACTTGAATTATGCCGGCGGTATCCAGGCCGTCCTAAAAGAGCTGGCAAATCATCATATGATCAATCCCCATTGTTTGACAGCCACAGGAAAAACCATGGAGCAAAACCTTGAAACAGTCACCATAAAAGATCAACAGGTGATAAGGCCTGTTGAAGATCCCTATCACAAACAAGGAGGGTTGGCCGTACTCTTTGGCAACCTTGCCACAGAAGGCTGTGTTGTAAAACAGTCTGCCGTTCTGGAAAAAATGCTCCGGCATCAGGGGCCGGCAAGGGTATTTGATTCTGAGGAAGATGCAACCAAAGCAATCCTGGATAACCAAATCAACAAAGGGGATGTGATTGTCATCCGGTATGAAGGGCCTGCAGGCGGTCCCGGCATGCGAGAGATGCTGACCCCCACATCTGCCATCGCCGGCATGGGACTTGATGAAACCGTTGCCCTGATCACCGACGGCAGATTTTCAGGTGGAACCAAAGGGGCTTCCATTGGCCATGTTTCCCCGGAAGCAACAGAAGGCGGGCTCATTGCAGTTGTGAAAGAAACGGATCAGATTAAAATAGATATCCCGGCCAAAACCATTGAGCTGATGGTTTCTGATGATGAAATTGCTGCCAGATTTTTAAAATGGAAAAAACCTGAGCCCAAAATAAAAACAGGCTATATGGCCCGGTATGCCAGGATGGTGAGTTCTGCCGGCAACGGCGCTATATTTAAAGATATCCAATAGGAGAAAAAAATGAAACTTACAGGTGCCCAGATTCTCATCAAAATGATTAAGGCAGAAGGTATTGACACAATTTTCGGCTACCCGGGCGGCGCAGTCATTGATATTTATGACGCCCTTGCAAAGCAGAACGGTCTTCGCCATATTCTTGTCCGTCATGAACAGGGTGCTGTCCATGCCGCCGACGGGTATGCCAGGGCAAACAGTTGTGTCGGTGTGGCTTTGGTAACCTCGGGTCCCGGTGCCACCAACACGGTGACCGGAATTGCCTCGGCACACCTGGACTCCATTCCCCTTGTTGTATTTACAGGCCAGGTCCCAACGGCACTGATCGGTAATGATGCATTTCAGGAAGTGGATATTGTGGGCATCACAAGACCCTGCACCAAACACAATTACCTTGTAAAAAGTGTGGACAAGCTGGCATCAACCATTAAAGAAGCGTTTTATCTGGCAAGGTCGGGAAGACCCGGTCCGGTTCTCATTGATCTTCCAAAGGATATTGTACAGACCCAGGTTGAGTTTGAAGAACCCAGTGTTGTTTCTCTAAAATCCTACAAACCCAATTACAAACCCAACAAAAAACAGCTCAACAAGGTTGTTGAGTTGATTACACAGGCCAAAAGGCCGGTTATTTTTGCCGGCGGGGGCGTGATTCTCTCCAGGGCCTCAGAACAGATCACGCGCCTGGCAAAAATGGCAGACATCCCTGTGACGGCTTCCTTGATGGGCCTGGGGGCATTCCCCGGGTCCGATCCTTTATGGTTGGGAATGCTGGGCATGCATGGTACATACCGGGCCAATATGAGCATTGGAAATTGCGATCTCATGATTGCCGCGGGTGTCAGGTTTGATGACAGAGTGACCGGAAACGTTAAAAAATTTGCCCCTGATGCCACTATTATTCAAATTGATATCGATCCCACCTCTATTCACAAAAACATTGAGGTCCAATGCCCCATTGTCGGGGATTGTAAAACCGCACTTGACGGCATCATAAAATTAATGGAAGGCAAAAATCCTGAAACGTTTAAACAAAACCGAAACGCCTGGCTTGAACAGATCGAGGAATGGAAGAGCACAACACCATTGAAATATGAACAGGGCAGTGAGGTCATCAAACCGCAGTTTGTCATTGAAAAACTGTATGAACTGACAAAGGGCGATGCCATCATCACAACCGAAGTGGGCCAAAACCAGATGTGGGCTGCACAATATTACCACTTTAACAAGCCAAATCATTTTATTACCTCGGGCGGGTTAGGCGTTATGGGATTTGGACTGCCCGCCGCCATCGGCGCCAAGGCCGCCTGCCCGGATAAGCTGGTGGTCGATATTGCAGGAGACGGATCCATCCAGATGAATATACAGGAATTAATGACCGCTATTGAATCAAAGATAGATGTTAAAATTGTGATCTTAAACAATCAATACCTGGGCATGGTAAGACAATGGCAGGAACTGTTTTATGAAAAAAATTATTCTTCCACCAACATGGAAAATGCCCCTGATTTTGTAAAACTTGCCGAAGCGTATGGTGCTAAAGGATTAAGGTGCACCCGGCCTGATGAAGTGGAATCTGTTTTATCTTGCGGTCTTAACCATGAAGGAACGGTTGTCATGGAATTTGTCGTAGACAGAGAAGAGTCTGTTTATCCCATGGTCCCGGCAGGTGGATCCATCACTGAAATGCTTCTGGTTTAATTTTACAATTTGCAAAGGATATGCATGATGAAAACAAACAGCTACTTACTTTCTATCCTTGTAGATGATGAACCTGGTGTTCTTTCAAGGATTGCTGGCCTTTTTTCCGGCCGCGGATTTAATATTGACAGTTTGAGCGTGGCCAGCACGGCTGAGCCGAATGTGTCAAGAATTACCATGGTGACAAACTGTGAGCCCCAGATCATTGAACAGATAAAAAAACAGCTTCACAAACTGATCAATGTCATTACGGTAAATGACCTGACAGATAAAAAATATGTCCAGCGGCAGCTGGCATTAATAAAGGTGAATGCCCAGACTGAAAAAAAAGCAGACATCTTAAGGATTGTTGATATTTTCAGATGCAAGATTGTTGATGTCGGCATTTCCCACTATACCATAGAAGTTTCAGGGAACAGTGAAAAGCACGAAGCAATTGTCTCCCTGTTAAAACCCATGGGAATCATTGAAATCGCCTCCACAGGTTCTATTGCCCTGGCAAGGGAGAACACAAAAAAAACAAATGGGGTATAACAGGTTAAAACAAAGATAACAGGACTATCAATGGAAAAAGCACTTTTATACGATACCACGCTTAGAGATGGTATGCAGGGAGAAAACATCTTCTTTTCCCCTGAAGACAAGGTTAAAATAGCCAAACGCCTTGATGATGCCGGCATCCACTATATTGAAGGCGGATGGCCGGGATCAAATCCCGGGGCTCAGCATTTTTTTGAAATGGCAAAAGAGATGACATTCAAAAATGCCAAAATAGCCGCTTTCGGTTCCACCCGACGTCAGGGGAGCACCTGTTTACAAGATGCCAACATCCAGGCATTGATTGAAAGTCAGGCACCGGTGATTACCATCTTTGGAAAATCCTGGGATCTGCATGTTGAATCTATTATGCAGAATACAAAGGCAGAAAACCTGGCCATGATCAAAGAGAGCATTGCCTATCTCTTAAGCTTTGACCGGGAAGTTATCTATGATGCAGAACATTTCTTTGACGGGTATAAGGCCTGCCCTGACTATGCGGTAAAAACCCTGGAAGCAGCGGTTGAAGGCGGAACAAAATGTCTGGTTCTCTGTGATACCAATGGCGGATCCATGCCCTGCGAGATTGAGGATGTTTTCAGAAAAGTGATAGACCATTTCAAAGGACACACTGACCTTATCTTTGGTATCCACACCCATAATGACTGTGCCATGGCCGTAGCCAATTCAGTTACTGCGGTTCATGCAGGTGCAACAATGGTTCAAGGAACCATTAACGGTTATGGAGAAAGATGCGGCAATGCGGATCTGACCGCCATTATTCCCATCCTGGCACTTAAGATGAACCGGGATTGTATCAGCAATGAGAATCTTGGAAAATTGTTAAATCTGTCACGATTTATCTCTGAAACCGCCAATGTCCCCCCGGTTAATTCCAGGCCCTTTGTCGGGAAAAGTGCTTTTGCCCACAAGGGCGGGGTCCATGTGAGTGCCATCATGAAGAACCCCAAAGCATATGAACACATGTCGCCGGAACGGGTTGGAAATGTCCGTCGGGTGATTGTTTCAGAACAATCCGGCAAAAGCAACATTGAATATAAGGCCAAAGAACTCGGCGTAGACCTGGGTGAAAACGGTGTCAACGGGCATCAAATCGTATCAAGTATCAAGGAACTTGAAGATTACGGATTTGAATTTGATGCAGCAGAAGGGTCATTAAAACTGATCATGGAAAAACTGACGGATCAGTTTGTGTCCCATTTTGAGCTGGAATCCTTCAGGGTTGTGGTTGAAAAAGACAAGGAACGCCCCTGCTATTCCCATGCCATGATCAAGATACGGGTGGGCAATACAACAGAAATCACATCGGCAGAAGGCGATGGGCCGGTCAGTGCTCTTGATAATGCGTTAAGAAAAGCGCTGACCACCATATACCCGCAAATCAATGACATGCACCTGGTAGACTTCAAGGTCCGCGTCATTGACGGAATGGATGGAACCGATGCCAAGGTTCGCGTTCTGATTGAATCCCGGGATGAAAACAATATTTTTTCAACCATCGGGGTTTCCGAAGATATTATAGAGGCAAGCTGGCAGGCATTGGCCGACAGTTTTCAATACAAACTCTCATTAGATGATAAAAATAGGACAATATAAAATGACAACAGACAACCAAATTATTATTTTTGATACCACCTTAAGAGATGGAGAACAATCACCCGGCGCCAGCATGAACCAGGCTGAAAAACTCAGGATTGCCACCCAGCTTGAAAAACTGGGCGTCAACGTGATTGAAGCAGGATTTCCAGCTGCATCAGAGGGAGACTTTGAAGCCGTCAAGGCCATTGCCGAAACACTTAAAGTATGCCAGGTTGCCGCACTTTGCAGGGCCAATACCGACGATATCAACCGGGGGTGGGACGCCATTAAAACAGCCGCACACCCAAGGATTCACACCTTTATTGCCACATCTGAACTGCATATGAAATATAAACTAGCCATGGACGCAGACCAGGTTTTAGAGCAGGCCGTCAAGTCTGTAAAACTTGCCGCATCCTACACAGACAACGTGGAATTTTCCGCAGAAGACGGGTCACGATCTGATCCTGATTTTTTGTGTAAAGTGTTTGAAGCGGTAATTGATGCCGGCGCAACAACGGTTAACCTTCCGGACACGGTTGGATATGCCATTCCTGAAGAGTTCGGACTAATGGTCAAATATGTCATGGAAAATACCCCCAACATGCACAAGGCTGTATTGAGTGTTCATTGTCATAATGACCTGGGACTTGCCACATCCAACACCCTTACGGCCATAAAAGCCGGCGCCAGACAGGTGGAAGTCACCATTAACGGTATTGGAGAAAGAGCAGGGAATACATCACTTGAAGAAGTGGTCATGTCCCTGCACACCAGACCCAATTTCTTTCCCTATACCACCTCAATTGATACCAAAAGAATTTATCCCACAAGCCGTCTGGTCAGTATGATCTCCGGAATTCTGGTGCAGCCGAACCGGGCCATTGTAGGTGCCAATGCATTTGCCCATGAAGCCGGCATCCACCAGGACGGTGTACTGAAAAATCCCATGACCTATGAAATCATGAAACCTGAGACCATTGGCCTTAGCAAAAACAACCTGGTCTTGGGAAAACATTCCGGACGTCATGCGCTGAACTCCCATGTCCAGGAAATGGGGTATAACCTGTCCAAAGAAGAACTGGACAAGGTTTTTGAAAAATTCAAACGCCTGGCAGACAAGAAAAAGAGCATCCAGGATGAGGATATCGAGGCCTTGATCAACGAAGGCGTATTAAGAAGTTCAGAAGTTTTCTGCCTTGAATATATCCATGTTTTATCAGGAAACACGGTCTTTCCCACCGCCAGTGTCCAGTTGAACATCAACGGTCGCCCGGTCCAGGGGGCTATGGATGGAAACGGTCCCATTGATGCTGTATATAATATTATCTCCAAACTGACCGGGACCAAATCCGAGCTGTTGAGATTCACCATCTCTGCTTTGACAGAAGGCACGGATGCCCAGGGTGAAGTTACGGTTCGCCTGCAGGAAGACGGAATTATTGCTCTTGGGAAAGGTGCGGACCCGGATATCATTACCGCCAGTGCCCTGGCATATATCAACGGTTTGAACAGATTGGAATACCTGAAAAAGCATCCGGTTGTAAAACCTGAAAACCTTTAAGGTATTCTGATGCTCCCCGCAAACGGCAGGGTGAATTTTACCCTGCCGTTTTTTAAAAAACATACAACGGTCCTGATTCTTTATTCAGAGAAAAAAAAATGACGCTCAAAAACAGCTTTAAATGGGATGCGAACGACTATGCCAGGCATTCATCAGCTCAACTGTCCTGGGCAAATGAACTGATCGGCAAACTTGCCCTTACCGGTACCGAATCCGTGCTGGATATCGGCTGCGGAGACGGGAAAATCACCGCACGGATTGCAGAATCCTTACCAGATGGTCATATTTCAGGAATTGACAGTTCTAAAGAAATGATCGAGCTTGCAAAAAAAACCTTTCCTGAAAAATACTATCCAAACCTTTCCTTTGTGATGATGGATGCACGATCTATTTCTTTTTCCAACCGGTTTGATATGATTTTTTCAACAGCAGCCCTGCATTGGATTACAGATCATAAACCTGTACTGAAAAAAATTAAAAACTGCATTAAGCCTGGCGGTCACATCCTGCTGCAAATGGGTGGGAAAGGGAATGCCGATGCAATTTTAACCCTTCTTGGAACAATGATAAAAGAACATCCATGGCAATCCTATTTTCAGAATTTTTCATTTGCTTACGGATTCCATGATGTTGAAATATACACGTCCTGGCTTAAACAGGCAGGTCTTGTTCCCCAGCGAGTCGAACTGATCCCGAAGGTAATGTCCTATGACGACAGACAGGGACTTGCCGGATGGATACGAACCACCTGGCTGCCCTATATTGATCGTATTCCAACGCACTTGAAAAAAAATTTTGTGGCACAACTTGTTGATACCTATATTGCCTGCCACCCTTTTGATAAAAAAGGAAAGATTCATGTGGATATGGTCAGGCTTGAGGTAGAGGCAAGCAGTCAATAAAAAAAATCAGGTTTTTTCTTGACACAAAAAAAACAGAGGATTAAGAACAATAACGGTGTTTACTTTATCAATTATAACTCATTGGAGACCGATTATGAAAAACATGTTTAAACTTTGTATTTTACCTGTTCTTTTTTTCTTTTGTTTTCTGGCATCTGCTTTTGCCCAGGACACCTCCATTGTCGGGAAATGGAAAACCATTGATGACAAAACCAATGAGCCCAAATCCATTGTGCAGATTTATGAACAGGATGGAAAATATTTCGGCCAGATCAAAGAACTGTTTCGAAAACCCGGAGAAGATCCTGATCCTGTCTGTGACAAATGCGCGGCAGACGACCCCCGTAAAGACCAGCCCACAAAAGGGATGATCATTATCAAAGATCTGGTTAAAGACGGTGATGAGTATGCGGACGGAACCATTCTGGATCCAAAAGACGGTAAAATATATGACTGCAAATTATGGGTTGAAGCCGATAAACTGATGGTCAGAGGTTATATTGCCTTTTTCTTTCGAACCCAGACCTGGCACAGGGTTGAATAAATCAATGGATTTTTTCAAGTGTACAGAAACTGTCATAATAGGCAGCCTGCAGGCCCATATCTGAAATAACCGAAGTTGTTAAAAAATTTACAGCACCGCTTTTATGCCACCATCCCTGATAAATAAAAGCGGTGTTATCACAAATGGCGTCATCCACGCATAGTTTTGTCTTTAATTGTGCTTTCTTAGCCTTCACGATCACAAGACGATCTTCTTGCAGAGCAAATTTTTTGGCTGTATTTTGATTCACATACACCACCGGGATTTCATCATTGAATGCAAATCCCTGGGAATGCATGGAATCCATTGTATGGCAGGTCAAAAGCCGTAACGGGAACGTTTCATTTCCCACCATGGGTTCGATAAACGCTGGAAGTGGCGGCAGTCCGTCTGCCACAGCATCTTTGCTATAGAGTTCAATTTTGCCAGAAGGCGTTTTAAACACCTTGTCTTCCCAGGCAATTTCATCTGTTTCTATGTTGAAATAGGCTTTTGGCAACTGGTCAAACTTTTTTTCAAGTTTATCCAGAAACGGCTGAACGCTCTTTTTTAAATATCCTTGAGAATCTTTAAATCCAAGGGTTTCAAGACCCATTTTCTTTGCCAGTTCCAGATAAAATTCAAACTCCGGCATCAGTCCTTGAGGTGGATCTACGGCTTTTTGTGAATGGTTTAATACAGGAGAATACATGGAAGTGGCAAAAATATCCTCCTGTTCAAACACAAAGGCTGAAGGAATGACAATATCAGCGTGTCTGGCCGTATCTGTCATAAAATGGTCAAAGACAACCTTGAACTCAACTTTAGAAAAATTTTTTATAGTTTTTTCAAGATCCGGGCTCTGGGTCAAGGGATTTGCACTTGCTACAAAGATGGCTTTTATGGGCGAGTCTTGTGTGTTTTCTAAAAAATCCCCTAATTTGCCTATCGTAAAAAACCGCTTATCCTTTGCATATTTAAGGCTGTCTTTTTCTGCATCGTACAGGTACGGACTGATGGATCTGGCGGCATAGTTCACCCCGCAGCCTTTTTTTCCTATCTTTCCTGTAATCGCTGCAATGGCATCGATGCATCTGACGGAATTGCCGCCGTTATGGTAGCGCTGCATGCCAAACCCGACGTAGATGGAGGCTGTTTTTGCTCTTGCATAGTCCAATGCCATGGTTTCGATGCTTTTCGCGCTGATTCCGGTGATCTCTTCCGCTCTTTTAAGGGTAAACAATGATGCATAGGCTTTAAACCGATTAAATCCCAGAACATGTTTTTCAATAAATTCTTTGTCATGAAGATTGTTTTCAATAATGGTGTTGGCCATGGCAAGAGCAAGAGCACCATCTGTAGAAGGCCTGATCCGTATATACGCATCAAAGGCTTTTGCAGTAGCTGTTTCAACAGGATCGATCACCACAATGCGGCTGCCGTTTTTTTGAGCCTGCTTTAAGAGTGTATACAGATGGAGGCTGGTAAATTTCGGGTTTCTTCCCCACACAAGGACAATATCGGCATTTAACACATCCTCTGGAAAATGCCCTTTGGGACTGCCGAAATCATATTGTTGTGCTGCAATCCCTGCTCCCCAGCAAAGGCTTCCCCGGGGTTGGGTTACCCCTCCAAAGCAGTTGAAAAATATACTTTGAATCCTGTTTTTAACTCCCCCGTATCCATCGCTGGTATAATTGAGTATGGCCCTGGTGCCAAACGCATGTTTTATGGACATCAGCTTTTCAGAAATGATATCAAAAATAGTTTCATAGGAAGCTTTGATAAATCCGTTTTCCGTTCTGATAAGGGGATGTCTGATTCTTTGTGGATGAATCATTCTTTGCACCAGAGATCTTCCCTTCTTACAGACAAGTCCCTTTGTTACCGGATGGTTCTTATCTCCTTTAAGATGAATGATCCGATTGTTTTGCACGGTAACAACAAACCGGCAAAGATCAGAGCAATCCATTGGACAGGATACTTTAATTTTTTTTTCCATGTCGCACGCTTGATAGTTAAATTAGAAATGAAAAACCGCAAATAGGTTACCCCCAAAACTGCCGTGTTGTTTGTTATGGCTTTGAACCGTTGGTTCAAAAGGCGGAAGTCCAGTATTACCTTTAGGCTTTTCCTTAAAATGTGGAACCTGCACACCGGTAAAAGTGTGGACTCCCTTTTACAATGTCTTAGGGCAAAGGCCGTCGCACAATCACGAACATTGCAGGGGTATAATATCTTTTAATGACAGTTTATGTT
>Ga0180009_10005430_pt1 | contig 13668 bp, 9 predicted proteins | sample OS_PC_MetaG_FD_123537 | JGI IMG/M metagenome (GOLD analysis project Ga0180009, IMG submission 123537) | Groundwater microbial communities from the Aspo Hard Rock Laboratory (HRL) deep subsurface site, Sweden - OS_PC_MetaG | ecosystem: Environmental > Aquatic > Deep subsurface > Groundwater... | reverse complement strand
GCGTTGAATTCTTGGGAAATCCTTAAAAGGGTTTCCACAGACGGTGCCTTAATTTTTCGCTCTTTTTGCCCTGGCTTATCAGGGGCATACCTAGAAAATATTTGGGCAACACCCACTCGGGCCGAAAAATCACCTTTCGAAAGACCAGAGGCAGACCTAAGCACCTCTAATCTTTCCAAAAAGCCAGTCTTGTCGAAATATAAGGAAAATCGTTTAGACACCCAAATATTGATCCGCTGATCAACGCTGATCAACGCTGATTGGCGCTGATTCATGGAGGTCTAAATCATTCTCTGTGATGAAGGCCAAAAGCGAAAAGGTCCTGCGTCTGATCATGCGGCACAAGATACCGGTCCTGTTGCTTTACCGGTTCGTTTATGGATTTCACGGGGTCTCCCCCTTCGTCTTCGGGTCGACCTCGATACCGGCCCGGCGCTTTGTCGCGGTCAATATGGGGATGGGCCTGGCCTGGACACTGGCCTTCGGCGGGGCCGGTTACTACGCCGGCCGTTATTTACAGGCGCCTGGCGTGGAACATTCCCGTCTTCGCTGGGTTTTCAGCCTGTCCGTTCTGGCGGCGGCGCCGGTCTATTACGGCTGGTGGACCCTGCGCAAAAAGCTGGATAGCCACGATTCCCGGCCCGAGACCGGTCCCCGCCCCCCAGGTGCAGGCCTGAGGCCCGTCGATTCCTTCCATTCCGCCCCGAGTTTCCCATAGCCCCTTCTGCTCATTCCCACAGCCTCACCTGGAAACGGGATGCGGCTCGAAGCTGCTTTTTCGACCCGGGGTGGTTTCCGGTTGACCGGTGGACTGACGAGGGACTACTATGCCCGTCAACTGGAAAAAGGCAACACGTTCAGGGAAGCCCGTTTTATTCGTGAAGAATACGATGGTATATTCGATTACTCGTTTCAGAAAGGAATAACCCATGTCGCATCAAATCGATACCCAAACCGCCACGGGCGTATCCCCTGCCGACGGCCCCGTTGCCGTCACCGGCGCCAGCGGTTACATCGGGTCCTGGATCGTGCACGACCTGATGAAGCAGGGCTATCGTGTCCGGGCCTGCGTCCGCGACACATCGAAATCCGAGAAGGTCGATCATCTGCTCGCCTTGAATCACACCGTGCTTCGGGGACAGGTGGAGTTGTTCGCCGCGGACCTGTTCGAGCGGGGAAGCTATGACGGGCCCTTTACCGATTGCTGCGCCGTGATCCACACCGGGGCGACCGTGGGTTACCACAATGAACCTCCGCAGCAGGTGTATGACGCCTGCTTCACGGAAGTTCGGCACGTCGTCGAATCCGTCAAAAAGGCGGGGACGGTCAAACGGTTTGTTTACACCAGTTCCTTTTCCGCGGCATGGCACCACCGGCCCGAAGGGTACGTTTTCACCGAGTATGACTGGTGCGACGACAACATCGAGCGATACAAAGGCGCCTGGAGTGTGGAAAACGTGGCCAACCGGAGAGACATTGCCTATGCCATGGGCAAAGCCAGCACCGAGCGCATGATTTACGAAACGTCGGAAGAAGACGGGAGCCTTGAAGCCATGGCCGTTCTGCCGGTGCACGTGCTCGGTCCGTTGATGTGCCCAAACCACGATCAGCCGCAAAGCTGGCAGAACAATATCAAGGAGATGCTGCAAGGCAGACCCTTTGAAAAAGCCAGGGGCGGGCGCATGCTCTGGAACATCGTCGACGTACGCGACGTGGCCAAAGCCCACCGGCTGTGCGCGGAGAGCCCCGCCGCCCGAAACGGTTCCCGCTATATTCTCGGCGCCGCCGACCGTTCGGGTGAGCTGTTTACGTTTCAGCTCCAGGCCCGGCTGAAGGAATTGTTCCCGGCGATTCAGGAAATCGGGGGCGAGGAAATGGATGACGGAAAGCCGGTCAAAAAATCGTTCGACTCCCCGCGGGCCTACTGCCTTTTGGCCCGTCAGGAACTGGGCCTGTCAACCCATCCGGTGAACGAGACACTTAAGGCCACTGGTGATTCGTACATCCGCCTCGGCCTATTATAATGGAATGAAAAAGGTCTGTTGGCGGCGATTTTCCCGTTGGGTCGCATGGTGCGGGATACCGGGAGCCGCTATGCGAGCTGCTCCGGCCATGCTCGGACCATATCATGGCCTTCGCTCGGTGACCATAATTCAGTCATGCGTCCCCGAATTCCCGGTTTTCCATGTAAAACCCGGGGCTGGAGTCAAAGCGGAGGATGCAGGTCCTCCTGCTCGGAAGGCAGCGGGTACATGATGGCGTACGTTATCATTTCGCTGCAGGGCCTCAACTTCCCTTCGAGCATGTCTTTCAAAAATGCCCGGTATCCCGGATCGCCGGGCGTCAGGCAGCCGGATATGTCATGACCGATGATATCCCGGCAGCGGACCCCTCCGAATTCCTTGGCAAAGTCGCGCATGAGCTTTTGGGTGAATTTTATGGTCAGGAACCTCAGCACCGCCGTATCCCGGTACCGGCCGGCCAAATCGAGCCCGATCGCGATTACGGCCCCGGACAAGGCTCCGCAGACCTCGCCCATGTTGGAAAACCCGGCCCCGATCCCCATGGTCACATCGGCCAACCGATCCCATTTCAGGGGGCAGAGCGGCTGCAATACCTCGATGACCGGTTCCGTGCACCGATAGTTTATAAAGACCGGCTCCCTGCCCAACATGAGGGGCGCCCTTTGGTTCATCAGCTTGTTGGCCGCCTTGGCCGCTTTCTCGTGAGCTTCCTGGTTGTACATTCCCGCCTCCTTCATTTTCCAATCAATTCGAGGAATCCTGACCTGTCCGCTTTGACTGCCCAGCTTACCGCGCCGGCGTCCTGGTTTCAACATTTCTGTTGGCCTGCTCCTTCGGAGGTCCAAGACCATTGGACAGACATCCATATTTTTGCCAATGCATCCGTCCTCGTCGCCCCTGAATACCGGTACCCGGCCTGCCATCCGCTTTGTCATCAATGCAGGGGCCGGGCCCGGGAATGGCTGAGAGCATGGTATCCGGTTCAGCGCGAGCGACTGGACGAACCGCCTTGACCGGCCGCTTGATCATATCCCGATTTTAAGGCATGTTATGGAATCCTGATGAGCCAAAGGGAAAAGGGGTCAAGTCTCCTTTTGACCCTTGGAAACGGATCGACGGAATTTTTCCACCCGTCTCCTAGCGTGGAGGTTGGCCCCCACATTTCCGCCAACAGCCAATGCGCTCGATTGCAATAATGAACGGGGGTCTGTTTTTGATCTACTGAAAAACGGAAAGCCAGGCTGATGCGGCATAATTCAAGGGAACATGATACCATATCACTTCTTCAACAGGACACCTGGCGGATGGCCTGTCTGAAAGCGGGTTACGCAGTCGGAGCGAACGATTGGTATCTCGCGGCAGGATTTGTCCGAAACCTTATTTGGGATTATCTTCATTCCAAGAAGGCAGCCACTCCTCTGAGTGATGTTGATTTTGTATACTTTAACGCCCACGATACGTCCTTACAAGCAGAAGAGGAGCTAAGGGAACGACTTATTGAGCTTATGCCTGACCCTGCATGGCAGGTCAGAAACCAGGCCCGAATGCACATCCGGAATTCACATCGGGCTTACAGAAATTCAGAAGATGCTATCGCGCATTGGCCCGAGGTTCCAACCTGTGTGGGGGCGAAGCTGAAAGATGATGGCAGGATCGCGATTGTCGCCCCTTACGGCCTGGATGAAAACTGGACTTTCGATGTTCGGCCGAACCAAGGAATTCCATACCCGCCAGAGCTATTCGCCCGGAGAGTAAAAGAAAAAAACTGGATGAAGATTTGGCCAAATTTAATTATTCACTGGCCAAAAGGCGCCGGCCTGACAGACTGCTGATTCCGCAAATCCCATCGCCCGAATGTAAATCGGACAGGGATTGAAAAAGGGGTCCGGTTTCCGTTTGACCTTTGGAAGCCGATCGACGGATTTCTTCCGCCCGCTTCCCACGGTCAGGTTCATGAATTATACGTACTTGCAAGCCCTCGATGGCCCTGCTCTGACCGGACTGTCGATCATCAAGGAGAATTCCAACCCGATATTCTTCAAGCCATCTCGCCGAAGCCGGCCTTGGTCAGGTTCCGGACGAAGATGGTGACCAGCACGGCCAATACCTCGAAATCGATCATTTGCGTCGCGTTGTGATCGAATAACAGGGTCGCCCGGGCCGGAAATTCATCATCGCGGTCATAGAAAATAAGCTGTATTGGAATGTGGGGAAGCAGGTCGAAAATCAGGCTGACCGACCTGAAGCCTCCCACTCCCTCTTGGCGGCCTCGCACCGTGGCCGCCAGGGCAACCAGTTCCGGGACCCGGCCTTGAAATCTCCTGACAACCGGGAGTTCCAAGGCGCTTGCGGAATAACTCCCGTGTTTGAACAACGGACCGGCCAGTTCCTGAAAAGTGACGAACCGTCCGGTCGGTCGACTGAGACTTGCATTTAAAATATAATGAATCAGAACACTTCCGAAAGCGTCTGGAAACCTTTGACCATCCGGTCGACGCACGCCTTCTTTCGATACCAGGTAAGTTGCACCGAAAAAAGAAACCTCGGCCTCTCCGGTTTCATTCAGTTCAAGATCGAGGTTTTTAGCTGAAGTGACAACATCCGCCCGGGCCAATAGCCTGACCAGGTCCTCATAAATCACTCTTTGACCGTCAAGGGCCGAGGTATCCTTCAAAATATGATCCTGTTCGCAACGGGAGAATTTCATCGGTATATATCATGGGACTTGGGGCTTAAGCAATATGGTCCCGGCCCCTTGAGCGGCTTGAACATTCCGGGCGGCTTGCCGCCGGGTCAGCCCGCCAACTGAAAATGGACTTCATCCTTGATGGTATCGTAAAAAGTCCGAAAATCGCGTTTTTTCACGTGTAATCACCTGAAATTATTAGGTCAGATTTCGAGAAATCGACTTTTTACGAGACCATCATCCTTAACATGTCGTAGATTTCCCGCGGCCAGGCTTCGGTCAGCTTCAGTTCAGACGAAACCGCTCAAGGGGGGTCTGCTCTTTCTCTTGGACCCTCGTCGCCCCCCTTGGAGCTCGCGCCTCTCTGCCGCCTCCCCCCTATATTTTTTCTTGCCTGTGCGGCGGGCTCGTGACAGGATGCAGGCACCCGGCCGGACCTGGATTTCCCGCTCGTGAGTTGCCGTCCCCTTAGGGAGCCGGGGGGCGCACGGTTCATCTGATTGCTGAAAACGCACCGGTTTCAGGCGGTCCGGCGGGAGGGGCCGTCAATTCCAGCTTACAGGATTTTTTTCGGAGGTCTGCATTCATGAGCGAACCCAAAGGCTATCGAGGCAAGATACTGCGGGTGGACCTGTCCACCGGGACCCTGACCGACGAACCGACCGAGCGCCATGCCGACCGGTTCATCGGCGGCCGGGGCGTGGCGGCCAAGGTCCATTGGGACGAGGTGGCTCCGGAGACCGGGGCCTTTGATCCGGACAACCGGCTCTGCGTCATGACCGGGCCCTTGTGCGGGCTGCCGGGCATCGCGGCCTCGAGATGGCAGGTTTCGGCCAAGTCCCCCCTGCACGGAACGTTTTCCTACTGCAACCTGGGCGGTTCCTGGGGGGCCCAGCTCAAGTTCGCCGGGTATGACGGCCTGATCTTCCAGGGCCGTTCGGACGGGCTGGTCTACCTGCTGATCGACGACGGCCGGGTCGAACTCCGGGACGCCTCCCGGTTCAAGGGCCTGGGGGCCATGCAGACCCGGGAGCTTCTCAAGGAGGAGCACGGCGGCTCGATGCGGGTCATGGCCGTGGGCGCGGCCGGCGAGAACATGGTCCATTTCGCCACGCTGACCGCGGACGCCGACTCGAGTGGTTCCAGCGGCCTGGGCGCGGTCATGGGCTCGAAAAACCTCAAGGCCGTGGCCGTGCGCGGATCGGGCAAGGTGGACGCGGCCGACCCGGAGGGGCTTTCCGCCTTGAGAAAGACGCTGCGGGCCCTGAAGCCCCCGCCCCGGGACTGGCCCACCGCGCTCTCCCAGGACCAGATAAAAAAACAGGTCTGTTTCGGCTGCATCGACGGCTGCATCCGCCAGACCTTCCGGACCCAAAGCGGCGACGTGGGCAAGTACATGTGCCAGTCGGCCATCTTCTACGAAATCCGGGCCCAGCGTTACTACGGCCAGGTGACCGAGGTCTCGTACCAGGCCAACAAGCTCTGCGACGACTACGGTGTGGACACCCGGGCCGTGGAAACCATGATCATGTGGCTGAGCCGCTGCTTCCGCTCGGGCGTGCTGACCGACGAGAACACCGGCATCCCCCTGTCCCAAATGGGCAGTCTGGAGTTCATCGAGACCCTGCTGCGCAAGATATCCCATCGGGAAGGCTTTGGCGAGACCCTGGCCGAGGGCACGGTCAGGGCCGCCGAGATCGTGGGCCAGGACACGGCCCGGTTCGTGACCGACTACATGATCGACACGGGCGAAAACGAGGTCTACGGCCCCCGGCTCTACATCGCCACGGGCCTGCTCTACGCCTTCGAGCCGCGCATGCCCATTCAGCAGCTTCACGAGATCAGCGTGCCGGCCATGGGCTGGGCGGCCCGGGAGCTGGGCTACCTGGACAGCTATCTGACTTCCGAGGTCATGCGCAAGATGGCCGCCCGCTTCTGGGGCTCGGAAATCGCGGCCGACTTTTCCACGTACGAAGGCAAGGCCCTGGCCGCGGCCCGAATCCAGGACCGGCAGTACGCCAAGGAGTCCCTGATCGTCTGCGACTTCACCTGGCCCATCAATCACAGTCCGGCCACCCCGGACCACGTGGGCGACCCGACCCTGGAAGCCCGCCTCTTTTCCATTGTGACCGGCGCGGAGGTGGACGAAGACGAGATGTACCGGTTCGGACGGCGCGTCTTCAACCTCCAGCGGGCCATTCTGGCCCGGGAAGGCCGGGCGGGGCGGGCGCATGACGCCCTGGCCGAATTCTGCTTCACCATGCCCCTCAAGGGGGACTACGGCAACCCGGAATGCCTGGTGCCGGGACGGGACGGCGAACCCTTTTCCCGCAAGGGCATGGTCGTGGACCGGGAGGCCTTCGAGGCCATGAAGGACGAATACTACCGCATCCGGGGCTGGGACCCGGCCACCGGCCTCCAGACCCGGGCCGGACTCGAGGACCTGGACCTGCCCGAAGTGGCGGAGGTCATGGACCGGGCCGGGCTGCTGGCCTGATCGCATCGGCCGGGGCGGTCCGGGACCGCTCCGGCCTGTCTAATCGCATTATATCAGTCCAATGCGGCTTGACTGAAATCCCGGTTTCTCCAGGCGAGCTTCCAGGCATTTCCAACCCGACTATTAGCTATCACATCAATATTATTGATACTTTACAAACCTCTAATGAATGGCATCGATTTTGCTTTCAGTGGTTAACCAGATTGCTGAAACCAGCCGGGTGGGGCCATGATCCGGCGGCGGGGAAAACAAAATTTTCAACGACCTGACAAGCAAAGCCCATACGTAATCAATGATCCGGACGAAATCGGGGGCAAGAAGTCCGGTCCGGCATATAATTTTTATACGGCATACATGTCAAATCCGATCCGGCGACATGCGGGCCAAAGAGCCCGGTGTCACGGGTGGTTTACTGGATGCAAACAAGCAGGGCGCATGACAGGAAAAGTGGGGGATTCATATGATAGTCGAGATGCTGATCGCGTTTGCCATAATAATAATAGGAGGGCTTTTCAACCTCGGCCTGTTCTACCTTTTGATGGGCCGGAATCTGACCTTTAAAATCTACGGGTACCTGATACCGGGCATAGTCACCATAGTGGGCATGGGTTATCTCTGGGCCAAGGTGGGCGGCGTCCACAGTTTGACGGCGACCTTCACCATTGTCCCTCTGGGCGCCGGCATCCTTGTGGTGAATATCATATTTCTAGGCAAAACCATCGTGCGGCCCATCCAGAAACTGGGTCTGGCGGCGGAAGCGATTTCCAAGGGGGATTTCAGCCATACATTGGACTATGAATCCCGGGACGAAATCGGAACCCTGAGCCGGAACTTCGCCAGCATGGCCAGGGTCCAAAAAGAGCGGGCCATGCTGGCTTCGGACATCGCCGGCGGGAACATGCGCCAGGAAGTCGAGGTGTTTTCGGAAAACGACACCCTCGGGCGGGCTTTGACCGACATGGTCGCCAATCTCAACGATACCCTCGGGCAGGTCATGGCCGCCACCAACGAAACCTTTTCCAGCGCGGCCCAGGTTGCGGAAGCCAGCCAGTCCCTGTCCCAGGGGGCCACCCAGCAGGCGGCCTCCCTGGAGGAGATCACCAGCGCGGTGACCGAGTTGTCCTCCCAGACCCGGCTCAATGCCGAAAACGCGCTTCAGGCCAGCCGCCTGGCCGCCGAGACCCGGGAAAAGGCGGAAAGCGGCAACGGCCGGATGCAGACCATGATCGCCTCCATGAACGAGATCGCCACGGCCAGCAAGGGGATCGCCAGGATCATGAAGGCCATCGACGACATCGCTTTCCAGACCAATCTCCTGGCCCTCAACGCGGCCGTGGAAGCAGCCCGGGCGGGCAGGCACGGCAAGGGCTTTGCCGTGGTGGCCCAGGAGGTCAGAAACCTGGCCGGCCGCAGCGCCAAGGCCGCCCAGGAGACGGCCGAATTGATCGAAACCGCCGTGAAAAAGGCGGAAAACGGGACCGAGATCGTCAACCTGACCGCCTCGGCCCTGGACGAGATTCTGGCAGGCACGAACAAGGTCGCCGATCTGATTGATGAAATATCCTCAGCCTCGAACGAGCAGGCCTCGGGTCTGACCCAGGTCCACCAGGGCCTGTCCCAGGTGGATCAGGTGACCCAGCGAAACACGGCCAGCGCCGAAGAAACCGCTTCGGCCTCGGAAATGCTGTCCGGGCAGGCCAACATGCTGCGCCGGCTCGTCGGCCGTTTCAAGCTCAAAGACCAGGACCATGAGCCGGGGGAAAAACCGGCGGGTGCGACCATGACCCCACACCGCCGTCCGGCTCCCGCTCGGCCCGCCCTTCCGGCCCGGGCCTCCGGGCCCGTCCCGGCCCGAGGCAAGGCCATGGTCCGTCCCGAAGACGTCATCTCCCTGGATGAGGATGATTTCGGGAAGTATTAAACCCGGATTTCCCGCCAGCTTCCTGCCGCGGCCGGGAAATCCGGGTTAAAGCCGGGAGTTGGGGTCCTTTGGTATGACCCCATCTCCTGAACCCTTAGACCGGAAACAAGGGACTCGCGGCCGATGACGAACAATTCATCCTCCATGAGCAGGATCGAAAGATCAAGCCTCCAGCGAAGCATCCAGGTTCCTTTTCGTCTCTCTCATTTATCCCTTGGACCTCCACCATCATGATTTTATGGAGGACTGCTTCATGAAAAAAATCAAGCTTCGCGGAAAATTGATCGTGTTTTTTTCAATGGTTCTTGTCTTGTTGGCCGTGACCATCTGTGTGGTGATCGGTTACGGCCTCCTGACCAAGTCGGAGCGGGACATGGCCGACTTTCGCCGGGACGAGATGGCCCAGGTCAAAAACATGCTGATGAACTATGTGGACATCGCCTACACGGTCGTGGAGGCCAACTATCAGTCCGCCCATGACCCCCAATTTTTACAGGGGCGATATGGCCCGCGCCTGAAAAACATCGTCGATCTGGCCGATGCCCTGGTTCGGGAAAAAATGGCCCTGGCGGCCAAAGGGGACCTGTCCCGGGACGAGGCCCAGCGACAGGCCCTGGCCGAGATCAAAAGCCTTCGTTACGACGACGGAACCGGGTATATCTGGGTCAACGACACCGGACGGCCGATCCCCAAGATGATCATGCACCCCACCCTGCCCGCCCTGAATGGAAAACTTCTGGACGACCCCAAATACAACTGCGCCATGGGCAAGAAACAGAACCTCTTTCAGGCGGCCGTGGAAGTCAGCCTGGGCAAAGGGGCAGGCTTTGTGGATTACGTCTGGCCCAAGCCCGTCAAGGACGGGCTGACCGAAGACCGGCCCAAGCTGTCTTACGTCCGGCTGATCAAGGAATGGGGCTGGGTCCTGGGTACGGGAATCTATGTGGACGACGCCCTGCAGGAGGCGCTTCAGGCCAGCCTGGAAGATATCGGCCGCATGCGCTACGACGATGGGGTCGGGTATTTCTGGATCAACAACATTGACCTGCCCATCCCCAGGATGATCATGCACCCGACCTCGCCTTCCCTGAACGGCCAGGTTCTGGACGCTCCCAAATACAACTGCGCCATGGGCAAGAAACAGAACCTCTTTCAGGCCGCCGTGGAGGTCGCCCTGGACCAGGGCGGCGGTTTTGTGGACTATGTCTGGCCCAAGCCGATCAAGGAGGGCCTGACCGAAGACCAGCCCAAACTTTCCTATGTTCGATTGTTCAAACCCCTGGGCTGGGTGATCGGCACCGGGGTCTATGTCGACGAGATCGAAGCGGCGATCGCGGCCAAGCGCCAGGATATCCGCGACAAGGTCTGGGGCCTTCTGACCCAGATCGTCCTGGTCCTGCTTCTGGCGGTCCTGGCTTCGGGCCTGGTGATCTGGCTCATACTTTCCAAGATCGTGATCCGGCCCCTCTTCAAGGTGGTCGGCCTGACCGAGGACCTTAAAAGAGGCGACCTGAGCCGGAGGCTCGATGACACCGGGCATGACGAGACCGCCGAGTTGAGCCGGGCCCTGGACCTGCTGGCCGATAACCTGGAGTCCCGGGCGGAACTGGCCGGAAACATTGCCGGCGGCGATCTGACCCGGGACGTCCCGCTCAATTCGGAAAAAGACGTCCTGGGCCAGGCCCTCCAGGACATGGTCGCGGGCCTGCGCCAGATAGCCGGTGAACTGCTGCTGGCCTCCGATCAGGTGGCGGCCGGCTCCCGGGAGATATCCGATTCAAGCCAGTCCCTGTCCCAGGGCGCCACCGAACAGGCCGCTTCCCTCGAAGAAATCAGCAGTTCCCTGACCGAGATCGGCTCCCAGACCCGGGCCAATGCCGAAAGCGCCTCCCGGGCCAGTGACCTGGCCAGGGGCTCCAGGGAGTCGGCGGAATCAGGCAACGAGACCATGAAACAGATGGTAGCGGCCATGTCCGAGATCAACGCGTCGAGCAGGGAGATTGCCAAGATCATCAAGGCCATTGACGACATCGCCTTTCAGACCAACCTCCTGGCCCTCAACGCGGCCGTCGAGGCGGCCCGGGCCGGCAGGCACGGCAAAGGCTTTGCCGTGGTGGCCCAGGAAGTCAGGAGCCTGGCCACCCGGAGCGCCAAGGCTGCCCAGGAAACGGCCGAACTCATCGAAGGATCCGTGAAAAAGGTGGAGACCGGGGCCTCGATTCTGGAAAAGACCCATGTGTCCATCAATCAGATCGTCGATTCCATCGGCCAGGCGGCCGACCTGGTCGCCGACATCGCAACGGCCAGCAATGAACAGGCCCAAGCCCTGAGCCAAATCAACCAGGGCCTGGCCCAGATCGATCAGGTGACCTCGCTGAACACCGCCTCGGCCGAGGAGACCGCCGCGGCCTCGGAGGAACTCAGCAGCCAGGCCGCGCAATTGAAACACCTGGTCTCCCGCTTCCGCTTGAAAGAGGAAGGGAAAACCGAGCGGAAGGCCGCGGCTCCGCGACCCGAGTTGGAAGGCTGGGCATCCGCCCCCGCCCGCATCCGGACCATGGTCCGGCCGGAAGACACCATCCCGCTGGACGGATAGTCGTTCGGCAATTACTAAAATAAAGATAGGAGTGGTTCCGGACAGCGATCAACCCTCCGGCCCGAAAACCACCTGAACACCGGCCCCGGACGCCATAGGCGTTCGGGGCCGGTGTTGTCTTGCATTCTTCCAGGCCCGGCCGGCCGGGAGCCTGCCTGTCCGCCCCTGATGTTCCGGGCGCCCGTTTCCCTTCCCAGGCCCGAGCGTCCTTGTCAACTCCGGCTGGATTCCGTCTAATCCGGTTTGACGAAAAGCCCCGCTGCCGCCTCCTCCCCGGTTGGCCAAAGACATGAAATTTTTATTTCAATATATTGTTATCATTGTTAATTTATTTTTTTTCTCCCGGATGGCACGCCGGTTGCTCCTCCCGAATTGCGGGCACGAAATCCCAGGACCCGCGGGCGCCTCAGCCCCCGGTTCAACGTAGTCTGGAGAACGAAAACCCTGATCGGCCGGGAAGGGATCCCGCCATGGGCAGGGCCGGTTCGTGAATCGCAAAATCACATGACGTCAAAAACGATATTGGAGGAAAAAATGTTAGGGCGTTTTCTAAACAACATGCAGGTCAAACGGAAACTTCAGGTCCCCAATATTCTGTACCTGATCTTGCTGGCCGTGGTCATCTTCCTGTATTTCATCGCTTCGAGCATGATGGGCAGGCTGAGTCAGGGACAAGCGGTCTTTAACGAGGTGGCCGGCAGTGTCCGAACCACCTCCTTCAGCATCACCAGCTACATGAACCAGGAAGTCTCCTTTGAAAACATGAAAAAGGATTTCGACGGTCTTTCGACGACCCTTCAAAAGGCCGGCATGCATGACACGGCGGTCATGGGCAGCTTGTGGCAGAAGCTGGAACGGTTCGAGGCCCTGGAGCGCGGCAATGCCAAGATCGATGAAGACCTGGCCACCCTGGCCAGGACCTCGATTAAAATCTCGAACGATTATATAAAAACCATGGCCGAGAGACTGGCCGGCGAGGACACCCGTGACCAGGTCAGCAAGCTGGAGCGACTGGTCATAATCGGGGCCACCATCAACACGAGTTCCAACTACGACGTCTGGGTCCAATTTTTGAAACTCAAGGCAGACCCGGGCGTCAAGGACTCCCTGCTGGCCTTCCTCGACACCCTGCTGTCCAACGTGGCCAAAGACATCAAACGGCTCGAAGGGTCTCCTTTTCAGAAGATGGCCGTGTCCTCCCAGGAGTCCGTTCTGAAAATCAAGGACCTGACCCTGACCTACATCAAGAACGTCGAGGAGCAGCATGCCATCCAGGCGGAGTTGCTCAAAACCATCCGGGCAAAACTGGTTGAAATGGACGTCCAGAGCGCCGAAGCCAACCGCTCCTTTTTCAACCGGATTGAAACGTATTTCCAGGGCTTTGTTTTGATTCTCATCGTCTTTTCCATCATCGGCTTCCTTTTGACCTGGATCATCAGCCGGGCCATCGTTGCGCCCATCCAGCGGGCCGTGACCATGGCCGAAGACATCCGGGCCGGGGATTTGAGCCAGCGGCTGGAATTGAAGCGGACCGACGAGATCGGCAAGCTGGCCGCCTCGCTGGATCATATGGCCGACAGCCTCCAGGCCAAGGCCCGCATCGCCGAATCCATCGCCGAAGGCGAGTTGGACCTGGAGGTGGAACTGGCTTCCGACCGGGATGTACTGGGCAAGTCCTTGCAAAAGATGGTCCGGAACCTGAACGACCTGCTGGGCCGGGTCCAGGAAGCGGTCGAGCAGATGGCTTCCGGCTCCTCCCAGGTCTCCGATTCGAGTCAGGCCCTTTCCCAGGGGGCCACGGAACAGGCGGCCTCGCTGGAAGAAATGACCGCCTCGATGACCGAAGTGGCTTCCCAAACCAAAACCAACGCGGAGAATGCATCCCAGGCCAATCAACTGGCCGTGGCCGCACGGGACGCGGCCGAAAAAGGCAACGACCGGATG
>Ga0180009_10005429_pt1 | contig 13672 bp, 10 predicted proteins | sample OS_PC_MetaG_FD_123537 | JGI IMG/M metagenome (GOLD analysis project Ga0180009, IMG submission 123537) | Groundwater microbial communities from the Aspo Hard Rock Laboratory (HRL) deep subsurface site, Sweden - OS_PC_MetaG | ecosystem: Environmental > Aquatic > Deep subsurface > Groundwater... | reverse complement strand
GTGATTACATGCCCTGAAGGTGAATGCCGGTATTTTGAGGGAAATCGCAGGGCCCAAAAACGGGTAGAAAGAACCAGGGCCATCATTACTGATATCGGACTGGAAGCAGAACGTGTTGGGATAGTTGTTGGCTCAAAAGATAATCCTAAATCATTGGGCGAGGTGGCCGGGGAGATTTTTTCTGGCATATGGCGATTAAAGCCGTCGCCGGTATTGGACAAAGTAAGTAGTGCCTGAACGAAAACCCCGTTCAGGCACGATTTTGGATTCAAAAAAGAATGCAATTTCAGTGCGTTTAAAATTTTCGAGTAAAACTGGAAAACCACATTTCGAGGTTTTCGTTCAGACACTAAGTAGGATGGGTTGAGCCCGGTGGGACGAAACCCATATGGGATTTTGCCTGAACATGACTTTTCGTTCAAGTACTACCTTATTCAAATAATCAGGAGATATGTCATATGATTACTGCTGAACAGAAATCCATTGATGAGATAAGGGAGATGATTGTCCCTTATAAACGGATCCTTGCCCTGGGCTGTGGTTCCTGCGTGGCTGAGTGTGCGGCCGGCGGAGAAAAGGAGACGGCAATGCTTGCGTCGGCCCTTCGTATGGCGGGCAAGATGAATGGGGAGGATGTCGGGATCTCCGAAAAAACCATAGATCGTCAATGTGTAAAAGAATTTGTCATTCAATTAGATGATGTCATTGACCAATACGATGCAATCCTGTCCCTTGGCTGTGGTGCCGGGGTACAGGCCATTGCCGACATGTACCCTGAGGTGCCTGTAATCCCGGCCCTGAACACGGAATTTATGGGCGAGACCAAGGATCAGGGGTACTGGGTGGAGAGTTGTATTGGGTGTGGCGATTGCATGCTTTATTACTTTGGCGGGGTCTGTCCGCTGACGCGTTGCTCAAAGCAACTTCTTAACGGGCCATGCGGCGGGTCAATGGACGGGAAGTGCGAAGTAAACCCGGAAGTCCTCTGTGCCTGGCAACTGATTATCGACCGTTTGACGAACTTTGGCGCATTAGACAGGCTTGAGATGATTTACCCGCCCAAAGATTGGTCCAAAAAGCAGGGGGCCGGGCCGAGAAAAATTATCAGAGAAGATCAGCAGGGGTCAATATCTTGACTTATTGAGATGTTACATCATCAGGAGTGAAGCACATGAGCAACCTGAAAAAAGTCCTTGAGATTGGAAAATTTGCAGTTACTGCTGAATGTGGTCCTCCAAAGGGGGCGGATCCTGAGTTTGTGCTCAAAAAGGCAAAGTTCTTGAAGGATAAGGTTGATGCCGTCAATGTGACGGATAACCAGACTGCTATTGTGCGCATGTCCAGTCTGGCGGCCTGCTGTTTGCTTAAGGCCGGGGGTTTTGATCCGGTCCTGCAGATGGTAGTGAGAGACCGGAATAGAATCGCCCTCCAGTCTGATATTCTGGGTGCATCAGCCCTCGGAATAAGGAATGTATTGTGCCTGTCTGGCGATCACCAGATTTTCGGGAACCAGCCCCAGGCCATGGGCGTATTTGACCTGGATTCTATCCAGTTTGTCCAGGTAGTGAAGGCAATGCGGGATAATGGGACCATACTTGGCGGTGATGCCTTAAACATGCCCCCTGACATATTTATTGGTGCTGCCGCCAACCCCTTTGCAGATCCTTTTGAGTTCAGGGTTGTCCGCCTTTCCAAAAAGATAATGGCAGGAGCAGACTTCATACAGACACAATGTATTTATAATTTAAAGAGATTCGAGACATGGATAAACATGGCCAGGGACAAGGGTCTTACTGAAAAGGCATTTATCCTCGGTGGTGTCACCCCTCTAAAATCTCCTGGCATGGCCAAGTACATGAAGAACAAGGTCTCTGGTATGGATGTCCCTGATGAGGTCATAAAAAGGATGGAAGGTGTTCCCAGGGATAAACAGCGCGAAGAAGGGATACGAATCTGCGTTGAGACCATTGAAAGGCTTAAGGAAATGTCAGGCGTTAAAGGTGTCCATATCATGGCCATTGAATGGGAAGAGGTGGTTGGAGAGATTGTGGAAAGGGCAGGGTTATTGCCGAGACCGGTCGTTTAAAGATGATAGGGGTGAAGTGATGCCATCCAAATATACGATACTTACCCAGCCGGTTCCTCATCGCTTTAAACCGGTCATCAGATCGGGAATTATAGCGTGGGAGGAGGGCTGCCTGAAGTGCGCTGTGTGCGTAAAGACAATGTGCGTATACGGCGTATACGATAACCGCGGTCTTGATCCCCGCCCGATGATCGACTCCATCGACAACCAGTGCATGAATTGCTTAAGGTGCGTGCAAGGTTGTCCCAGGGAGCTGATCCATAAGTCCATGAATCCGGAATACAGGGCCCTTGGAGATCCCTACTGGACTCCTGATATTATTTCCACACTGTGGTATCAGGCGGAAACAGGGAAGATCCCGGTCTCGGGAGCGGGCTATCCAGGCCCTTTCAGTGGACCGGGCTTTGATTCAATGTGGACCGATATGTCCGAGATTGTCCGGCCTACAAGGGATGGCATTCACGGACGTGAATATATCAGCACCGCCATAGACCTGGGAAGAACCCCTGAATTTTTGAGGTTTAGCGAATCCGGGGAGCTTGACGGTGATGAACCCCTTGTTACGAGTATTCCACTCCCTATTTTCCTGAAGTTCCCGGCTTTTGGCGCCTTGAGCATAGAGGTTATAAAAGGCTGGGCAATGGCTGCTGGGCAACTGGGGACCCTGGTGGCCCTCCCGCAGGAAAAGATCAATGCGTCATTAGATAATTTCGGTCAATGGCTTATGCCGGTTTTGCCCGAAGGACCCGAATCTGTTTCCATCCCGAAAGGGGTTCGAGTCATAGAGATTCCGTGGTCTGAAAATTTGGAAAAAACTATCAACGACATAAAAAAGTTATATTCTGCTGTCTTGATATCGGTAAAAATACCCATGGCCGAAGGAATCGAGGAAAAAGCCCTTTCACTCACAAGAAAAGGCATCTCGATTATTCATCTTGAAGGGAGTTCGGATGGCCGGTTCCTGGATGACGAAACCCGGTACTTGAAAGACGGAATCCGTTCGGTGCATATGAAGCTTGTTGATGATGGGGTACGAGACAATCTGACCCTGCTGGCGAGCGGAGGGCTTTCCATGGCCGAACATGTGGCCAAGTCCATGCTATGCGGGGCAGACGCGGTATTTGTTGATTTTCCTATTCTTATAGCCCTTGAGTGCAGGATGTGCCGGCGATGCACTGAAGGCCTTCCTTGCCCGGTAGAAATAGACGATGTCTCGTCAGGATGGGTAGCAGCGCGCGTCGTTAACCTTCTTGGTGCCTGGCACAACCAATTGCTTGAAGTGATGGGCGCCATGGGTATCAGAGATGCCAGGCGTTTACGGGGAGAGGCAGGTCGAGCCATGTTTTTTGAAGAGCTTGACAGGTCCACTTTTGAATCCTTGGGACAGGCTGAGGAGGGATGCCAACTTGAATAGTGGTAATGGGTTTCGCTCTCCAGAATTTAAAAGAACGCCGTCGCGTTTCCGAAATCCTGTTGGAAAATATCGGCTTCACCGGAGCAGTGACTGTATTGCCTGCGGGAAATGTGTCGAGATATGCCCTTACGGAGTCCACATCGTGAGAAGAGGGCAGGTGTTTGTCAAGAACCATTACCTGTGTGTGGGGTCTGATTGCCCTGAATCGTGCTATGAAGCCTGTCCGGTCCAGGCACTTTCTGTGAGGAGAAACCCTGATTTTGATGTTATGGGGGACTTCAGGTGGACTCCTGATCTCCTGGTCAGCACATGGTATATGGCAGAGTTCGGTGGGGTTCCGCCAAAAGGGTTAGAGTACAAGATTGGGGGTTCTGAAGGCGGGTTTGACAAGCTGCGCCTTATCTTCAAAGACGTCAAATCCGGGCATGAATTAGCTTTAGGCTGGTCAGATGAAGAGGTGGACGTAGGCGTCGATTTAAACAGGAGGCATGATAACGCCCACAGGATCAGGATTGATGTCCCTTTTTATGGTGGTGGCATGTCATACGGTTCTGTGAGTATCACCACCATGCTCAGTAGAATCAAGGCTGCCGCCGCTCTTGGGACCTTCTGCTGTACGGGGGAAGGCGGGTACCCTGATGAGCTCAAGCCATATGACGACCACGTCATTACCCAGGTGGCCACCGGGTTATTCGGGGTTAGTGAGGAGACCATCCGAAGGGTAAAAATCGTTGAATTCAAGTATGCCCAGGGAGCCAAGCCGGGACTTGGCGGACACCTCCTGGGCGACAAGGTGACCCCGGGCGTTGCCCGGATGCGGGAGGCCGTGGTGGGATACCCCTTGTTTTCACCCTTTCCTTTTCACAGCGTGTATTCGGTGGAAGATCACAAAAAACACGTGGACTGGATAAAGGCCATCAATCCACAGGCCCTGGTATCTGTCAAAGTCTCTACACCTACTGATGTGGACATGGTTGCTGTAGGGAGCTATTACGCAGGCGCCCATATCATTCACCTGGATGGAAGTTACGGCGGGACCGGCGCGGCGCCTGATATTGCCAAGAAGAATATCGCCATGCCCATTGAATATGCGATTCCCAAGGTCCACCGTTTTTTACGGGAAGAAGGTGTCCGCGATAAGATAACAGTGATCGCAAGCGGCGGGATCAGGACGCCCCATGATGTTGCCAAGATCATAGCGCTTGGCGCGGATGGTGTGTGCACAGGGACAGCAGACCTGGTGGCACTGGAGTGTATCCGGTGCCATAATTGCGAAAGCGGAAGAGGTTGCGCCAGGGGTATTGCCACAACGGACCAGGAGTTGATGGATCTGATCGACCTTGATTGGGGGACACAGAGAATCATCAACATGTTTCTTGCCTGGCGCAGCGAGTTGGTTCGGATTTTGAGAAGACTGGGCATGAAGAATTTAGGAGAGTTGGTAGGCCGGACAGATTGTCTGGTGCATTTGGATTATATGAAAAGAAGTGCCTAAGAGTGTATGCGGTGGGTTTGGCTTCGCTCAACCCACCCTACATCTATGTCGAATGAACCGTAGTTTCACTCAACCTACCGTACATCGATGTCGGATGAATCGTAGGATGGGTTGAGTGGAACGAAACCCATCGTAACAGAGTTTGAACCATGGCCAACTACCGAAGGCTATATAGAAAAGGCGGTACTTATTTTTTTACGGTCGTGACACAAGGAAGGCGGCCTATTTTTTCCAATGCAACGAATGTTCAAAAGCTTCGCGATACATTTAGAACGGTCATGAAAAAAAGCCCATTTACTATTGAAGCTATTGTAATTCTCCCTGACCATATTCATTGCCTATGGACGTTACCTAACGATGATAAGGACTTTTCTAACAGATGGAAAGAAATTAAGTACCGTTTTTCCATAGGTTACAATCGTTTTTTTGCAAAGAGCGGTTCAAAGGTTAAAAAGAAGGAAAAGGGCCTATGGCAGAGGAGATTTTGGGAGCACTTGATTCGTGATCAGCAAGATTATAACCGTCATTTTGATTACATTCATTATAACCCAGTAAAACATAAATTGACGGAAAGAGCTATTGATTGGCCTTATAGTAGTTTTAAGCGATTTGTCCATAAGGGGTTTTATGAAGAAAATTGGGGGAGTATACCTCCAAAAGATATTATGGATATGGAATTGGAGTAGCAATTGGTTTCGGATCTGGTGGGTTTCGCTTCGCTCAACCCACCCTACTCAATGTCGGATGAATCGTAGGATGGGTTGAGCGGAGTGAAACCCATCAAAATAGATACACGATTAAATCATGCAACAAGACCAAACCATAACAAATATCATCAAATCCAGGAAACCCCTGGTAAAGGATATCCCCTGCACACGATATTCAGAAACAGAGGCAGAGGGTGGATGCGGGGTCACGGGATTTGCATGCAGTATCCCGGTAAGAGGAAAGCATATTTTTGAGCCCTCCAGACAGATGCACAACCGGGGCAATGGCCGGGGTGGGGGTATTGCGGCCATGGGTTTTGATCACAATATGCTGGGGGTATCAAAGGAAATTCTTGAACAAAACTACATTTTGCAGATTGCCATACTTGAGGGCGGGGTTATGGATGACCTTGAACAGCGGTTTATAGAGCCGTGGTTTAAGGTGGATTTTACTGAGAGTATCCCCCATGTAACTGATTACCGATATGTCGCGGGCCTGGAAGTTCGTCCCCCGGATGTATGGCGATATTTTGTCAGGGTAAAGCCACAGGTCCTCAAGGCGTTTATCGAGGAAAAGGGTCTGGAAGGGCTCAGCCAAAGAGAGGCTGAGGATGAGTTTGTCTACCAGAACAGCTTTAATATCAATAAGACATATTACGACGCCATGGGCAGACAGCAGGCATTTGTCCTGTCCCATGGCCGTAACTTTTTTATCCTGAAGATAGTTGGATATGCGGAACAGGTTGTTCAGTATTACAAGCTGGATGACTTTAAGGCCCATATCTGGGTTGCCCACCAGCGATACCCCACAAAGGGGAGGGTCTGGCACCCGGCCGGCGCTCATCCCTTTATAGGTCTTAACGAGGCCCTTGTCCATAACGGAGATTTTGCCAATTATCACTCTGTGGCAGAGTATCTGGTCCAGCGAAATATCCATTCACTTTTTCTGACTGACACGGAGGTCTCTGTCCTCTTGTTTGACCTCTACAGCCGGACCTACGGCTATCCTTTAGAATATGTGATTGAGGCACTGGCCCCGACTATGGAGAGGGACTTCGATAAGTTGCCGCCCGAAAAGCAGAAGGTCTACAGAGCAATACAGGCCACACATATTCACGGCTCTCCGGACGGTCCCTGGTTCTTTATCATTGCGCGAAATGATACGAAAAACGACCAGCTTCAGCTCATCGGAATCACTGATACAGCCATGCTCAGACCCCAGGTCTTTGCCCTGCACGACGGTCAGGTCCAGGTGGGACTGATATGCTCTGAAAAGCAGGCCATTGATGCCACCCTGAAAAGCCTGTCTGAGGAAGATCCTCGAGTAGGAACAGTGGCCGACCGGTATTGGAATGCACGAGGTGGGAGTTATACGGACGGAGGGGCGTTTGTCTTTAACTTAAATAAAACAGATCAGGGATCACTTGAGCGAAGATTGACCTGTGTTGATAAGTTCGGCCGGGAGATAGGCATCCCTGAAGGCCAGGTTCCCTATCTGCCTGGCCGGGTTTACTACATAATGGAAGATGAAGACAAGGAACGCTTTGATATATCCGGTTTTTTTGAATTGCAGCGCCCTGATCTTTTGTATGAATACGTAAAAGAGGGAATTAAACTCTGGGACTATGCAGATTTGATGGACTGTCTCAGGGAAATCAGGGCATGGGCACTTAAAGGAGATGCGCATTTTGAGGTCGCCCTGAAGGCTTTGACTCAATTGATCGATCGCCGCTACCCAACTTATGACAAGAGGAGACGATCCGTCTTGCAGATGGTAAACAAGACTCTGGAGACTGTTTTTCGCGGTTTCCCGTCCCTTGAAAGGGAAGATGAGAAGGGTGCATACCGGCTGATTGACTGGGAAAACAGGCAGTTTTTCCGAGGGCCTTCTTACCATGAAAAGGTGTTAATCATTGATGCCTCTCTCTTTCCCCCTGAAGGCAACAGTTGTGACAGTCGCTTGATGGCCGAGGCCTTTTACAGGGGCTGGCGGCGATTTATCGTGTTTGGACTCAAGGGACAGCGATTCCATGGATGCGGATTTGGTCCGGATACAGGTGGAATTCGTATTGATATTTACGGTAGTTCCGGTGACTATATAGGTTCCGGCATTGATGGGCTCAGCGTCTATGTGCACGGTAACGGGCAGGATCAATTGGGCCAGATCATGAAATCCGGTAAGATGGTCATCTACGGCGATGCAGGTCAGACATTTATGTACGGCGCCAAAGGAGGAGAAGTGTATGTTATGGGCAATGCCGCGGGCCGTCCACTTATAAACGCAGTGGGCAGACCGCGTGTAGTTATAAATGGGACCTGTCTCGACTACCTGGGTGAATCCTTTATGGCGGGTGATCCTTTAAATGGAGGGGGCTTTGTGGTCCTGAATGGCGTGGAGTTCGACAGCGAGGGACGTGTAATCCCTCAGCCCAGCACTTACCCTGGTTCCAATCTATTTTCCCTGGCATCAGGGGGGGCCATATATATACGGGATCCTTTCAAGTCAGTAGATGAGCAGCAACTGAACGGCGGAGAAATCGTAGCACTCGAAGAGAAAGATTGGGATCTGATTCTTCCTGTGCTCAAGGAAAATGAAAGATTGTTTGGGATCTCTGTTGAGGAAGATCTTTTAGCGGTCGAGGGCGAACAAAGGAACCCTTTGGAGGTTTATCGTAAGGTTAGGCCGAAATAAAAAAAGTGCCTAAAATGCCTAAAGTTAAGGAATTCTGCAATTCAATATTGTCACAACAAGCTTAAATAATTCGTAATTCCTGAATGCGTGAATTCCTAAATCCACGTAAAAAGGATTTTTTACATGGGCATCTATTTCAGCACGGACAATATTCCCTGCCTTATGCCCTCGAGTTCGTCTTCCCCCTGTATTTTCTGTCCTGAGGAATCTCTGACATAAAAGACGCCGGTCATTTTTTCTTTGTCCCTGTTGAATTTGGCGAATCTTATATCCAAACCCATAGAAGAGATCTGTTCTGTCAGTTCATAGAGCAATCCAACTTTCACCCCTGTGTTCACCTCAATGAAGGTAAAAAAATCAGAAATTTCATTGTTGATTTTAACCTTCTTGGGAATCGGCGTTTGATATCCCCCGGAATACAGCATCATTTTCCCTTTTTTGTTAAGGAGCAGCTTCCCTAATTGAAGCCGATCTTCCATGGCTAAATCCAGCTCTCTCTGGATTTTGTCCCACGTTTCGTCTTCACGGTACGGGTCAGGGGGGTTTGTCACATCGTAGACATCAAAGGCAAGGCCGTTTTTCAGGGTAAAAATGTTGGCGGACAGGACCTTGATGTTATTGAGAGTAAAGACCCCCACCATCTTACTGAACAGGCCCGGTTTATCGTATACGCATTGAATCACCCTGGTGACGGGAACATTTGTGAGCTTTTGCAATTTCCATAAATGTTTTTTTTGATCCATTGTCAAGGCAAGCCTGAAGTGCTCGGCCATGTCTTCTAAGGTGGTGTTCAGGAAATATCGGGATGAAAGCTGTGCGATAAGGTTAATGATCTCTTCTTTTGGAAAATTAGTTTCCAGCCTCTCAATGAGCAATCTCTTGTTGGCCTCAATTTTTTTAGTCGCATCCGGAGAGGCCAGAACACCTCCTGCTATGATGCGCCTTACTTTGACAAACAACTCAGTAAGGAGCATGATTCTCCAGTCGCTGCGGGCAATAGGCCCGGTTGCAAAACTGTCGGCCACTGTCAGCAGGAACAGCATCTGCAAAAGATCCTTATCCTGGATGATCTGGGCCACCTGAACCGAGGTTTTTTCATCGCCTAAGTCCCTGCGCTGGGAAATATGAGCGAGCAGCAGGTGCTCTCTCACAAGAAAAGGGATTACCTTAAGGGCTTTTCCTTCGATGCCTAACCTATTCAGAATCTTAGGGATGAGCCTGGCGCCTTTCCTGGAATGGTCTTCCCCATACCCCTTCCCGGTATCGTGAAGGAGGGCGGCCAGAAAAAGCCAATGGGCATTTTCCAGTTCTTCAAGGGCCTCTCTGAGCAGAGGCCATTTTTCATCATACGTGCCCTTTGAAATCTCATTCACGATCTCAAGGGTCTTCAGGGAATGGAGATCAATGGTCTCTACATGATAATAACCTGACTCCGCCAGATTCCTTATCCTTTTAAATTCGGGAATAAACAGGGTGATCAGTCCGATCTCAAGGGCAAGCCTGATAATTTTTGGGTTTTTCGGGTTGAAGATAATTTCCAGAAATAGCTCTCTCGCCCCAGGGGTCCCAAGGAGTTTTTCCCCTTCTGTAGTGATTTTTTTCCTCGCTTCCCAGATAAAACCCGAACCTAAGAAAAGCCCCCTCTGGTTGGCCTCGCATAGGGCCTTAAGAATTATCAGGGGCTCTTTTTCCGAAAGCCTTCCTCCTTTTAAAACAATATTCCCCTTTGTCACCTTAAACTCCTGGGGCAAGTCATCCTCGGTTGGCTCTGAACTCACCGGTAAAGGCGCGATGATATCCAGGGCCTTTGCCAGAAACTCTTCATGGCCATAGCGAATCCGGTTTAGATGAAGGTAGAGTTCCCGCATGAATTTATCAGTCCCTGTAATATATGGACCGTCAACGTAATTAAGACTGCGGGACAGCTTGTTCTGAAGTGAAAGCAGAAGCTTGTCTTCTTTTCTGCCTGCCAGGAGATGAAGGTGATTTCGTACCTTCAGGAGATAGTTCCCGGAATGGTTCAGATTATCAAATCCAAAATGGGAAAAGACCGCGAAATGTTTGATCAGATTGAGGAGTTTACATCCGAAATAGATCCTGGCCATCCAGGCCATGAAATTGAGATCCCTGAGACCGCCCAGCCCCTCTTTTATATCGGGTTCTACAAAATATTCTTCGCTACTATATTTTTCCTTTCTCTTTTCCTGGAAAATCAGAAACTGGTTGAGAATGGATTTTTTTTCACGTTCGATCTTTGACCAGAATGCCACCTGGAAAAGCCTAAAAAAGGGTCGAGAACCCAGGAGAAAGTGACCGTCCATTACAGACGTTAGGACCTTGAAATCATTCATGGCCAGCCGGACACATTCATGGGTCGTTAAGATTGAATGCCCTACATCCAACTTGGCATCCCAAAGAGCATATAACGTCCGGCTGATAATTTCATTCATCTCAGGGGAAAGCCTGCCCTGGTGGATCACCATCAGGTCTACATCAGATCCAAAGCAGAGTTCACGCCTGCCATAACCGCCCAAGGCCACAACCACGAGTGTATTTTCCCTGGCCTCCCTGATCTTGTGCGTGTATCCAGCCGTAAAGAACAGTGATCCAATAAACTGGTTCATAAGACCAGTATATCTTCGAGTTGTGCGAAACCCTGAACTCTGTTTTGTATGTTCAAGAATCAGGGCTTCTCTGGATTCAAGGAAATTTTTAATAAGTTGACGTAACTTATCCAAATCTTTAGATGACGTCTTCGTCTTCTTCTCCCGTTCGTATCCGGATGGCCTTTTCCACGGGCAGGACAAATATTTTACCATCTCCTATTTCACCCGTGTAGGCCTGCTTCTTGATGGTTTCAATTACCCTGGCAACCATATCTGAGGCAACAACTACTTCGATCTTCGTTTTGGGTAGAAAATCCACAACATACTCAGCTCCTCTGTAGATTTCCTTGTGCCCCTTCTGTCTGCCAAAGCCCTTGACTTCTGTAATGGTCATGCCGGTAACCCCTAAATCCAACACGGCCTCCTTAACGTCATCGAGCTTAAATGGTTTAATGATCGCTTCGATCTTTTTCATGTTAACCGTCCTTTCTATCCATCTGCATGGACAAAGATTATAAAATTTATGTCAATTTTTTTTAGCCCCGTGTGTTACAACCTTATACGTGATACTGGATGAAACGATGAATATTTTTCTGTTTTCTATCCAGCGTCGAGCATCCAGCAACCAGCATCGCGAAGTTCCGCCGTGGCGGGATGAACGAAGTGAACTAAGTGGAAAGGTCAAAGTATTAACGATCTACCCTTTTTGTCAATCAAAAGTGGAAAATCTATTGAAAAATCGTTTCAAAAATGCTTTTTAGCTTATGGAGTAAAATAAAATCAAAGTGAATGGGAAAAAAATGATTGCCATCATTGACTATAAGGCTGGAAACCTGAGGAGTGTAGAGCGTGCCCTTAAAAAATTGGGGTTTGCCTGCCGCATTACTCATGATAGGGAAGAAGTATTGAATTCTGAAAGGATTATTTTTCCGGGAGTGGGGGCCGCTGGAAAGGCAATTGCAGATTTGAGACATTTTGGGTTGGATAAGGGCTTAACACAGGCCTTTAAGGAAGGCACTCCCATCCTGGGAATTTGCCTCGGTGCACAGATCATACTGGAAAAAAGCGAAGAGAATAATACTCAGTGTCTTGGATTAATTGGGGGAGATGTTAAGCTTTTTCCCTCACCTCTTTTTTCCGTTGATAATGAACGTCTAAAGATACCACATATGGGATGGAACGGCGTGCATCTGGTCAGGATGCATCCGGTATTGGAGGGGATCAGGCCTCAGGATGAGTTTTACTTTGTCCATTCCTATTATCCAATGCCTGCTGCTGACCAATACATCATCGGTACTACCGATTACGGAATAGAATTCCCGTCAATAATTGGCCATAAGAATCTGATTGCCATGCAATTTCATCTGGAGAAAAGCGGCCCTCCTGGCCTGAGGATCTTGAAGAATTTTTGTACATGGAACGGTAAAATTTGACAGGATCGTAAGGGAATTCAAAAACCTACAATCCATGCCTGCCCCGCGGAACGCGGGGTTATCCTGTCTAACACTCTTAAGAAGTTAAAGGACCACAATGTTAAGTAAACGTATCATACCCTGCCTTGATGTAAGGGACGGAAAGACCACCAAGGGCATAAAGTTTAAGGAAAATGTGGATATCGGCGATCCTGTTGAGATGGCAAGGTTCTACTATGAACAGGGCGCTGATGAGATAGTGTTCTATGATATCACGGCATCGAGCGACCGGCGCAATATCATGATAGACGTTGTTCACCGTGTGGCTGAGGAGATCTTTATACCTTTTTCCGTGGGCGGTGGAATCAGGACCATTGAGGATATGCGCGAAGTTCTTCTGGCCGGGGCAGAAAAGGTCAGTGTAAATACCGAAGCAATAATAAACTCCAAGATCATTTCTGAAGGGGCTAAGGCCTTTGGCAGCCAGTGTATTGTGCTCGGGATGGATGTAAAAAAAGTAGAGACTTCCAAAAAAATTCCATCGGGCTATGAGATGGTCATTCATGGCGGCAGAACCTATACGGGTATTGACGCACTGGCCTGGGCCAGGGAGGCAGAAAGTCTGGGGGCCGGTGAAATATGTTTGAATTCAATTGATGCGGATGGCACAAAAAAGGGTTATGAACTGTCACTAACCCCGCTTATTTCTGAAAATGTGAATATCCCGGTCATAGCCTCGGGTGGCGCAGGGAGCATTGCTCATATTTATGACGCATTCACAAAGGGAAAGGCCGATGCCGCCCTTATTGCATCTATTGTTCACTATGGAACTTATACTATCAAAGAGATCAAGGATGAGCTGCATGCGCGGGGAGTGAAGGTACGAAGGACGTGGGGACTATGAAAGCAGTATTAGCCTTAGAAGATGGTACGATATTCACGGGACGTTCCTTTACTGGCCATGGCGAAAGCGTTGGGGAGGTGGTTTTCAACACCAGCATGTCCGGTTATCAGGAGATATTGACGGATCCTTCCTACTGCGGTCAGATGGTGACCATGACATATCCCCTGATTGGCAACTATGGTGTTAATGATGAGGATGTTGAATCGGGCCGGATTCATGTAAAGGCCCTCATTGTGAAAGAATACCAGGAATACCCGAGCAACTGGCGGTCCCAGCGAAGCCTGGCCGATTACCTCAAGGCCAGTAACATACCCGGTCTGGAGGGCATAGACACAAGGGCGCTTACACGGCATATC
>Ga0180009_10005427_pt1 | contig 13674 bp, 14 predicted proteins | sample OS_PC_MetaG_FD_123537 | JGI IMG/M metagenome (GOLD analysis project Ga0180009, IMG submission 123537) | Groundwater microbial communities from the Aspo Hard Rock Laboratory (HRL) deep subsurface site, Sweden - OS_PC_MetaG | ecosystem: Environmental > Aquatic > Deep subsurface > Groundwater... | reverse complement strand
GGGCATCCGGGCCATGGTGCCGTCGTCGTCCATGATCTCGCAGATGACGCCTGCGGGTTTCATGCCCGCCAGGCGGGCCAGGTCCACCGAACCCTCGGTCTGGCCGGCCCGCACAATGACCCCGCCAGTGCGGGCCCGCAAGGGGAAGATGTGTCCGGGCCGCACCAGGTCCGAGGCCCGGGCGTCGTCCGCCACGGCCGCGAGGATGGTGGTGGCCCGGTCCGCTGCGGAGATGCCCGTGGTCACGCCGCGTTTGGCCTCGATGGACACGGTGAAGCCCGTGCCCAGGGGGGATTCGTTCTTGCCCACCATGGGGGGAAGGTCCAGGGTGTCGGCCTTTTCCCGGGTCAGGGAAAGGCAGATGAGGCCCCGGCCGTACCTGGCCATGAAGTTGATGGCCTCGGGGGTGACCGCTTCCGCGGCCATGGCCAGATCTCCCTCGTTCTCCCGGTCCTCGTCATCCACCAGGATGATCATTTTCCCGGCCTTGAACTCCTTGATCGCCTGCTCCACCGTCAGTCTCGGCATGATGTCTTTTCAGGCGCGAAACCCGCGCCAGCTCCTTTCATAAGGTGAATCCGCCCGCCCGCATCACAGGAACCCGGATTTCAACAAGAAATCCCGGCTGAGCCCGGACGCGCCGGACGTATCTTTCGCCGGGCTGCCAGCGGCCCGGTTGACGAATCGTTCCACATACTTGGCGATGATGTCCGCCTCCAGGTTCACCGGGTCCCCGGGGCGTTTGCCCCCAATGGTGGTGAGCTTGGCCGTGTGGGGGATGATGGCCAGGGAAAACCCGGCCCCGTCCGCCTGGTTCACGGTCAGGGAGACTCCATCCACGGCAATGGAGCCTTTTTCCACCACGTAGCGCATCACCGGCTCCGGAGCCTGGATGCTCACCAGGATGGCGTTGGCCTTCTTCTCCACCGAAGCCACCCGGCCCACGGCGTCCACATGGCCCGTGACCAGGTGCCCGTCCAGGCGGCCGGAAAGGGACAGGGCCCGCTCCAGGTTCACCGGGTCCCCGGGCCGGGCCTTGGCCAGGGTGGTGCGCTGGAAGGTTTCGGGGGAGACATCGGCGCAAAACACCCGCCCGGCAATGGACACGGCGGTGAGGCAGGCGCCGGACACGGCCACCGAGTCCCCGAGCGAAAGGCCCGCCAGGTCGAAACCCGCCTCCACGCAGACCCTCATGCCCGCCGCAGACCGGGAAACCTCCCGGATCGCGCCCATTCCCTCGATGATCCCCGTGAACATGGGGTTTTCTCCATCTATTGAGGAATTTTGCGTTTTCCAGGGGCCGCGATTTTCTCCCCAAAAGGAGGCATCACGAAAAACAGCCTGGAATATCCGCCTGTTCCGTTCTCAAACGCCCGGCTTTTCCGGCCGGCCGGTCACCAGGATGTCCTCGCCCAGCCGGCGCACGGAAACGCCGGACAGCCGTGTGCAGCCCGCCATTTTCTCCGGGCCGGCACCGGAAAACAGGGGCACCCCGTCATCCCCCCCCAAAAATTTGGGGGCCAGGAAGAGGTGCATCCGGTCCACCAGCCCGGCGGCCAGAAACGAAGCAAGAACCTGCCCCCCGCCCTCCACCAGGACGCCCGTGACCTTGAGGCGGCCCAGGAGGTCAAGAACAGCCGGAAGGTCCAACCGGCCCTGGTTCAGGGGCACGGACTCCACCCGGGCTCCGGCGGTGAGGAGGGCTTCCCGCCGGGCCTCCGGAGCGTCCGGGCCACAAATAATCAGCGTACCAGAATCCGAATCCCCGCGCAACATGGCCGCCCCGGGAGGCGTGGCGAGGCGGGTGTCCAGCACCACCCGGAGCGGGTCCCGGGATTTCCTCCCGCCCGGCAGCCGGGCCGTGAGCCTGGGGTCGTCGGCCAGGACCGTGCCCCGGCCCACCAGGATGGCGTCCGTCCCGTGGCGCAGGCGGTGGACCCAGGCCCGGGCCTTTTCGCCGGTCACCCACCTGGAGTCCCCGGTGCGGGTGGCGATGCGGCCGTCCAGGGTGGACGCGGCCTTGGCGATGACCAGGGGCCGCCCGGTGGAAAGCCAGCAAAGCCAGGATTCGTTCAGCGCCCGGGCCCGGTCTTCGAGGAGCCCGCATCCGGTTTCCACGCCCCCGGCCCGGAGCCGGGCCAGTCCGCCCCCGGCCACGGCGGGGTTGGGGTCCTCCATGGCGCAAACCACCCGGGCCACCCCGGCCCGCAGAACGGCCTCGGTGCAGGGCGGCGTCTTGCCATGGTGGTTGCAGGGTTCAAGAGTGACGTACAGGCTGCCGCCCCGGGCCCGGTCCCCGGCTGCGGCCAGGGCCTCCGCCTCGGCGTGGGGCAAGCCATGGGCCCGGTGCCAGCCCTCTCCCACCACCTGGCCCGCCGCATCCAGCACCACGGCCCCCACCATGGGGTTGGGCGAGGCCCACCCCGCCCCCCGCCGGGCCAGGGCCAGGGCCCGCTTCATGTGCATCTCATGGTCCATGGAATCGGTTCTTAGCCGAAAAAAAAGGGCGGGGGAACCTTTCTTTTCCGAAAAACAAGAAAGATTCCCCCGCCTCACGGCCCGAAGGCTCCAGGCAAGGTGGGATTGCATGAGGATGGCGACCACGATCGCACCCAGGATGGCCAGGGACCGGAGCCCCTCCCTTTTTCCCTACCCCTGCTTGTCCAGCATGGTTTTCAACTCGGACAGGAAATCGTTCACGTCCTTGAACTCCCGGTACACGGAGGCGAAGCGCACATAGGCCACCTCGTCCAGGCTGCGCAGGCCCTTGATCACCTTCTCCCCGATCTCCCGGCAGGGGATCTCCTTTTCCCCGGTTTCCCGGAGGTCCTGCTCCAGTTCCTGGATGAACTGGTCGATGGTGTGCATGGACACGGGGCGCTTTTCGCAGGCCCGGGAGAGCCCGGCCCGGACCTTTTCCCGGGAGAACTCCTCCCGGCGGCCGTCCTTTTTCACCACCATGATGGGCACTTCCTCCACGGTCTCGTAGGTGGTGAACCTCCGCGTGCACCCCAGGCATTCCCGCCGCCGCCGGATCACGTCCCCGTCCCGGCCCACGCGGGAGTCAATGACCTTGTCGTTCTGGTCTCCGCAATACGGACATTTCATGCCTGCTCCTTCCCGGCCGCCTAGAGTTTCCTCAGGACGACCCCGGCCTCCTTGAGCATTCCCTCGCTCATTTCATCGGCATACCCCTCGGCGAAGACGATCTCCACCACGCCGGCATTGATGAGCATCTTGGCGCATATGACGCAGGGCTGGTTGGTGCAATAGACGATGGCCCCCCGGATGGACACCCCGTGAAGCCCGGCCTGGATGATGGCGTTCTGCTCGGCGTGGAGGCCCCGGCAAAGTTCGTGGCGCTCCCCGGACGGGACGTTCAGCTGCTCCCGCAGGCAGCCGGCGGTGAGGCAGTGGGCAAGCCCTGAAGGCGCGCCGTTGTAGCCCGTGGTGAGGATGCGCTTGTCCCGGACCACCACCGCCCCCACGCTCCGGCGGCGGCAGGTGCTCCGGGAGGCCACCAGCCGGGCGATGTCCATGAAATAGACGTCCCATTCGGGGCGGTTCTTCCGGGTGGCGGGGAAATCTCCCGCGCAGCGCTCCTCATCCGTGCAGAAATCGTTCATGATCCTTTTTCCGCATACAGGGGAAAGGCCCGGCAAAGCTCGGTCACCCGGGCCCGGGCCTTTTCGACGGCCCCTTCCCCGGGCCGGGCCAGAACGTCCATGATGAGGTTCGCGATGACCTTCATTTCAGCCTCGGCCATGCCCCGGGTGGTGATGGCCGGGGTTCCGACGCGGATGCCGGAGGTGATGGCCGGGCCCTTTTGGTCAAAGGGGATGGCGTTCTTGTTCACCGTGATCCCGGCGCGCTCCAGGGCCGCCTCGGCGTCCTTGCCCGTGGTGCCCAGGGCGGAGACGTCCAGAAGCATCATGTGGTTGTCCGTGCCGCCCGAGACCAGGACCGCGCCCCGGGCCATGAGGGCCCCGGCCATGGCGGCGGCGTTTTTGACCACCTGGCGCTGGTACTCGTTGAACTCCGGGGTGAGCGCCTCGGCGAAAGCCACGGCCTTGGCCGCGATGACGTGCATGAGGGGTCCGCCCTGGATACCCGGAAAAATCTGGGAGTTCAGCTTTTTGCCCAGGCCGTTGCCGGAGACGATGAGCCCGCCCCGGGGGCCCCGGAGGGTCTTGTGGGTGGTGGAGGTCACCACGTCGGCGTGGGGCACGGGGGAGGGATGCTCGCCCGCCGCCACCAGGCCCGCGATGTGGGCCATGTCCACCATGAACCGTGCCCCCACCTCGGCCGCAGACGCCGCAAAGGCGGGAAAGTCGATGACCCGGGGGTAGGCGCTGGCTCCGGCCACGATGAGCTTGGGCTTGTGCTTTTTGGCGAGATCCCGGATCTGGTCGTAATCGATGGTGCCGGTATCCTTGCGGACGCCGTAGTGCACGAACTTGTACAGGCGGCCGGAAAAGGACACCGGGCTGCCGTGGGTCAGGTGCCCGCCGTGGGCCAGATCCATGCCCAGGACCGTGTCCCCGGGGGAAAGCAGGGTGAAGTACACGGCCATGTTGGCGCCCGAGCCCGAGTGGGGCTGGACATTGGCGTACCCGGCCGAGAAGAGCTTTTGGGCCCGCTCCATGGCCAGGATCTCCACCTTGTCCACCTGCTCGCAACCGCCGTAATAGCGCTTGCCCGGATACCCTTCCGCGTACTTGTTGGTGAGCACCGTGCCCTGGGCGGCCATGACCGCGGGGGATGCGCAGTTCTCGCTGGCGATGAGTTCCAGGGTGTTCTCCTGGCGGGAAAGCTCAAGCTCCACGGCCCGGGCGACTTCCGGGTCCGATCGCCGGATGGCTTCGATATCCAAGGAAACAGCTCCTTTCCAGGTTGGTTCAGGCTCCCGAATCCGCCACGGAGGCAGGCCCCCGGCCCGGCCGTTTCAGGCCGGGCCTCCCGGGGCGTCTTTTTCCCGGACGGCAGCCGGGGGTCGGAACAAAAGACTCGGAAACCGTTATCTCTTGGTGCGGGGCAGGGCCACTCCGCATAGATCCCCCGCCTTTTCGATCAGATCCAGCCGGGTCTGGTGGCGTCCGCCCTCAAAGGGCGTGTTGAGCCAGGTGTCCAGGATTTCCATGGCCAGGACGTCCCCGATCACCCGTCCGCCCATCACCAGGATGTTGGAATCGTTGTGCATCCGGGCCATGCGGGCGGAAAACAGGTCGTTGCAGAGGGTGGCCCTGACCTTCGGGAAACGGTTGGCCACGATGGACATGCCCAGACCCGTGCCGCAAAGGAGAATCCCCCGGGAGTAGGCTCCGGCGGAAACCGCCCCAGCCACCTTGGCCCCGAATTCCGGATAGTTCACCGACTCCTCGGAAAAGGCGCCCTCGTCCTGGACAGGGATGGCCAACTCCAGGAGGCGGTTCCTGATCTTTTCCTTCATGGCAAAGGCCGCGTGATCGCAACCGATGATGATGGTGTTTCGATCCATGGCAGTCTTCCGGGGGGCATCCCCCGGCTCCTTTCGGTGTCCTGGTTCAGTCGGGCCGGGTGAAGATCAGGACCGCGTTGGTCCCCCCGAACCCGAAGGAGTTGGACATGGCCACCGGCACTTGGGTCTTCCGGGCCCGGTGGGGCACGTAATCCAGGTCGCATTCCGGGTCGGGCGTATCCAGGTTGATGGTGGGGGGAATCACCCCGTGACGGATGGCCAGCACGGTGAAGGCCGCCTCCACGCCCCCGGCGCCCCCCAGGATGTGACCGGTCATGGACTTGGTGGAGGACACGGCCAGGCGCCGGGCATGGTCCCCGAACACCGTCTTGATGGCCTGGGTCTCAAAGGCGTCGTTCATCGGCGTGGAGGTTCCGTGGGCATTGATGTAGACCACCTCCGGGCCAGCCATGCCCGCGTCATCCAGGGCCATGCGCATGCACCGGGCCATTCCCTCTCCCCCGGGGGAGGGGGCTGTGAAGTGGTGGGCGTCGCCGGTGGCGCCGTAGCCCGCCACCCGGGCCAGGATGGTGGCCCCCCGGGCCAGGGCGTGCTCCTCGGCCTCCAGGACCAGGATGCCCGCGCCCTCCCCCACCACGAATCCGTCCCGGCCGGCGTCAAAGGGCCGGGAGGCCCGCTGGGGTTCGTCGTTCCGGGTGGACAGGGCGCGCATGGAGCAGAACCCCGCGAAGCACAGGGGCGTGACCACCGCCTCCGCCCCCCCGGCCAGCATGACATCGGCCATGCCGTGGGCGATCATGCGGAAGGACTCCCCCACGGCGTGAGACCCGGCCGCGCAGGCCGTGGACGTGCAGCAGTTGGGCCCCTTGGCGTTCAGTTGCATGGACACCACGCCGGCGGCCATGTTGCCGATCATCATGGGAATGAAAAAAGGGGAAACCCGGGAAGGGCCCTTGTCCACAAGGGTCTGGTGGGTGCTCTCCAAAAGGCCCAGCCCCCCCAGGCCGCAGCCGATGAACACCCCCAGGCGCTCCGGAGCCGTGTTCTGCTCCGTGATCCCGGCGGATTCCACGGCCATGCGGGCCGCCGCCACGGAATAGGATATGTGGAGTTCGCTCCTCCTGGCCTCCTTTTTGGGCAGCCAGTCCTCAGGGGAAAAGCCTCGGACCTCTCCGGCGATGCGGGTGTCGAATCCCGAGGCGTCGAAACGGGTGATGGGCCCGATGCCGCTCCTGCCCTCGCAGGCCGCCTTCCACGACTCGGCCACCCCGATCCCCAGCGGCGTCACCAGGCCCAGGCCCGTGACCACCACCTTGCGCGTCTGCGTGCGTTCCCCGTTCATGGCATGCCCGCCGGGACCCTGCTTTTCGGCGGACCCGAGGGACGACGCCGCAGCCCGGGCCCGCTCCGGGATTTTCCTCCGGTTAGGTGTTGGCCTTGACGAAATCCATGGCGTCCTTCACCGTGCGGATCTTCTCGGCCTGGTCATCGGAGATCTCGATGTCGAAGATCTCCTCCATGGACATGATGAGTTCCACAAGATCCAGGGAGTCCGCTCCCAGGTCGTCGATGAAGGAAGCCTCGGGCACCACCTCGTCCGGATCCACCCCCAGTTTTTCCACGATCACGTTCTTGACTTTTTCCTCGATGGACATGAATTCCACTCCCGATGACGGTTGTTCACCTTGGATTCGATGGCTTCGGAAAAAGCCGCCAGGCAAGACGGGCCGGGCGGTAAGGGCAAGGCGCTTTTCCGGCGCGTTTTGCCCTTTGCCGGTGAAGCGCGATGCGCCTCCACAGCTTTTTACGAATCCATCCTACATGTAAAGGCCACCGTTGATGTGAAGCACTTCGCCCGTGATGAACGAGGCGGCGTCCGAGGCCAGGAAGGCCACGGCCTGGGCCACATCCTCGGGTGTTCCGGCCCGGCCCAGGGGCGTGGCTTTCACAAAGCCTTCCCGCACCTCGTCCGGGAGCCCGCCGGTCATGCGGGTCTCGATGTATCCCGGGGCCACGGCGTTCACGGTGATGTTCCGCCGGGCCAACTCGGCCGCCGCGCTCTTGGTCAGCCCGATCAAGCCCGCCTTGGACGCGGAATAGGCCGCCTGTTGGGCGTTGCCCCTCAGGCCCACCAGGCTGGACACCACCACCACCCGGCCGGACCGCTGCTTCATCATGGTCCGGGCCGCCTCCTGAAGGCAGAAGAACGCGCCCTTCAAATTTACGTCCAGGACCCGGTCCAGGTCCTTTTCCTTCATGCGCACCAGGAAGGCGTCGTGGGTCTGGCCGGCGTTCAACACCAGGACGTCCAGCCGGCCGGCCTCCTGCTCCAGGGCCTTGAAAAAGGCCGCCACCTGTTCCCGGTCCGAAACGTCCGCCGAAAGGGCACGGGCAAAGCCCCCGGCCTCCTCCACCAGGCGCACGGTCTCGGCCGCGTCCGTGGACTGGGCGTCCCGGCAAAGGAAATACACCCGGCAGCCCTGGGCCCCGAAAATCTGGCACACGGCCCGTCCGATGCCCGTGGAGCCGCCGGTCACGGCCACCACTCTCGCGGTTTTGTCGCTGCTGTCGCTGCTCATGAGTCCCCGAAAACCAGGGCCGCGGCCTGGTCCATGTCGGCGATGAGCCCTGTCTCGGCCCGCCACAGGGCGGGGAGGTCAGCCTCCCGCTCGAATCCGGCCAGCTCCCCGGGCCCCACATCTCCGGTGCCCGAGGCTGCGTAAAAGGCCTTGCGCCCCACGAGCCCGGCCGCCTCGGCGGCGAACACCCGGGAAAGGACCGCCTGGAGATTTTTTGCTATAGCCATAACTTCAGCCGGACCGGCCGCGGCCTCCCGGGCCAGGGCGCAGCCGGCCTCGGTCCAGGCGGCCATGTCCGCCAGGGCGAACATCACGGCCTGGCTCTTGGTGAGCTTCCGGGCATGGGCCAGCTGGAAGGTCCGGTTCACGCACCGGGCCGCCGCAGCTAGGCGGAGGGCCCCCACCCTGGGAGCGGTCCGGGCGAGGTCGTCCATCTCCCGGGCCAGGTCCTCGTAAAATCCGCCCTTGGTCTTGAAGGTCCTTTTCCAGCGAAACAGGCTGATGATGTTCTGCTGGATCTCGCTGGTGCCCTCGTAGATGGTGGTGATCTTGGTGTCCCGGCGGATCTTCTCCACCTCGTACTCGCAGATGTATCCGTAGCCCCCCAGGGCCTGGACCGCCGCGTCTGAGGCCGCCACGGCGAACTCGCTGGCCAGATACTTGGCCATGGAGGCCCGGGTATCCACGTCCTCGCCCTTCTCGCCCGCGTCGTAGGCCCGGGCAGTGGCCATGACCAGGGCCCGGGCGCTGGCCAGGCGAGCCAGATGGGGGATCACCAGCTTGTGGACGTAGCCCTGCTTTTCCGAAAGGGGCGACCCGAACTGGATCCGTTGCCGGGCGTAATCCCTGACAATGGCCAGGGCCTTTTCCCCGGCCCCCAGGGCCATGCCCCCCACCATGAGGCGGGTCCGGGCGAACACGGACGAGGCCTGTTTCAGGCCCAGGCCCGGTACGCCTCCCACCAGATTCTCCAGGGGCGCGAACACGTTGTCAAAGGTGAGGGGATTGGTGGCGGAGGCCCGGATGCCGTGCTTGTGCTCGGGCTTGCCGGGAAAAAACCCGGGCGCGCCCTTTTCCACGATGAAGAAGGTGGGACCCTCGGGGGCCTGGGCCAGGACCGTGAGGAAGTCCGCGTGGGCCCCGGTGGAGATGAACTGCTTGGCCCCGGTGATGCGGTAGCCGGTGAGGACGCCGCCCTCGATCACGGGTTCGGCCCGGGTTTTCAAGGCCCCCAGGTTGCTCCCGGCCTCGGGTTCGGTGACCGCGTAGGCCACCAGGGAGTCCCCGGCCGCGATCCGGCCCAGCCACTTCTCCTTCTGGTCCGGCGTTCCCGCCAACAGGATGGGCTCGGCCCCCAGCTGGAGGGCGAAGAAGGCCGTGGACACGCCCAGGCAGATGCCGGCCATGGCCGAAACCACCCGGCAGGCGTCGGCGGCTCCGCCGCCCATGCCGCCGTATTCCTCGGGGATGAAGAGGAGCTGGAGGCCGATGTCTTCGCCCAGCATGGTGCGGATGACGTCCTCGGGGAAGATCTCCTCCCGGTCGAACCTCAACACCTCATCCTTGGGAAGGAGCTCGGTCCCGACCCTGTCCACCGTGTCCAGGACCATTTCGAGCATTTCCGGGTCCAGGCCCGCAGCTGGGCGGTGTTCTGGGCTATCCGTCATGCTGGCGGGGCCTCGGGCATGGAACCGCGCCCCCTACCTCCTTTGGATAAAGCTGTCCCTGCGGTCCGCGCCCCTTGCCCGTGCCGGGGGGAACGAAGGACCGGGGGGACTTCCGGCCGCTGTGCTATTTCTTTTCGGCGGCGACCACGATGCGGCCCTTGTAGGCTCCGCAGCTGGGGCACATGCAGTGGGGCATCTTGGGATCCCCACACTGGGGGCACTTCCCCACGCTTATGGGCTCGAGCTTCCACTGGGAATGCCGCATGCCCCGACGGGATTTGGATGTCTTATGCTTGGGAAGAGCCATGGTGATTCTCCAACTCTTTGCGATTCCTGGAAAATCGGCGCAGGTATCCGCTTGCGCCGCAAAAGGAACTACTTATAGGAAATGCGGAAATATTGTCAAGGTATTTCCCTGCGGGGCTTGAGGCCCGGCAAGTCTTGTGGTATCCGTCCATAGGAAAAATGAGCCTCAAAACCCCAACCCGGCCGAGCCCTCTCCGGGCCTGGCAACCCCCGGAAAACCATGAAAAAAGTCAAGACTCGATTCCCCCCCAGCCCCACCGGGACCCTGCACATCGGAGGCGCCCGCACGGCGCTCTTCAACTGGCTCTACGCCCGGCACATGGGCGGCACCTTCGTGTTCCGCCTGGAGGACACGGACCGGGTGCGCTCCAAGGAGGAACTCGTCCAGTCTATCGTGGACGCCCTGAACTGGCTGGGCATCGACTGGGATGAAGGCCCCTTTTACCAGTCCCAACGCCTGGACGTCTACGCCGAGTATACTCAAAGGCTCCTGGACGAGGGCAACGCCTACTACTGCACCTGCTCCCCGGAGGTCTTGAACGAGAAACGCGAAGCGGCGCGCGCCCGGGGGGACAACCCCCTGTACGACGGCACCTGCCGGGAAAAAGATCTTGGCCCCAGCCCCGGGGCCGTGGTGCGCCTCCGGAGCCCCCGGACCGGCGCCACGGTGTTCGAGGACCAGGTCAAGGGCCCCATCGCCACGCCCAACTCACAGCTCGACGACCTCGTCATCGCCCGGTCCGACGGTTCGCCCACCTACCACCTGGCCGTGGTGGTGGACGACATCACCATGGGCATCACCCACATCATCCGGGGCGATGACCACGTATCCAACACCCCCCGCCAGATCATCCTGTACCGCGCCCTGGGTGTCGAGCCGCCGGTCTTCGCCCACGTGCCCATGGTGCTGGGCACGGACAAGAAGCGCCTGTCCAAGCGCCACGGGGCCACGGCGGTCACCGATTATCAGGGCCTTGGCATCCTCCCCGAGGCCATGGTGAACTACCTGGCCCGCCTGGGCTGGTCCCATGGGGATCAGGAGTTCTTCACCCTGGACGATCTGGTGGACAAGTTCTCCCTGGAGAACATCGGCAAGAGCGCCGGGGTGTTCGACCCGGCCCGGCTCCTGGACCTGAACGCGGACCACATCCGGTCCACGGACACCTACCGCCTGGCGAATCTGGTCCTGCCCCACCTGGAAAAGCGCGGCGTGGTCCCCGGGGACAACAAGCGCCTCATCGAGGCCGTGGAGACGGTCCAGCCCCGGTCCAAGACCCTGGAGGAGATGGCCGAGGGGCTCCTTTTCTATTACAAGGAGTTCGAGGGCTACGAGGAGAAGGCCGCCAAAAAGTTCCTCACCCCCGACGGGGCAAAATGGATGAGCCTGCTGGCCCGGGCCCTGGAAGGCGTGGACGTTACGGACCAGTATCAGGTGGAGGCCGCATTCCAGAAGGTCATGGACGAAACCGGCCAGGGCTTCGGCAAAATCGCCCAGCCCGTGCGGGTGGCCCTGACGGGCAAGTCCGCCTCCCCGGGCATGTTCGAACTCATGCGGGTCCTGGGAAACGACCTGGTGCGGGCCCGCTTGGCCCGGGCCATCGCGCATATCGGGGATTAACAGGCGGTTTCCAAAAAGTCCGTCTTTTTCGAAAAGCAGAATGCCGTCCTCAGCTTCCACCGCCTTCCGGGCCGTGCTCCTGATCGCCCAGGAGTTCCGTGAGGATGGACAGTCCCTCCACGATGCGGTCCATGCGGTCCGGGGACAGGGTGGACAGGCCGTCCATGATCTCCTGCTGGATGGGGGGCGGGGCCTCCTCGGCCAGAAGCCGGCCTTCTTCCGTCAGCTCCACGGTGATGACCCGCCGGTCCGGGGAGTTGCGCCGCCTAAGGACCAAGCCCTTGGTCTCCAGGCGGTCCAGGATGCCCGTGACGGTGGAGGACTTCACCATGATGTCCCGGGCGATGGCCGAGGGAGACATGGGGCCCTTTTCGTACAGGGCCATGAGGCAGTTGAGCTGGGGAACGCTCACCCGGAAGGTCTTGTCCAGTTTCTTGGTGTAGACCTCCTCGGCCTGCATGAGACGGCGCAGGTGGCGGATGATGGCGCGGGTCCGGGTTTCGATGAGTCGCGGGTCCATTTGAGGTTCCTCATCCCCCGGCCTTGGGGAAGCCTTCAGTCATCCGTGAAAATCCGGCGAACGGAGAACGCCCCCGCGCGGCGAGGCCGCGCGGGGGCGTTTGATATGCTTCCCAGGCGATGGCGGGCCCAAGGGCCCTTCGGCCTATTTCAACTTGCCCAATACCGCGCTGGCAATGGTGTTCTTCTGGATTTCCTTGGTGCCCTCGTAGAGCTCCGTGATCTTGGCGTCCCGGTAGAACCGCTCCACGTCGTACTCGGTCATGTACCCGTAGCCGCCCAACAGCTGGATGGCTTCGTCAGCCACCTCCACCGCCGTGCGGGCGGCGTACATCTTGGCCATGGACGTGAGCTTGGGGTCGATGCGGCCCTGGTCGTAGTTCCAGGCGGCCTTGTAGGTCATGAGCCGGGCCAGTTCCACCTTGGTGGCCATGTCCGCCAGCTTGTGCTGGGTGATCTGGAACTGGACCAGCTTCTTGCCGAACTGCTCCCGTTCCTTCACGTACTTGATGGCCCGGTCGAGCGCCCCCTGGGCGGTTCCCAGGGCCTGGGCCGCGATGAGGATGCGGCTTTCGTCAAAGAATTCCAGGACCTGGTAAAAGCCCTTGCCTTCCTTGCCCACGAGGTTTTCCAGGGGCACCCGGACGTTGTTGAAGGACACCTCGGAGGTGTCCATCATGCGGATGCCCATCTTGTGCCCCACGCTCGCGGTGGTTACGCCCTCGGTTCCCCCGGGCACCAGGATCATGGAGATGCCCCGGTAGGAAGGCTCGGCATTGGGGTCGGTCTGGCAGAGCACCGTGAAAAAGCCCGCCCGACCGCCGTTGGTGATGAAGGTCTTGACGCCGTTCACCACCCAGGAATCCCCGTCCTTCACGGCCGTGGTATCCATGCGGGTGATGTCCGACCCGTGGCCCGGCTCGGTGAAGCAGCCCGCGGACAGGCACTCGCCCTCGGCCACCTTGGGCAGCCAGGTTTTCTTCTGGTCCTCGCTGCCGAAACGCAGGATGCACTCGGAGGCGAAGCCCGCCAGGATGAGGCAGGCCCCGATGCCCGAGTCCCACTTGCAGAACTCCTCGGCCACCAGGATGTTCTCCATCACGCCGTAGCTCTGGCCGCTGTACTCTTCCGGGAAGTGCAGGCCGATGAAACCGAGTTCGGCCGCCTTTTTCCAGATTTTCTCGGGATACTGGTGATTGGTGTCCAGCTCCCGGGCAAGCTCCATGTCGAACTCGCCCTTGGCAAAGTCCCGGGCCGCCTTCACCAGGTCTTTCTGCTCCTTGGTCAGTTCAAAATCCATATCCACGCTCCCTTCGGAAGGACGCGCTCCCCCGGACCGCCGGGGTTTTGGCGGCCCGGGGGAGATTGCTCAGGACAGGCTTGGAAAATCGTTCTTTCCGGTAGCCTGTTTAGGCTTCTTCGAGTTTTTCCTGGAGTGCGGGCATGAATTCCAGGATGTCGCCCACCACTCCTACTTCGGCCACCTGGAAGATGGGGGCCTTGGCGTTTTTGTTCACGGCCAGGATG
>Ga0180009_10005426_pt1 | contig 13674 bp, 15 predicted proteins | sample OS_PC_MetaG_FD_123537 | JGI IMG/M metagenome (GOLD analysis project Ga0180009, IMG submission 123537) | Groundwater microbial communities from the Aspo Hard Rock Laboratory (HRL) deep subsurface site, Sweden - OS_PC_MetaG | ecosystem: Environmental > Aquatic > Deep subsurface > Groundwater... | reverse complement strand
TGGTTCTTCCGGACACCAAGCGAACCCGGGCCATGGAATTGGCCGAACGGTTGAAACAAGTGGTTTGCGCAATGCGGGTTAAAACACCGGAAGGAGATACCGTCAAGATCACCGCAAGTTTCGGAGTCGCCTCATTAAGGAAGGACGATGATCGGGAGGGCCTGATCAAGAAAGCCGATGACATGCTCTATAAAGCAAAGGCTGCCGGCAGGAACAGAGTGATGCCTCAGATCAAGCTGCTCGATTCCATAACAGAGTATCGTTCACAGGATGAATAGCGGCAGCCCTTGATATGCCAACATCCCGCCCTGAAGCCGGTGCGACAGAGGGCGGGTCAATGATTACCCGGAGCCTTGGGATACAAAGAAAATGATTAGACTTTCAACCAGTTCAGCCATAAACCGAAGATCCAGAGTCTCCATGGTGTCCGATGACAAATGATAATGCGGGTTCCGAAAAAAGGCCGAATCCGTAATCATAACCGCCCGATAGCCCTGATCCCAAAATGAAGCATGGTCGCTGAGCCTGACCGAAGGAAGAATCCATCCGTTAAACGGCACGGTGAGCTTCACCACGGGAAGATCGGTATTTTTTTGAAATGCCGTAGTAATTGAACGGGTAAATGCCCGGGAGCCGATATTCCCGACCACTCCGATAAAGTTGCCTTTCTCCGGATATCCAAAATACATCAATGGAAACGGATAGTCCTGGCAGCCCGGAGTGTTGCATGTGAATCCAACCATTTCCAGGCAGATCATTCCATCCAGGCGCTCTTTTTCCTTTTTCGCCTGCTTTGCATAAACACGACTTCCCATGTATCGGGTTCCATAAACCGGTGGCTCTTCCAGAGCAAAGGAAACGAATTTAACCGTAAGGTTAAGGTCTTTTTTTTGTCCTAATTTTGAAAGCTGTCGCGCGGTTTCAAGTTGAACGGCAACAGCGCTGGCATTGTCATCGGCTCCGACCGTCCCCTGGACCGAATCGTAGTGAGCGCCAAGTAAAAACCGTTTGCCTGGGGTCTTGCCAAAAGAGATTTCTGCAATGACATTGGCAACCGTCCCCTTTCCATAGGGATACGGCTCGGATCTGACCGACAGGCCGACATCTCGATAAATCGACTCGATATAATGCTGAGCTTTTAGGATGTTCTCCGGATAATAGACACTCCTCTCCCCTATGGATCGGGTCAGTTTCTCAAGGTGGGCATAAATTCCGTCTTTTATTTCAGGTATCTCAAGCATCGGATATTCAGTATCTCCGGCAGTCACCGGATGAGAGAAACAGCAGATCAGCATCAGGGTGCTGAACAGAAAAATGGAAACCGTTTTAAACCGAAACATCGTCATGACACGGAAAAAACTATCAGCGCCGGACACCCCCATTTGTTCCTCAGGAAAAAAGCGGCAAACCATCGGTGTCCACATCGAAAACCTCAAACTGCCCGATGCCTTGATCGGTCACATACAGTTTTTTCGAACCGGGAGGCCCGAATGCCACATTGGTGGGACCGGGTCCGACAGTCGGTATGCGCTGAACCAGATGTCCTTCCGGATTAAGCACCGTAATATCTCCCTGCCATACGACGGCAGCATAGAGGTTTCCGTTTTTTCCAAAAGCGATGCCATCGGGTCCCCGAAAGGCCCCTTCCTTTTCCGGATCCAGGACATTTGCAAAATCTTCCCGCTTTCCGATCTTTCCATCCTGCCAGGGATAGCGGTAGATCATGCCGGTCAATGTTTCGGTGACATACAGCTGTTTGTCCAGACCGAATGCAATTCCATTGGCAAACAGAATATTGCCGTCCAGTTTTTTAATGGTGCGGCTTTCCGGATCGATTCGAAATACTTTTCCATCCGGCGCGGTGGCCTTTTTTTTCTCCGGTGTAAATGTAATCCACTCCGCACAGGAATAGCCGGAATCGGTCATATAAATAGCGCCGTCCGGACCGAAACAGAGATCGTTGGGAAAGAGAAACGGTTTCCCCTCGCATTCGGTAAGTACGACATCGACCTTGCCGTCCAGGCTCACCTTTAGCAATGAGGGTGGATTCATGGATTCCACCACCCACAGCATCCCGTTTTTATCGATGGTTATGCCGTTGGGACGGCCGGTTTTGGCAATAACGCGTTTCTGCTTTCCGTCCGCGCTGATATGCGTCAAACACCCGCGGTCCAGATGCATTTCCGCAACCACCCAGCTCCCGTCCGGCACAAGCACCGGTCCTTCCGGATTTCCCAAATCATCTGCAAAAATCATGCGTTTCATCTCCTTTCAGAAAGATATTCACCATGTCGTACGGAAACTCCCGACAAGCCGGACTCAAACCGTCCCGCCGATTATTACCACACCGATTTAATCCCGTATTCCCTAAAAGCCTTATCTTTTGTCAGAATGACCATTTTTTCTTTGATCGCTTCTGCAATGAGGATGCGATCAAAAGGATCACGATGGATAAGGGGAAGCATCAACGCGGAAATGGCCGCTTGGAACCCGATGGGGAGGGCGAGCACAGTCAGTTTTTGCATGGCTTCAGGAATGAATCTTCGGGGATCATCCGGAAGTTCAATTCTTTTGAGTTGCCAGAGCAGGGCGATTTCCCAACCGCTTGCCGCACTTAAATAGAGCGAGTTGCCTATCTCGCCGGCAATCTTTGAGACCTTTTTTGACAAACAGGAGGGATCGGCCGCCATCCAGAGAAACGTGTGGGTGTCAAGGAGATATCGCATGGTCATCTGCCAGGCCAAAAATCGTCCAGAATTTCTTCGGGAATCGGTTCTAAAAGGTCTCCATGAAATTTAACCTTCCCCTCATAGGCACCCAGAGGCCTTGTGCCGCTTCGGGCCTCGACAGGGACCAGTTTCACCAGCGGCCTACCGGCCTTTGTAATAATCACCTCTTCGCCGCTCAATACAGCCGGGATAAGCTTGGACAGTTTTGTTTTCGCCTCATGTATTCCGACTTCCATTTTCTTTCCATCCTCATTAGTTTAGTTATAAACTAAACTAACTTCCTCGGCGTGTCAACACTTCACATTTTATCTTGATTTATTATTTTCTGTACAATATATTTGTACAAAATTTGTGAGAAAGATAATGGAAACCATCGGTGTTAGTAAATTAAGGGAAAATCTGCTAGCGTATAATAATGAAGCTCAACAGGGTGAAGCAATTATCATCACATCCCACGGAAATGAAATCGCCATGCTGGTACCGGTAAAGAAGGAAACGGAGGCTTCAAGAAACGCTTTGAAGGAACTTCGCAAAACAGCACAGGTGGGTGACGTTGTATCACCGATAGAAGAGGAATGGGAAGCAGTTGGATGATCGTTGCCGATACACATGTCATTATCTGGGAGGCGTTAAAGCCAGAACTCCTTTCCCTCGGAGCGACAAAAGCATTTCATAAAGCCAATCAGCAGGAAGGTATTATTTTTTGCGAGATTTCGCTCTGGGAAATCGCGATGTTGATGAATAAAGGTCGGCTGTCTGTCGATGTCGGTTATCGGGAATTTATAAGGCTGGTTTCAAATTCCAATCGATCTGTTTTCAGGGGTATCACCTCTGAGATCGCCGAGCTTTCCACCCAATTGCTTTCAGATACCAACAAAGATCCTGCAGACAGCATCATCAGCGCTACTGCTGTTATTGAAAATGCCAAACTCGTCACTTCGGACAAAGCTTTAAGGCGATCAAAAAAAATCTCCACCATTTGGTAGTTTGAAATAATAATAGGAATTCGCTTTTATCGAAAGGGCTCATTGAGAAAACCCCATTGTGTTTACGACATGGGCACACCGCAAGATATGCGCAGACCGAAAAGCCTTGGATAATGTCAATTCCACTAACCGATCAAAATCCGGCTGTCAATAATAATTGAAGTTTAACTTATTGATATTTTAAGATTTTGACGTATCGGTCGATCAAGTCCCGAGTCAAGTCTCATTCTCTGCTCATCACCCGATAAATCATCAGAGCCCGCTCGGCCACCTCTTGGGCCGCCACTTTCAGACCGGGTACGCCCCCGGAGAGATAGGCCGCTTTTTGAGCCTGCTCGGCTGCTTCTTCCGGGTCCATCAAGCCCATGGCCGTCGCCACGGCAGCCGGCACGGTTCCGTTGATGGTGGTGTGAGCGGCAAGAGCCGCCTCCATGACGGGCAGGGCTCCGATTAAAAGCTGATCTTTTATGTCAGCGCCTTCATCCGGATTCAGGGTCGCCCGAGGCACGACTTTGTTCGGCAATCCTTCAAAAAAATATTCCTCACCATCCAGGACCACCCGGACGTCCACATCCATGTCAAGGACCCAAAACCGGGCCCATGCCTCTTTCTTGCGGCCCCAGGGGGCGATCTTGGTCATTTCAACCTTGACATCGCGTCCAAGCTGGGCGGACAGGAGCCGGGATACCCCATCCTCAATGGTTCGCTGCCGATCCTCCTCCAGATTTCGGACAACCCTCTCCAGACTGTTTCCGGCTGACAATTCATTAAACGCTTTGACGGCCCGGCAATGCAATCCTTTTATTCGATAAGGATCGGTGGCCTTGATCAGAAGTCGGCTGGTGGGACCCCGTCGAACCTCCTCGGCTTTGCGAGCTACGGTGTTGAGAGCGATGAGTCCCATCTCCGGATCGACCCGCCCCTCTTTGATGATGGATACAATGGCTGCACCCACCCGGTTTTCATCGTTTTCCCATTCGATCAACCCTTTCATAGCCAGCACGATCTCGGCTGCGATATGACCCAGCGGCGGGGTGGTCGACCTGAACCCTAAAGCCGGCTCGGCAAAACAGCTCAGCATATCTTTAAAGCAGAGCATGCCCGGAATGGTTACCCCGCCCGCGTCTTTCAGGATCAGCCCCAGATCGCCCACCAGGGCGGCCGTATCAAATTTCTGATTCGTAACCATAAGCGTCATGGTTTTAGGCAAATTGGCCGTTTTAGCTGCTGCCTGGCCGACGGCCCGCGCGGTGTTGTTCGGTCCATCCCCTTCAGGCGTGACATATGCATCGGGGTGAACGATCTCCAGGGTAGCGGCCGCTCCGAATACTGCAGCAATAAAAGGATCGGGTCGCATAGCGGCGCCGGCCATCGCCGACAGCATGGCCTCGGTCCCGATTCGTCCGGCATTTTCGCAGAGCTGGGGGAAAACATAGTCCTCCCCCAAAGCGGAATGCCCTATAAAAAGTGCTCCCACACCCGGTGGAAGGTTCTTCCCGTCCACTTCGGTCAACCGGCCGGCACACATGGCCTCGTATATGGCCTGGACGGCGGGGAATCCGGACACTTTGTTCCCGAACTTGGGACTGGGCATGGCAGCCACCCCGCATCGATCCGCCCCGGCAGCCATTCGGGCCATGGCCCCCAACTTGCGATTTCCCACCGGAACCCCGGCCTGGACACCGGATCCAGCCAGATAAAGCATGACCGCGGTGATGAGTCCGGCATTTGCAGCATCGGCTCCGGCTGTTTTTGCTGCTTCCACTGCCTTCTTGATCACATCGTCCAAAGGGATGGTCCGGGCGTCTGTATTCCGAACCCTGATATCCCGCCCGGCATGAACCGCTTCGATGATGACATCCGCCACGCCGAAGACGGCCATGTTGAGCATGCCGTGACCCTTGCTCAACGCTTCCAGACGGTCATTAGACATCAGGTTGACATCGGCCGAACAGGCTGCCATGGCAGCAGCGATAATGTTATTCATATTCACTCCTTTTTTTCAAAGTTCATCGTTTTTAGCCTGGCGGTCCAGATTGATGACAGCCTCAGAGCTCCTCGATAGTTGAGCCGTCAGTTGCCGATTCAGGTCGGGTGGGGCAATTGGAATTTCCAGTTCCTGCTCAATCCGTCGGCAGAGATGCTTTAAATCGTCGTATTCGATCCGGATCGATTCCGATTTGCTGCTTTGGCAAAGGCGTTTAACGTCGACCTCCGCTTTTATCTTAGAACCGTTGTGGCAAACCACAACCTGGGCTGTGGTTTTGGAATGCGAAAGGTGAAAGTGCCGGGTCTCGATGAGATGAAATCCGCTTAATCCATATGCGGCAAGCACATCGGCCGCCGGGGCCGTACGGTCCTCCCCTCCCGGATCGATCAGAATAATTTGGCCCGGACGGTTTTTTTTGGTCACGGTCGGGCTCACCTGCAGACTGCTGACACCGGTCTCCTGAAGGGCTTCGATGAAACCTCCCAACTCCTCTCCGCTCAAATGGTCAGCCTGAGTCAGGATCAACCGCCCCGGGGTCTCATTCCATCCGGCATCGACACCGTCCGTTGTATTTTCAGTGACAGGACTCCGGTCGGATGTTTCGGTCATGTTCGCTCACCTCCTTGCGATAGGATCATGGATCTCATAACGGCCATCTCTGCTCTGTTTATGTGGTCACGGCTTTTAAATCAAGTATCATCATGCATTGATCTTATTGACAATATCGGCTTGAAATATATGACTGCCTTTTATTATGATATTCCGATAGAATTGGAGTAAACCGGCTGAAAAAAATTATAGGAGATTGGAACGATGACCGAGAAAAAAGCACGTTATCGAATCGCCGTGGTTTACGGAGACGGCATAGGGCCGGAAGTCTGCCGGCCGACCGTCGATGTCATCAAGGCTGCCTTGGGTGACCGGCAGGTCCTCGATTTCATCGAATATCCGGGCGGAGCCGGCGAATATCTGCGCGGCGGCGAGGCCCTTCCCGCGGAAACGCTGGAAGGATGCCGACAGGCAGACGCTATTCTCCATGGTGCTGTCGGCGATCCCCATGAGGTGCATCCCGACGGAACCGAGGCGGGTCAGGATTTCAGCCTTAAACTACGTTTTACTTTGGACCTCTATGCCAATATCCGCTACATAAAACTGTACGACGGTGTAAATTCGCACCTCGCCGGGCGCAAAGCCGGTTCTATTGACTACGTTATCGTCAGGAGGGACGTTGTCAGGAGGGACGTTGTTGATTAATTAAACTTACTATAATATTTTGTTGATACCAAAGCGAAGTAAAAGGGCATAGAGCCAAGTATGCCGAGGAGAGCACGGTTAGACGCCCCGGAACGTTGAATCATGTAATATGGAGAATAGGTGTCGCGTATTGAATTGTGAATAGATTGTAGAGTAGGCGGGGGGTAATGAGGAAAGTGAATTATCGATTTAGATCATTTGAAGAGAAATCTCGTTTTCCATGAACAATTGCAAGAATCCAGATGCCATCGGGAACAATTTCATACATTAAACGATATGAGTATATGAACAGCTCCCGGATGTTGGGTTCTCCTATTTCCGGAACAACTCGGCCCATTTCAGGAAAATCATCCAGCAAATTGGTTTTTGAAACCATATTTTGGACCACATTTTGTGCATAAAATTTGGATTCTTTAGAGATATAATCATATATCAGCTTTAGATCGACCCTGGCCGGCGAAGACCATTTCACCATGTTTGAATTTCTTTCTCTAATTCCTCAATCGATATGAATTGACCATTTTGTGCAGCTTCTCTGCCTTTTCTGACCTTATCAATGACATACAGCCTATACATGATGTCATCAATATCCGCCGTTTCGGGCATTTTAGAGATTACATTAAGCGCTTCTTGCTTTAGACTTTCCATTGTGACGGCTCCTACAATTATGATTTAGTATTGAGTCACATATAGAATAATACCATCCTTAGGGTCGATTGTTCAACTTAAATGCCGGAAAGTCGAGTTTATAAAAGGCTTTTTCCCCGATCCAGGGTCCGGTATTGAATGGCTTCTGCGATGTGGTACGATTGAATATCGGATACCCCTTCGAGGTCGGCAATGGTTCTGGAAATCTTTAATATCCGGTTGTAGGCCCGGGCGGACAACCCCAGTTTGTCGATGGCCGATTCCAGCAGAGCAGCGGAATCATCATCTATCTTGCAGTATTTCTTGACGTGGCGGTTGCTCATCTGGGCATTGGCGTGAATCTTGGTCTTGGCAAACCGTTCGGTTTGTAGGATGCGGGCCGCCGTCACCCGATTGCGGATGTCTTCGGAAGACTCTGCTTCCCCTTCCCTTCGAAGATCCTTGTAAGGAACGGCAGGAACCTCCACGTGAATATCGATCCGATCCAATAGCGGGCCGGATATCTTGGAGCGGTATCTGTGAATATGGCCGTAACTGCATCTGCAGGGGTGTTTCGGATCTGCATAGTACCCGCAGGGGCAGGGGTTCATGGCCGCAACCAGCATGAAGCTGGATGGATAGGTCAAGGTGGTGGATGCCCGGGAAATGGTAACCAGCCGATCTTCCAGGGGCTGCCGCAACACTTCCAGAACATGTTTTTTAAATTCCGGCATTTCATCCAGAAAAAGGACGCCGTTGTGGGCCAGGCTCACCTCTCCCGGCCGCGGATGGACGCCACCCCCGATCAATCCGGCATCGGATATGGTATGGTGAGGAGCCCGAAAGGGTCTTTCGGTGATCAGGGCCTGTTCTTTTTTAAGCATCCCCATTACACTAAAGACCTTTGTGGTTTCGATAGCCTCTTCAAAACTCAACGGCGGAAGGATGGTGGGTATACGTTTCGCCAGCATGGTTTTACCCGAACCCGGAGGACCGATCATCACCAGATTATGACCGCCTGCCGACGCCACTTCCAGGGCGCGTTTGGCATGCTCCTGCCCCATCACTTCCTCAAAATCGACGCCGGTTTCATTTTTCGTGTTGAAAATCGACGAGACATCAATCTCCTCCGGTTTAAGATCGACAACACCCCGTAAAAAGTCCACCACTTGGGGCAAGGTGTGGGCGGAAAAAACAGATATCCCGCCAACCACCGCCGCCTCTTTGCCGTTTTCCGAAGGCACCACGATGCCGACATAGCCGGATGCCTTGGCAGCCAACGCCATCGGGAGGGAGCCTCTCACCGGTTTGATCCGGCCGTCCAAGGAAAGCTCTCCTAAAAATAGGTAGCGCGATATGGTTTCCTTTGGAATGGTCCCGTTTGCAGACAGAATCCCCAGGGCGATGGGAAGATCGAACCCGGTTCCCTCCTTCTTGATATCGGCAGGAGCCAGGTTAACGGTTATTCGATCGTCGGGGAAGGTATAGCCGGAGTTTTTGATGGCGGATTTAACCCGCTCCTTGCTTTCCTTAACCGCAGCTTCGGGCAGACCGACAGTGGTAAAGGTAGGAAGCCCATGAGCGATGTCTACCTCAACTTCCACCACATAGGCGTCAATCCCTGAAACTGCACTGCTTAATACCTTTGCAAGCAAGGCTTAACCCCGTGCCGGCTATCAGGATTTAGAATCGGTAAAATTAAAGTTAAACCGGACGCAGACATTCGCGGATATATGCAGATAAAAAAGCTTTTTTCTTAATCTAAAAAATCTGCGTTCATCTGCGTCCCCAAGAAGAAAAATTCTATGCCATTAACAAGGAGAAGACATCGTGAACCATCGGGCGATTGTTCGATTAGCGACCCTCTGATTCTCGTCAATTGATCCCTATACCAGATCGTCTTTGCGAGAACAATTGTTTTTAAACACTCAATCCGATGGAAATCGCTAAATCAGCATAAAATCAGTGAATTAGAGGTTGCAATTATTCTCGAAACGTGTAAAAAGAGGTGAATTTTTAAATTTGGTTTTTCACGGAAGGTCGTCGAAAGTGAGTCTCTATTTTCATCAGCGTACGGTTGCAAAAGAAGTCGCCTGCTCCGGAATCGGCATGCATTCGGGAAAACCGGTAACCCTTAGAATAAAACCCGCACCCATCAACCACGGTATCAAATTCGTAAGAACCGATCTCCCGGAATGCCCATCGCTCCCCGCCCATTTTAATATGGTGGTGGACACCAGCCTTGCCACGGTCATCGGATACGACGGGTTTATCGTTTCCACCGTCGAGCATCTTATGGCCTGTTTCTCGGGCTTGTCCGTTGACAATGCCCTGGTGGAATTGGATTCCTACGAAGTGCCCATCATGGACGGCAGTGCCGGTCCTTTCGCTCAGATCATCAAATCCGCCGGCATCAAAGAACAGCTGGGATCAAGGTATTATTTTATCATCAAAGAACCCATTGAATTGAAAGAAGGCGACAAATCGGTAACGGTGTATCCGTCGCCGTCATTCAGAATTACCTGCAATATCGAGTTCAATCACCCCCTGGTGAAGAAACAGTCCTACTCGATTTATGTGTCTGAACATGTATTTGAAACCGAAATTTCCCGGGCTCGAACCTTCGGATTTCTCCATGAGGTCGAATATCTCAAGCGTTACGGGTTTGCACGGGGCGGATCCTTAGACAATGCGGTTGTTATCGACAAGAACAAGATACTTAATAATGAAGGCCTTCGATATCAAGACGAATTTGTCAGACACAAAATCCTTGATTGTATCGGTGACTTTTCCCTCCTTGGAATGCCGATTTTGGGCCATGTGGTGCTAAACAAATCAGGGCATTCCTTCAATCACGCCTTTTTGAAAAAATTCTTTGCCCAGAGAGAATCCTGGGAGACCCAGATTATCGAAAATAACGAGCACCAATCGGAGATCCAACCGAAATCACTTGCCATTTAAACCGGTATTCGTTATGAATTAAAGATGTTGTTCAAGGCGAAACTTTTTTTCTTAATCTTATTTCCACAGACCTCAAATCGATTACCCATTCAAAATGACACGGCTTAGAAACATTAAAACGTGTTTCATTCTGATTTCAGCCCTCCTCCTTTTTCAAGGAACAGCCACGGCAAAAGAAGCGGTGCTGACAAACGTCATTGTCACCAATACCCGAGATGACCTTCTGCTATATCTGGAAGTGGAAGGAGCGTTCAAGGATGAAATGAAAAAAGCCATATTAAGCGGTGTTCCGGCCACATTTTCTTACTTCATCACGCTTCACAAAGTAAGACCGCTGTGGTGGGATAAAGAAACAACGGATTTGAAAATTTCAAATACCATCAAGTACGATAACCTCAAAAAGGAGTTCATGGTCAAACGGTCTTGGCAGAACGGAAATCCGGTTGTTACCAAATCTTTCGAGGAAGCACAAAAGCTCATGAGGGAAATCGACAGTTTAAAAGTCGTTTCCCTGAGCACGCTGGAAAAGGGAAGCCAATATCAATTGGGTGCAAAAGCGGAATTGAGCAAACTCACCCTTCCTTTCTATCTTCACCGTGTCCTATTTTTCTTATCCGCATGGGATTTTGAAACAGATTGGTATACAATTGATTTTATTTATTAGATCTTATCCATGGATGCTAATTTCAGCCACATAAAAACTACCCGCGCTCAAAGGAAAAGTACCCCCACATTCTTTACGGAGCAGGACCTGAAACGCCGGAAGCGTGAGGGGGTCATCATCATCGCCGTTTTAGCGGTCATCGCCCTCCTGACTTTTGCCGAAAGCAAGCTCTTTCACTTCGGATCCAATATTCCCATTTGGAATACCATCTTGATGTTTATCCTCATCAACATCAATCTGCTGTTGGTTATTTTGTTGATATTTCTCGTTTTTCGAAACCTGGTTAAGCTCCTGTACGACAGGAAGCGGCGGGTGATGGGGGCAAAACTCCGCACCCGATTAGTGGTGGCGTTTATCGCATTAACCCTGCTGCCGGCATCCGTGCTTTTTATTTTCTCTATAAACTTTATCACCACCAGTATCGAATCTTGGTTTAACGTCCCCATTGAACAGGCATTAGATAATTCCCTTCAGGTCGGACAGCGGCTCTATTCAACCGTCGAAGAAAGCAATCAATTGTTCGTAGAGCGCATTTCACTCCAGCTGAAGGCAGAAAATCTCCTGAATCCCGACAAGAAAAGCGATCTCGCCCGCTATCTTCAATTCGCCGGACGATCATTTAAAATTGATGCCATCGAAGTCTATTCAACCAATGCCAGTCGAATCTCTTTATCTGTTGCCACGGAGTTGAAAGGCTTTAAAATTCCATTGGTATCAACGGATAATTTGCAAAAAGAACTGACCTCAAAAGGATTTCGATCATTTTCGGAACGAGCGGTCTTCGGCGAATTGATCAGAACCGTCGGCACGGTGCCGTTCGGCATTAAACGACCCGAAGCAGAGGCTTTTTTAGTGATAACGACCTTGATCCCTCAAGATCTTACCCGAAAAATGGCCGCCATTTCAAAGGGTTTTGAAGAATACAAACAGATAGAGCTGCTGAAAAAACCGATCCAAATAACCTATTACATCACCCTGTCCATTGTGGCCCTGCTGGTTGTATTTTGTGCGATTTGGTTCGGCTTCTATCTGGCAAAATCGATCACCATTCCCATCATGGACCTTGCAGAAGGAACCCGGCGGGTTGCTGAAGGAGATCTGAGCTTCAGCATCTCTCCGGTTGCGGATGATGAAATCGGAACCCTTGTCAGCTCATTTAACAAAATGACGCGAGATCTTCGATTCGGACGGGAACAATTGGAATTTTCGACCAAAAAACTTCAGGAGCAGAATGTCGAAATCGAGGCCAGAAGAAAATATATGGAAATCGTTTTAAGAACGGTTTCTGCCGGAGTGATCACTTTAGATTCCAGCGGTATGGTGACCACCATTAACACGTCTGCCGAAAAAATGCTCAATATCGAACCGGAAAGGGTCTTGAATAAGAGTTACAAGAGGCTGTTGACCGATCACCTCCTGGAAATGGCCGAAGATATCATCGAAACCCTGACACACTCCAAGCACGGTGCCGTGGAGCTGCCTCTGAAGTTGACCATCGACGGAAGCCCCAGAAGCTTTCTGACCCATATCAACTTCTTAAAGGACGATGCCGGCCGGCAGTTGGGCATCGTCATGGTTTTCGATGACCTGACGGACCTTGAAAAAGCGCAGCGCATGGCGGCCTGGCGAGAGGTTGCACGCAGAATCGCCCATGAAGTGAAGAATCCCTTAACTCCCATCAGCCTTTCCGCCCAACGGCTGAAACGAAAGTATTCGAAGCGTTTGAACGAACCGGTGTTTGACGAATGTACCCGGATGATTATCGATCATGTGGACTTAATACGGAATCTCGTCAATGAATTTTCAGCCTTTGCACGTTTTCCGGCTGCAGATCCGAAACCGTGTCCCTTGCTACCCATTGTTGAAGAATCTGTGGCCCTTTATCGGGAAGGTCACCAGAAGATTGAATTTAACGTCTACATCGATCAGGAGATACCGATTCTGAACGTGGATCGACAACAAATCAAGCAGGCCCTGATCAACCTCATTGACAATGCCATCGGTGCGGTAAGGAAGGATGCGAACTCCCGCATTTCCATCACATTATGCCATGACCCAATTCTGAAAAAAGTTCGGATGGAGGTGTCGGACAACGGTATCGGCATATCGGATGAAGACAAGACACGCCTCTTTGAACCCTACTTCTCCACGAAAAGGGCCGGTATGGGATTGGGGTTGACCATCGTCAGCACCATTATTGCAGACCATCAGGGAACCATCAGCGTACAGGATAACAAACCCCACGGAGCAAAATTTGTGATAGAATTTCCGGTCTAGAAAACAAGAAATTCGAAAACCCAATTTGCACGGTCCGATTCAATTTTGGGAATTCTCAGCAACACCGAAATCCACCACCTAATTTAATAAAACCCTTTACCAATAAGGGAATACAGTAATTTTGCCTGCACCTTAATATTAAAAACGATACGTATCAAACTGCTGATTATCAAGATTTCCACGATT
>Ga0180009_10005425_pt1 | contig 13675 bp, 4 predicted proteins | sample OS_PC_MetaG_FD_123537 | JGI IMG/M metagenome (GOLD analysis project Ga0180009, IMG submission 123537) | Groundwater microbial communities from the Aspo Hard Rock Laboratory (HRL) deep subsurface site, Sweden - OS_PC_MetaG | ecosystem: Environmental > Aquatic > Deep subsurface > Groundwater... | reverse complement strand
GCGGGACATGGGCGGAATCGACGGGCTGAAAGAAACTGGGCCATCCGCTGCCGGAGTCGAACTTGGCCTCCGAGCCGAACAGCTCCAGCCCGCAGCCTGCGCAGCGATAGCGGCCGCTCTGCTTGTTGTCGTGCTGCATGCTTGCAGCAGCGCGAGGCAGAGAATCCAGACCGCAGACGGTTTCGGAGGCGGGCAGCCACGCGCAGATGGCGGTCCGGGCCTGACGGGGCTGACTGGCAGGCCAGGGTCGTGAGGTTGCAGGTCCCGGCGGTGCTCGATGGTGGTCGACGGATCCATGCACCGCCTGCCTTGCGCGGTGATCAGGCTACGGTGGGGAGTCCGAACAGCAGCGGAAGCCGAGATTGGGGTAGAAGAAGTCCGGGGGCATGGCCGCAAAGGTGAAGTCACACCATAGCCCCGAGAACATGTTGTCGTAGCCACCGCCGCGAACAGTGTGGCCCATGATGACCTGCGGTGAACACTCTCCGATGACGCACGTACCACAGTCGGCATCGGTGGAACAGATGGTCTTCTGGGGAGTGCAGGTGCCGCTGTCGCAGGTGCCGCAGTCGGCATCGGTGAAACACTGTTGGTACTGGGGATCGTCGGTCCACTCCTTCAGGTTGCCACTCATGTCGTAGGCCAGATCCGGGCTGACGCAGGGGTTGGCCGTCCCCTCGCCGACGCCGGTGGGAAGCGCGGCGTCCTTGACCGGATCGTAGTCCTTACCGTTGCAGGTGGCTCCGCTGTAGGTGTCCGAGTATGGATAGTAGCAACCGTCCCCGGATGTGGTGGTACAGCCAGCCGGGTCATTCGGCGCGCCGGAGCAGACCAGGAACCACTCGGCTGCTTTACAGAGCCGCTTGCCGGCGGCCACGCACGCTGCCGCGGCCTGGGTATAGGTGACGTCGGCCCAGGGGAGGACCTGGTTTTGGGAGCAGGCCCTGGTGGCCAGGATCCCCGCGGAGGTTGTCGAGGCGTCGGGGCGCGAAGCCTCGTAAGTGTAGATGTAGAAGCTGTAGGGGGTTCCCTTGTAGGTCCGATTGATCTGGACCATCGCGTCCACCACCCCCTTGCCCGCAGCATCGTCGGCCTCCTCGTCCACCAGGCCGTCGCAGTCGTCGTCCAGGCCGTTGCAGGCCTCATTCGTGGCGCTGACACCGGGGGTCGTGATCTTGCAGTAGATCCCGGTCTGATCCGACCTGCAGACCCAGGAGCCGGTGCCCTGGCAGATGCCCTGCTTGCCCGGCTCCGCGCACGATGAGCCCTTGTTGGTGAAGATCTCGTCGACGAGCCCGTCGCAGTCGTTGTCCTTGTCGTCGCAGCTGGTTTCCTCGGTGGCCAGCTCGCCGGGGCAGACCCCGCCGGAACAGGAGATCGCGATGCAGTCCGCGTCGATGGCGCAGGTCTTCAGCTCCACATCGCTACCGTAGCTGCAGACCCATCCATCGCTCCCCTGGCAGGCGGCCGATGTGCCTGCACAGGCGCCGAGAGTGGCGCAGGGGTTACCCCCGAGGGGCACCAGGCCCGGATCGCTGGTGTCGGTCTTGCCGTTGCAGTCGTTGTCGAGCCCATCGCAGATCTCGACCCCGGTGTACGTGCACTGGTACTCGCAGCCGGTGGCCGGGTCATTGTCCAGGTCCAGCCACCCGTTCTCGCAGACGGCGATGCCGCATGCTCCGCCCTTGCAGTTGACGATGGCATGGGACGCGTTGCACTCGATGCAGTTGGTCCCGCAGTACTTCGGGTCGTTCTGCTTGTCGAAGTCCTCGTCGATCTTGCCGTCGCAGTCGTCGTCCTTGTTGTTGCAGATCTCCGCCTTCGGAACGGTTCCCCCCTGGCAGACCACGCTGCCCCCCGTGCAGGCGGTCTTCCCCTCCGTGCACTCGCCCACGGCCGTGCCGCAGGAAGCAGAGGAGAAGTCCTCGTCGGTCTTGCCGTCGCAGTCGCCGTCGATTCCGTCGCAGTCGTCGGTGGCCAGGGCGGGCCAGACCGGACACGTGTACTCGCATCCTGTGGCCGCGAGCTGGTCCAGGTCCTCGTACCCGGCGTTGCAGGCGCCCATCTGGCACTCTCCACCCACGCAGGCGGCCTTGGCGTTGCTGAACACGCACGCGTTCCCGCAGGCGCTGCAGTTGCTCGGGTCGGTCGCAAGGTTGAATCCGTCGTCCTTCATCCCGTCGCAGTCATTGTCCAGGCCGTCGCAGATCTCCACCCCACCGCGGGACTTGGTACAGGCGTACTCGCATCCGTCCTTGGGATCCTTGTTCAGGTCGTAGTATCCCTGCTCGCAGGCCCCCATCGTGCACTTGCCGGCTGCACACTTGCCCGTGGCGTGGTTGTAGAGACACTTGTTGCCGCAGGCCCCGCAGTTGTTGATGTCCGACATCTTGTCGAAGACCTCGTCCGTCAGGCCGTCGCAGTCGTTGTCCAGGTTGTCACAGGCCTCCACGCCTCCGTTTGTCGTGCAGCACTGGTACTCGCAGCCGTCCATGTCACTCTTGTTGATGTCGTGGTAGCAGGGGGCGCAGCTCTCCAGAGCACAGCTCCCCGTGTCGCACGTGGCAAAAGCGTTGGCGTAGATGCACCTGTTGTTGCACTTCCCGCAGTTGTTCACGTCCGACATCTTGTCGAAGCCATCGTCGATCTTGCCATCACAGTCGTTGTCCTTGCCGTCGCAGATCTCGTCGCCGGTCGGCTTGCACCCCCCCTCCGTGCTGCCGTCGACCCGCCCATCCAGGTAGACGCCGTCCACCGCGGAGCCGTTGCCGTCGATCGGCCCCAGGTCGGGATGCGTGATGATGGCGAACGGGTCCTCCTTGCAGCCCAGCAGCAGCAGGGGCACCAGCAAGATGACGGACCGGCTACCGGTCATCCTTCCCTCCTCGCGCGCAGGTGCACCAGGCCGAACAGCCCGAGCAGCAGCAGGGTGCCGGTGCCGGGCCCACCGCCGCCACCGGTCTCGCACGAGCAACCGCCCGCACCCGTGGCCAGCACCTGGGTGGTGGTGGCCATGGCGTGACCCGCGATCACCTTGCAGTCAGGCTGACCCGCGTGGTCCACCTTGCACTCGAACCCCTCGGGGCAGCGGGTGGTCTTGCACGGGTCGGCAATGCAGCTGCCGTCGTGGCAGATCTCGCCCGGGTTGCAGGTCACCAGGCGGCAGGGGTCCGGCACGCACTTCCCCTCCCCGTCGATCACCTTGCAGGTGTGATTGCTCCCGCACTCGATCCCGGCGCAGGGGTCGGTGGTGCACTTGCCCCGGACGCAGACCTGTCCCGCGGGGCAGGTGACGTTGGCGCAGGTGTCGTAACACTCGCCATCGATGCACATCTGCCCCCCGGGGCAGGTGTCCTTGGTGCATGGGTTGTCGATGCACTGGTAGTTGATGCAGGACTTGCCGTCGGGACAACCCTTGGTCAGGCAGCTGTTGTCCACGCATTGACCGGTGGTTGGCTCGCACTTGTCGTGCACCCCGCAGACGATCCCGGAGCACTTCTCGACGCAGTCGCCGTCGATGCAGCGATCCGTGTCCTTGCAGGTCACCTTGAAGCACTTGTCGGGCATGCAGTAGCCGTTGACACACCTGGTTCCGCCCGGGCACGAGAACTCCCCGACGCAGGGGACCGAGCACTTCCCCTCTATGCAGGCGCTGGCCCCGGGACACTCGGCATTCTCGTCGGTCTTCCCGTCGCAGTCGTTGTCCTTGCCGTCGCAGATCTCCTTTGTTGGTTCCACACCGCCCACACAGATGAACTTTCCCTTGACGCACTTGGTGGTTCCCTTGGTGCACTGCCCCACGTCGGAACCGCAGGGCTTTCCCTCGTCGATCGGCGAGTCGTCCACCAGGCCGTTGCAGTTGTTGTCCTTGTTGTCGCAGACCTCGGCCTGGGGATCCACGCCTCCCTGGCAGATGATCTTCCCCGAGATGCACGTGCTGGTTCCCTGCTTGCACTCCCCGACATCGGACCCACACGCGGCCGCGGGGATCCCGTCATCGATGTTCCCGTTGCAGTCGTTGTCCTTGCCGTCGCAGACCTCGGCCTGGGGACCCACGCCGCTGCAGACCACCTTTCCGCCGATGCACTGGGTCACCCCCTGCGTGCACTCCCCGATGCTGTAGCCGCAGGGGATGCCGAGGCCCGGGATGCTGTCATCGATGGAGCCGTTGCAGTCGTTGTCCTTGCCGTCGCAGACCTCGGCCTGGGGGCCCACGCCTCCCTTGCAGATCAGCTTTCCGTTCTCGCAGGCCCATGCTCCCTTGGTGCACTCCCCGACGCTGGAACCGCAGGTGGTGCCAACGAGGAGCGGGTTGTCGTCGATCTTCCCGTTGCAGTCGTTGTCGTTTCCGTCGCAGACCTCGGTGGGCTTGGTGGGGCAGGCGGAGCAGGAGGCATAGGTTGTGCAGGTGGCGTAGTCCATGCAGGTGCTGGCGACGCCCTCGTCGGTGCTCCCGTCGCAGTCGTCATCCAGGCCGTTGCAGACCTCTGTTGCCGGGCCCTGGTAGCCCAGGCAGGAGCCCCACGAGCCATTCGTGCAGAGCTCGCTGCCCAGCTTGCAGATCCCCTGGCACACCCCCGTGGTCAGGTCACAGCCCGACGCGGCCGGGTAGCAGGCCCTGGTGAAGCTGTCCACGATCGTGTCGCAGTTGTTGTCCTTGTTGTCACATACCTCGGTGGCGGGGCCCGTGGCCCCGTTGCAGACAACCTTGCCGCTCACGCAGGCCGTGGTCCCCGCCACGCACTCCCCGATGTTGGTCCCACAGGACGTCGAGAGGTAGCCCTCGTCGATGCTCCCGTCGCAGTCGTTGTCCTTGCCGTCGCAGACCTCGGGCTGGGGCACGCAGGGCACACACCCCTCGTCAATGGCGCCGTCGCAGTCATCATCCAGAAAGTTGCCGCAGATCTCTGTTCCCGGAGAGCCGGGGGTGGCGTTGCACTCGCTGCCCGTTCCGTCGGCCCTGCACACGTACTCCCCGGTGCTGTTGCAGGCCCCCACGCCGGCCGTGCAGGTCTGGGCGCCGTGCAGGTTGGAGCAGCCGGCGCTGGTGACCGCCACCTCGGGCCAGGTCTCGTCGCACAGGCCGTCGCAGTCGTCGTCCGTGCCGTTGCACTTCTCGTTGAGGATGCTCTCGGAGACGATGCTGGCCATGGCGAGAGACAGGCTCAGCTCGTTGTCCACCACGATGGCGGAGCCGGTCCCGCCGGCCTTGGCGATGGCGTCCAGGCTGGCCTTCAGGCCGCTGGCCGCGAAGCCGACAACATGGACCGGGATCGACTTGGAGGGGTTGTTGTACAGGTTGGCCGCCTCGGTGACAGGGCTCCCCTTGCAGTTGTTCTCCCCATCGGTGAGCAGGATCACCCTGTAGGGGCGGCAGCTCTTCTTCGCGTCGCCGGCCAGGACCATGGGGAAGTAGTTGACCCGCAGGTCGTAGAGGGATCCGGCGATCGGTGTTATCCCCGACCCCCGCAGCTCGAGGTCGCAGCCCCCGCCACAGTCGGTGCAGAGGCTGCACCCTGTCACCGGGGCATAGGGCGGGGAGCTGTAGGGGGGAGTGTCGGAGGGCCCGCAGGAGCCGGGACTGGTGCCGGCTGTGCTGCTCCAGTCCTGGCAGTTGTTCATCCAGTTGAGGATCTGGACCTGGTTGCTGTCGGAGAGCTCCACCAGGACATCGGCCTGGTTCCCACCGAGCCCCATGTCCGGCCCGAAGCTGTCGCAGTAGACGTAGGTCCAGCCGCCGGCCCGACCCTCGGACGAGGCATCGCAGGTGAAGCTGGCCGGGGCCTGGCGGAAGCGGGACAGGCCAAAGGTTACCTCGCCGAAGGCGCTCACCACGTTGTAGGCCCCCTTCTTGACCTTGTACAGGCGGGTGTCGTCCCGGATGCCGTTGCCGCAGCCAAAGGCGGAGCAGTGGGCGCAGGAGATGAGATTGCCCGGGCACTCGCTGGAGTTGTCCCCGTCGATGCAGCTGTAGTCAGAGTGGCAAAGATCCCAGATCATGCTCCCCGAGGTATCGACGAGGAGCATGACGTAGGGCTTGACCTCCTGGCCCGCTGCAGGCCGGCCGAGCAGAGCCACCAGGAGCCCCAGCCCACCCAGGATTGTTCTCCGTCTTGACAGTAGCCCCATCATCCACCACCCCATGGTGATAGCTTGCTGGATTTTCCTTGCAGTGTCAGTGAGCTTGCTTTCGTTTCCCCTGGAATCCGGGGAATGCTCTAGGCATTACGTGCTCACATGCTCCGGTGCTCAACTACCAGACCGTGCTCTCCACCGTGTTTGTCGCCCCGGTGGGGGTGGTGCCCCCCATGACATAGATGTGCGCGCTCTCCAAGGTGCTGCCCATCAGGTAGCGGGCGATCACCAGGTCGTGCCCGGTGTTGTTCCAGTTCTTCAGGTCCGGGGGGTCTGGCGGCCCGCCAGGACAGCTCTGACCTGGCCCGCAGATGTACGTCGAGAAGCACTGTACCGACGGGGCCATGTTCAGGCCGCCGATGAGGAACAGCTGGTTGGCCGCGGCCGCGAACCCATAGCCGACCAGGCCCATATTGGCGCTGTCCACCGCCATCCAGCTCGCGAGCGCGCCCCCGGCCTGGACCTTGGCCACGTCCACGTTGGTGATGGTCGAGGTCAGCGCGGCATTGGCACCGGGGCCGGCGTAGATCCAGGTGTCCCCTGGGGTGACCCGGATGGAGGCCTCCTGGTCCACGGAAAAGGCAGCGGTCTGCCAGCGGCCGGTCCCGACCGTGTTGGAGGTATCCTCGGTCCAGGCGCCGGTGGTCTGGCCGCCGTCGGCCGCGACGGTGACCGGGAGGTACTCGTAGGTGGTCAGGAGGGAGGGGCCGGCGGTCCGGCCCAGGGTGGCGTAGAGGTACCAGGTGGAGCTGGAGCCCGGGTCCTGACCCAGCCCCAGGCCCAGGCCCTCGCGGGCCTTGACCAGGCCGGTCATGGTCCGCCACACACCCAGATCTCCCATGCGGCGGGCATACTCGGCGGTGGTGGCGGTGCCGGTATCCTTGTACTGGGTGGTGGGAGCGGTGACCTCGGCCAACAGCTCCTCGTTGCCGGTGGCCAGGCCGGCGGTCGGGCTACGGTAGACCCGGTACTTCACCGCTCCGGGCACCGCGCTCCAGGTAAGTGTTACATGGACCTTGTACGACAGCCCGCTCGGGATCTTCACCGGCTGGGGATCGCTGGGCAGGGTCTCGCCGCCCGGGTTGTCGGGATCTGTGGCCTCCATCACTGCGGCCACCCGGTAGTACCAGAGCCCTGGCCCGAGCCCGCTGGTCACGATCTCTGCCGGGAACACCTCGACCAGCAGATCGACGATGCCTGGAGCGTCCTTGGGCACGAGGATCTCGGCCCGGTACATGCTAGTCACCGGGCCGCTGCCGCCGTTGCCGCCGACCAGGTAGATGAACCGGCCGAGCACCTGTGCCGCCGCCAGGGTCCGCGGCGCGGGCAGGGCCGTGGGCAGGATGCGCCAGCTGCCAACGTCGCCGAACTGATTCACCGAGGCCGCCTCCACGCTGGAAAGGGCACTGGCCACGGTCCCGCCGTCCCCGCCGATGGCATAGAGAAAGCGGGCCATGCTCGTCGGACGGCCGTGGGACCCTGCCGGCGCCCGCCGCGGCACCACCATGCTGGACTCCAGCTTGAAGTCCGAGATGTTCTCTGCCGGGTTGGTCACGGCGAGGGCCGAGTACTCCCCGTACGTCCCGTCCGGATTGGTCGCCCGCACCACGCAGACCGACGAGGCGGTGATCCCGGCGGGCACCGTGGTATTCAGCTCGGCGGCGGTCACGGCGTTCACCGTCACCGGGACAGTGGTGACTGTACCGGTCAAATCGCGGCAGAACAGCGTGACCGCGACCCCGGTCTTGAAGCCCTTGCCCCGGATGATCACAGTCTGGTCGTCGGGGGCGTTGGGGATCGAGCCCGGCGAGATCGAGTCGATCACCGGCGGCTGGTCGCTGGTGACCTCGAAGCCCTTTGTCAGCACCCCCACCGAGCCATCGGGGTTGACCGCGATCACGTCGTAGAGCCCCACGCCCAGCTTGGGCACCAGGCCGGTGACCTCCCGGGCGCTGACAAAGGCCACGGCCGTGACCAGGGTGGCCAGGCCGCCGCTGCTGGGGCTGAGATAGGCACGCACCCCGTTCTGGAACGACTTCATCCCGGACGGTGGCGGGTCCTGGGCCGAGAGGGTCACCGCGGTCTGGGTCTGCGTCCAGCCGAACGGGGGATCGATGCCGGTCAGGGCCAGGGTCAGCGTGTCGGTCACCTTGAAGGCATTGGGCAGGGTGCCCTCGCAGCTCTTGGCATCCCGCACCACGATGTCGTAGTCCCCCGGTGTGAGCCCGGAGGGAATGACGGCCTGGACCTGGCTCGGCCGCAAAGGATTGTAGGTGTGGCTCAGTGATGTCCACGGATCGCCCGTCCCGCTGCGACGGATCCCAACGTAGGTGACTCCGCCGCCGTTGAGCCCGGAGACGTAGATCGTCGCCTGGATGTTGATCTTGTTGTAGATCACCTCCGGGTCCACGAAGACGACCACCGGTGACTTGATCACGGTGACCGCCCCGTTCAGGGTGCCGCTGCAGGCGGGGCCGTTGGATACGGTGACGTCGTAGAGCCCCGGCTTCAGGCTGAAGAACGAGACGTTGATCTGCGTGGAGCTGACGAACACGACGAGATCGGGCGCCTGGCCGTTGAAGAAGACCTGGGTCGAGGGGGTGAACCCAGTGCCCGTGATGGTGAAGTTGCCGGCCTTGCCCTGGCAGATCTCGCCGGGCGTGACGCCGGTGATGGTGGGACTGGGCCCGACGCTGAAGACGGCGACCGCCGTGCAGGACATGGCCACCGGGTTTTCGACCCTGATCTCGTAGCTGCCGATCCCGGTCCCGCCTGGCACGTCGATCACCATCGTGGTGCAGCTGTCGATCGTCTCGAACTTCCCCGTCACCGGCGTGCAGCCGGATATGCTGTCGACTGCAGTGGGCGAGCCGCCAAAGGTCACCGTGGGCTCCACCCCGTTGACCCGCAGAAAGCCGGTCCCGGTCAGCGTCAGCTGGTTGGGGACGGAGCCCACACAGGCCACCGGGGGGTCGACCTTGGTGATCTGAAAGCTCTCGCAGGGGTCGTACTTGGTGCAGTTGACCAGGCAGCCATCGGTGTTCTCCAGGTTGGCGTCGTCGCACTCCTCCACGCCTTGCTGGACAACCCCGTCGCCGCAGCTGGCAGCCTCGCAGGTGGTCAGGCAGGCATCGGTGTTGGAGGCGTTGCCGTCATCGCAGGTCTCCACCCCGACCCACTTGAAGCCGTCGCCACAGCTCGCCTTGGTGCAGGTGGACAGGCAGGCGTCGGTGTTGCTCGGGTTGCCGTCGTCGCACTGCTCCACGCCCTGGTGCACGAACCCATCGCCGCACCCGGCCTTGATGCAGGTGGCCAGGCAGGCGTCACTGTTGCTCGGGTTGCCGTCGTCGCACTCCTCGCCCTGCTGGAGGGTGCCGTCCCCGCAGCTCGGCAGGGTGCATGTGTTGGTGCAGGTATCGTCGTTTGTCTTGTTGCCGTCGTCGCAGGCCTCCACTCCGACCCACTTGTAGCCGTCGCCGCAGCTCGCCTTGAGGCAGGTTACGAGGCAGGCGTCGCTGTTGCTCTGGTTGGCATCGTCACATTCCTCGCCCTGCTGGAGCACTCCGTCGCCGCAGGTGGTCAGGGCGCACTTGACGGTGCAGCCGTCGCTGTCATTCTGGTTGCCGTCGTCGCAGGCCTCGACTCCCTGGTGCACGAAGGAATCACCACACTTGGCGAGCTTGCAGGTGTTGAGACAGGCGTCGCTGTTGCTCGGGTTGCCGTCGTCGCACTCCTCCCCACCCGTCTGCACGAAGCCGTCGCCGCAGCTCGGCTTGAGGCAGGTGCTGAGACAGGCGTCGCTGTTGCTCGGGTTGCCGTCGTCGCACTCCTCCCCCTGCTGGACCTTGCCGTCGCCACAGGTGCTCAGGGCGCACTTGACGGTGCAGCCGTCGCTGTCATCGGTGTTGCCGTCGTCGCAGGCCTCGACCCCCTGGCGCACGAAGCCGTCGCCACAGGAGGCGAGCTTGCAGGTGCCGAGACAGGCGTCGTTGTTGCTCGGGTTGCCGTCGTCGCACTCCTCCCCACCCGTCTGCACGAAGCCGTCGCCGCAGCTCGGCTTGAGGCAGGTGTTGAGACAGGCGTCGCTGTTGCTCGGGTTGCCGTCGTCGCACTCCTCCCCCTGCTGGACCTTGCCGTCGCCGCAGGTGGAGGGGGCGCACTTGACGGTGCAGCCGTCGCTGTCATCGGTGTTGCCGTCATCGCAGGCCTCGACCCCCTGGCGCACGAAGCCGTCGCCGCAGCTGGCGAGCTTGCAGGTGTTGAGGCAGGCGTCGGTGCTATCGAGGTTGCCGTCGTCGCACTCCTCCTTGCTCTTTTGAACAAAGCCGTCGCCGCAGTGGGCCGTGAGGCAGGTGTTGAGGCAGGCGTCGCTGTTGCTCGGGTTGCCGTCGTCGCACTCCTCCCCCTTCTGCACCTTGGCATCGCCGCAGGTGGATGGGGCACATTTGGTGGTGCAGCCGTCGCTGTCATCGGTGTTGCCGTCGTCGCACGCTTCGAGCCCCTGGCGCACGAAGCCGTCGCCGCAGCTGGCGAGCCTGCAGGAACTGAGGCAGGCGTCGTTGCCGTCGAGGTTGCCGTCGTCGCACTCCTCGTCGAAGACCTTGCCGTCCTTTCCCTTCACACCCGTCTGGACCACCCCGTCGCCGCACCGGGCCAGCCTGCAGCTGGTAGAGCAGCCGTCGGTATCGTCCAGGTTCCCGTCGTCACACTCCTCGCCGCCACGGACCACGCCGTCCCCGCACACCGCGGCCCCGTCCTCGTCCCCGCACCCGGAAGCGAAAAGGAGCAAAGCTCCCACCAGTAGCACCATCAAGCGGTTCATCTGCCTTCCTCCCAATGTCTCCTCGGTTCCCAGGACGCCTGCCCCCTGGTCACGCCCTCCTTAATTATTATGTCGAGCCATCAAGTTTGCCAGCTACCTCATCTAGATATCCAGGTCACGGCGCCGGCCAGACGTACTCGCATACGTACGGGCGCAGCTCGCTGCAGAGCTGGTCGTACCAGGTGCCGGTGGTGGCGATCCGCGCGCAGTCCGCGTTCCCACCCGGGTTGTTGTCCGGCTCACCCGCGGCCCAGCTGGTGTAGGTCGGGGCGAAGAACTTGTTCTTGCCCTCGTACCAGACGAAGGTCCCCTCGCCGTACTGATCCGTCAGACCGACCCATGCACTCCCCGTGGTGGAGAGCAGCCCGGTGACCGTCGTGTTCTCGGTGGCATCCCCGATGCTCGCCAGGTGTGCGCCCACGATGGAGCAGGCAGCCGCCGCGTCATTCCAGGACAGCGAGGATGTGAACCCCACGTAGCACTGCCCGTTGGCCCCGAGCTGGTTGACCTGCCCCAGTGAGCACTCCTTGGCACACGTGCTGCTGCACCAGTCCCCGCCGACCGTGTTCCCGTCGTCACACTCATCAGTCCCCTGCTGCACCACGCCGTCTCCACACTTGGCCTGCGTGCAGGTGTTGAGGCAGGCGTCGGTGTTGATCGCGTTGCCGTCGTCGCACCCCTCGACACCCTGCCGTACATAGCCATCCCCACACTTGGCCGTCTTGCAGGTTACGAGGCAGGCGTCGGTGCTGGAGGTGTTGCCGTCGTCGCACTCCTCCACGGCCTTCTGCACCACCCCGTCGCCGCACTTGGCGAGCTTGCAGGAGTTGAGGCAGGCGTCGCCGTTGTCGAAGTTGTTGTCGTCGCACTCCTCCACGCCCTGCTGGACGAAGCCGTCACCGCAGCTCGCGTTGAGGCAGGTGTTGAGGCAGGTGTCGCTGTTGCTCAGGTTGCCGTCGTCGCACTCCTCCCCTGTCTGGACGAAGCCGTCGCCGCAGCTCTGGAGCTTGCAGGTATTGGTGCAGGTATCGGTGTCGACGGTGTTGCCGTCATCGCAGGCCTCGATCCCCTGGCGCATGAAGCCGTCGCCGCACTTGGCGAGCTTGCAGGCGTTGAGGCAGGCATCGGTGTTCGAGGCGTTGCCGTCATCGCACTCCTCCGCTGTTGCCTGGAGGAAGCCGTCGCCACAGGTGGCGTTGAGGCAGGAGTTGAGACAGGCGTCGGTGTTGCTCGGGTTGCCGTCGTCGCACTCCTCCCCCGTCTGCACGAAACCGTCGCCGCAGGTCGGCAGCTTGCAGCTGTTGGTGCAGCCGTCGGTGTCCACGGAGTTGCCATCATCGCAGGCCTCGAGTCCCTTCTGGACGAAGCCGTCGCCGCACTGGGCCTTCTTGCAGGTGTTGAGACAGGAATCGCTGTTGTCGGCGTTGCCGTCGTCGCACTCCTCGATCGCGACGGTGCCCCCGTCCGGCGCAGCGCCACCATCGGCTGTCCCACCATCCGGCCCGGTGCCCCCGTCCGGCGCAGCGCCACCATCGGCTGTCCCGCCATCCGGCCCCCCGACGGAAGAGGTCTGGACGAAGCCGTCGCCGCAGCTCGGCTTGAGGCAGGTCGTCAGGCAGGCGTCGCTGTTGCTCGGGTTGCCGTCGTCGCACTCCTCCCCCTCCTGGACGATGCCGTCGCCACAGCTCGGCAGGGCGCACTTGCTGGTGCACCCGTCGGTGTCGTCGGTGTTGCCATCGTCGCAGGCCTCCACTCCCTTGCGGACCACGCCATCGCCGCACTTGGCGAGCTTGCAGGAGCCCAGGCAGGTGTCGTTGTCGTCGAAGTTGCCGTCATCGCACTCCTCCTTGCCCTTTTCGACGAAGCCGTCGCCGCAGCTCGCCTCGAGGCACGTGGTAAGACAGGCGTCGGCATCGCTCAGGTTGCCGTCGTCACACTCCTCCCTCCCCTTCTGGACGAGACCGTCGCCGCAGCTCGGCAGGGCGCACTTGCTGGTGCAGTCGTCGGTGTCGTCGGTGTTGCCGTCGTCGCAGGCCTCCACCCCCTTGTGCACCGCTCCGTCCCCGCACTTGGCTAGCTTGCAGGAGCTCAGGCAGAGATCGTTGCTGTCCCTGTTGCCGTCGTCGCACTCCTCGTCGAAGGTCTTGCCCTCCTTGTCCAGCACCCCCGTCTGGGACGCACCATCGCCGCAGCGGGCCAGGACGCAGCTGTTGGAGCAGCCATCATCGTCGATGTTGTTGCCATCATCGCACTGCTCTACGCCGTTGACCGTCCCATCGCCGCAGCGAGCCGCGTCCTCGTCCTTGCACGCGGCAAGGGTCAGCAGCAGGGTGACCATCGGTAGCGCAAGCCAGAATCGAAGAGGTTCCATTGAATTCCTCCATTATCGTGTCATTGATATCATGGTTGGGTGGTTGGGTATCAGGGGAGGGTTGCGAGCACGTCTGGAAAAGGATGCAGGCATCCCCTGGATTCTTCGTGCCAGAGGCGGTTGGGACCCGATCGCGGCGTTACTGGTACGCCCACGGTCCACCGCCAGGCAGTGTGTCGGGCCTCCGCTACCTCCCCAGGGCGGCCAGCACACCGTTGTCTGCTGCTGTCCAGCGCCGTGGCCCAGGCCAGGCCCAAGCTGGCGGTGATGTCGCTGCAGGACCAGACCCGCACGCTGTCGTCGTCCGTGGTCGACGCGCTCACCGACGCGCTTCGCACCCAGCTGGC
>Ga0180009_10005423_pt1 | contig 13677 bp, 14 predicted proteins | sample OS_PC_MetaG_FD_123537 | JGI IMG/M metagenome (GOLD analysis project Ga0180009, IMG submission 123537) | Groundwater microbial communities from the Aspo Hard Rock Laboratory (HRL) deep subsurface site, Sweden - OS_PC_MetaG | ecosystem: Environmental > Aquatic > Deep subsurface > Groundwater... | reverse complement strand
CTCGGGATGGCCAGCGCGAGAAGCGGAAAAAGGATGGCGATACCTCTCATGTGCTATCTCCTGTCTGTCTGAAGGCACAGAGTGTACCCGAGTTCAGCGCCGCTGTGGGAGTCAAGCCAAGCCCACCGAGGCGAGTGTGTCTGTGCGGTGATTCACCTGCTGGCAACGACCCGCAGGCGAGCCTTCGAACGGCATCTCGGTCACAATCACGAGGACTTGGAGCTCCAGTCCGTGGCACGAGGCTTGCTTCGAACAGGTCCGAGGAGTGTCATGTTCGATTCCATCGCGCCCATCATCGAGTCCATACAGACAAGCGTCCTGAGGTCAGGACCTCGCCCGGTGATCCTCGTGTCCCTGCTGGCGCTGGTTGGCTGGTTGGCTGGCGCCGCTGTTGGGGTCGCCGTGCGCCGCCGCCGGCCCGGCCTGGTGAGGCAGCTGCTTGCCTGCCTGCGGCTCCCGGTGGTGGCCACTGTTGGCCTCTTTGGCCTGGTGTCAATCACCTGGTCGGTCCACCGCGATGTCGCCGTGCTCGTTCTGGTTCCGCCTGGTTCCGCTGGCGGTTAGCTGGGTTCTGACCGCGATCAGGGCCGCCGGACACCTGACCGGCTGGCTGGTGACGCGTGCAGCAGCCCCGTGGAGGCTGCAGGAGGGCGCCGAGCGGGAGGAGCCGGACCCCGCGAGGGAGCTACGTCACTTCGGTACGCGGGTCGGTCAGGAGATCAGCCGGGTCAAGCAACAGAGCGGTCCTTCCTTGTCGGTGGTCACCGTCGGCGTCAAGGTCTGTCAGCCGGCGCTCAGGCCAGGGCTGCAGCAGCTGATCTGGCAGTGTGCGAGGCAGTCGGCGCGGCACCACTACTTGCTGCACCGGACGGAGCAGGGAGACATGCTGGCCCTGCTCCCCGACACGGACCCGCTGGAGGTCGAGCGGTGGTGCGCCTCCTTCAGGGAGCTCGACGCGGATGCCGCCGTGGGTTGCGCGGCGTATCCCGCCGACGGCGAAACCGCTGACGCGCTGATCGAGCGGGCCGTGACGCGGATGTGGCTCGACCAGGGCGCGGCGGCCGGGGAGCTGGTCTCGGTCTCCAGCTCACGCCACAAGGGTCCCATCGAATTGTCCGCTCCGCCCGCCCGCCCCACCGGACCACAAATGTCGGTGGAGTCGTCCTGCATCCCGCTGGGCGACGACGACATCATCCTGGACAGCGCCGCCGACGAGCCGCTGTTCGACATGAGCCGTCGCCTGCCGCTGCGGGCGCTGCCCCACACGTGAGGGCGCCAGCCAGCTGACGGTCAAGATGTCGGCTCGGTCTTCCCGGGTGCTGCAGTAGATCCCTCGCCCGCCCCGCCGAAGTAGTGGTCGATCAGGGTGGCCACCTGCTGCTCCGGGGTGGGCTCCGGGCCGTCGAGTGGACTGCTCTGGGCCTGCAGGTGGTCGGTCGCGTGCTCGATCTCGCCGGAGTCGAACCAGACCCCGTGGTTGATGCACATGTCGACCACGATGCGGAAGTCGGCGAAGACGGTGATCCGGTTCATCCGCTTCGAGCAGTGAGGGCAGGCCATGTAGCGCGGGCTCGCCTCCGGCGGCGGCGGCGCCGGGCGTCGGCGAGCGTTTGGGGGGGGCGAGCGGTAGGGGCTCAGCATCAGCACGCCCCCCGTTGCGCTGCGCAGCTCCTCGAGCAGAGGGTTGATGGCCTCGCGCCGGACGAAGACGCCGCCGCAGTTGCGGCAGGGCTGGCGGTGGGGGTCATCCTGCCCCAGCAGGTGGCGGCAGCGTGGGCAGAGGATCAGCGCCATGCCTCGCAGAATAGACCCGGTACCAGGGGCTGTCGACGTGGCGCTGGGCGAGGAACAGCATCGACGTCGCCGCACAGCCTGGCAGCCAGCCGAGCAGCTTCAGACAGCAGGTCGAGGAGCTCGAGCGCGAGCTGATCGTCGATGCGCTGGAGCGGGCCGGGGGCAACCAGGCCGAGGCCGCGCGCCTGCTCGGGCTGGCCTACCACCAGTTCCGCTACTACCACGGCAAGCTGGGCGGCAAGTCGGGCGGAGGGGCTGCCCGCCCCGATCCGGTCGACCGGCGCTGCCTCCTGCTGTAGATTGTCCGGTGATGGAGCAATGCTACGACAAGCCGATTTGGACCCTGCAGCACCTGCTGCGGGCTTTGCCCGGGTTGCCCGCCCGGCTGCGGCACATGCCGAGGCTGGGCGGGGCGTTGCGCGAGCGGATCATGCTCGCCGTGGCGGTGGAAAACCGCTGCCGCTACTGCCAGCTTGCGCACACAACCTTCGGGCGGGCCGCCGGGCTCTCCGCTGACGAGGTGCAGGCCATCGTCGACGACGAGGAGCTGGCGCAGCTGCAGCCGGGCGAGCGGGCGGCGGTGGCCTATGTCCGTGACCTCGCCCGCCGCAACTTTGCCAGCCCCAGCCCGGATCTGCGGCGGCAGCTGTCGATGCACTTCGACGAGGAGAGCGTGCAGGCCATCGAGGGCGCGGCACACCTGATGAACCTGGCCAACCGCCTGGGAAACACCCTCGACGCGCTGCTGGCCCGGCTCGTCCGGCGTGGCGATCGCAGCGGGGCAGGCTGGGCCGATCTGGCGCTGCTCTCGCCGCTGTTCATGCTGGGGGCCGCGGCCGTGGCTCCGTCGGTAGGGGCGCTGAGCCTGTGGCACTGGCTGAAGGGGGGAGCATGAGCGGCCAGACGCGCAGGCAGCAGCTGGTCCAGCGGCTGACGCAGGGGCCTGCCACGGTGAAAGGCCTCGCGGCCGAGCTCAAGCTGCAGGTGAGCTCGGTGGTGGAGGAGATGGAGCACGTGCGCCGCTCCCTGCGCGACCGCCGGCTCGTGCTGGATCCGGCCCGGTGCCTGAGCTGCGGCCGCGTGTTCCGCAAGCGGGAGCGGCTCACCGCGCCCTCACGCTGTCCGGACTGCCGCTCGGAGAACACCACCGAGCCGGAGTTCTGGATCGAGTGAAGAGAGCTCGTTCGCCGCGGCGGAGCCGACCGGATCAGGGGAGGAGTGCGTCGAGGGGCCAGAGCTGGGCGCCCTTGTCGCCCGTCGTCAGCAGGCCCCCGCCACCGGGCATGAGGAGCGTCTCGCAGATCTCGGTAAAATCCGTGGCATGCCGAGCCACCACTGCCAGGGTGCCGACGTCGGCGATCTCGAACAAGCTGCCGTAGTCGTCCTCGTAGGCGTAAACGCGCGGGATGATCAGGAAGCGCCCATCCGGTGAGAAGCACAGCCCACTGGAGCTGACGGTCTCGAGCGGTCGCCCTTTCTGCGGTGCCGGTGGAGCGAGCTCGACGTGCTCCCCTGCCTCCGGTTTCCTGGTGTCGAGCAGAAAGACCCGGCCGTCGCCCGAGCTCACCGCCAGGCGGTCGCCGTCGGGCGTCGCGGCCAGGGAACCGAGCTCGACGGAGTAGCCCTCGGGCGGCGCCGGTAGCTCGAAGCTGTGCAGCACCGCGAGGTCGTCGAGGGAGTGGAGGCGGACGAGCAGGTCCTCGCCCGATGTCGCCACCCAGCGGCCTCTCGGGTCGACGAGGAGGTCGAGGATGCCGACGGCCTTCTTGGCGAGCTTGACCTTGGTCAGCTCTTCACCCGTGTTCGCGTCCCAGACCCGCAGGAAGCAGTCGTTGGTGTAGATGTACGAGCCGCCGGCGCTCAGCAGACGCGATCCGTCCGGCGCGAAGGCGATGGCGTTGGGCGGCGCTCTGTGGCCCTTGAGCTTGGGCTCCTTGCTCATCTTCTTCAGCGTCGCGGCGTCGAAGAGGGACAGGGTCTTGCCTCCGGAGACGAGGCGCTCGCTGCCGCGGTAGGCGATGACGGGTCGCTCCGCGGCGCCGGTCTTGCCCCTGGCGAGCAGCCGGGCGCTGGCGACCTCCCACAGCGCCAGCTCGCCCACATCGTTGCCCGTGACGAGATGTGCGCCGTCCGGCGACACCGCCGCGGCCGAGGCACTGGAGAGCTGCAGCGACGAGTCCTCGAAGTTGGTTGGGTCTATGGTCTGCTTGGTGCTCATGCCTTCCTCCTGGGCGGATTGTATCCAAGATGCAGCCGTGGATCGAGGGGCTGGGCCGCTTGCTGGGCCGCTTGCCCCCGACGCGCGGGATCTCCGACGGGAGTCGGACCAGCACCTCGTGGTTGAAAGGGGTCATGTTGAAGAAGGAGCTGACCGTCATCACTCCCTCGTCGTGCGCACTGGGGGAGTGGACAGCCAGGTGGAGTCCCGGGTCCCAGGCGGCCCCTGCTCGCCCACCTGGGCGCCACAATCCGGACTCGGGGCACCGATCGCCTCGACGTCTGGGTTCCCCCGGAGGCGCTGTTCGCGCTGGCGCGGGATCCGAGGGTGGCCCGGATCGGGCTGCCGCACCGACCCCGCCAGTCCCTGGGTGCCGTGACCAGCCAGGGTGTCGCCGCCACATGGGCCGATCGGTACCACTGCACCAAGAACGACGGCACCGGCGTGGACATCGCGGTGGTGGACATCTCGTTCGGCGGATGGTCCTCCACGAGCCCGGAGCTGGGGACCGTGGCGTCGGATCCGGCCGCGGGCGGCAACACCCACGGGACCGCCTGCACCGAGATCGTGTTCGACATGGCGCCCGGGGTGACGGTGCACCCGGTCAAGATCGCCACGCTGACCGAGATGCAGGGCGCGGTGGCCCAGCTGATCAACGCCAAGAAGGTCAAGGTCGTCAGCGACTCGCTGGTCTGGACCGGCGTCAGCTTCTCCGACGGCACCGGGCCGACGACACAGAGGTGGACGAGGAGGTCTGCCCGGCAGAGGGTGGCTGTAGCTGTCGGCTCGGAGCCGCGGGCGGGTCGCACGAGGCGCCGGTCCTGGCCATTGTGCTGCTGCTCCTCGCCGTGCTGTTGCGTCGTCGTGTCGGGGGATCCCGACCTACTTCACCACGACGCGCGGGATCTCCGACGGGAGCCGGACCAGCACCTCGTAGTTGAGGAAGCGGGTCATGTCGGAGAACGAGCTGACCGTGATCACCCCCTTGCGCTGCTTGCCGATCAGCACCACCTCGTCGCCGTTCTCGACGCCCGGGATGTCGGTGATGTCGATCATGGTCATGTTCATGTTGACGATGCCCACCACCGGAGCGCGCCGCCCCCGCACCAGCACATGACCCAGGTTGCTCAGGGTGCGGGCGAAGCCGTGGAAGTAGCCTACCGGAATCGCCGCGACCTTCTGGGGGCGGGTGGTGAGGTAGCTCGTGCCGTAGCCGACGAAGTCCCCCGGCCCGACCCGCTTGATCTCCATGATCTGGCTGGTCCAGCGAATCACGCGCCGAAGCGGGTCCGCGAGGCGCCGCTGCGGGCCGTCGCCGCTTTCGACCGGTTGGTTGGCCTTGAGCGCGTTCATCGTGTAGTGCATCTGGGTCTCGCGGCTGGGCCAGAATCCATAGTGGGCGATGCCGATGCGGACCATGTCCATCGTCGTCTCGGGGTAGGTGATGGCGGCGGCGGAGCAGGCGGTGTGGCGCAGCCTGGGCTGGACGCCGCGTTCGCGGATCACGTTGCACAGGGCGTTGAACCGCTGGTACTGGGTCTGGAGGCGCAGGTAGTTGCCGACGCTCTCGGCGCCCGCGTAGTGGGTGCACACACCCTCGACGCTGACCCGCTGCGGGTTGCGCTGGACGATGTCGAGCGCGGCTGCCAGGTCCTGGTCGCCGAGCCCGGTTCGATTGAGCCCGGTCTCCAGCTCGAGGTGGATGCGAGCGGGTACGCCGACGTTTCCGGCGGCCGCCACCGCGGCTGTGAGGCGGTCGGTGCCGAAGACGTAGAAGGAGATCCCGCTGCCCACCGCCCACTCCAGCGCCTCGGCGTCGATGTCACCCATGATCATGATGTCGCTGTCGGTGGTGCGGCTCTCCCAGGCGAGCAGCGCCTCGTCCGCGCTGGAGACGGCGAAGTGTCGTACGCCGCAGCGCTCCGCCAGGGGGACGAAGGTACGGATGCCATGCCCGTAGGCGTTGCCCTTGATCACCGAGACGAAGCGGGTCTGCTCGCCGATCACACCGCACAGGAAGCGGATGTTGCGCCGCAGCGCCGACTCGCTCAGCTCGATCTGGGAGCTGTGGAACCTCATCGATCGTCGTGGTCCGGGCCCAGCGACTGCTCGACGACGGAGGCCAGCAGGCGGCAACCCGTCATCAGCAGCTCGTCGGGGAAGTCGTAGTGGCGGCCGTGGAGCGCCGGGTGAGCCTCGCCCGCGCCGAGGCCGAACAGCGCCCCGGGGAATGCGTCGGTGAAGTGGCCGAAGTCCTCGGACCAGGGGAAGGGCAGCGGCACCTCCCGGACGTCGAGGCCGAGCTGGCGGGCGGCCTGGCGCACGAGGTCGACCGCGGCCGGCTCGTTGATCGTGGCCGGGAAGGGCTCGACCCACTCGACGGCATGTTTCAGCTCGTGGGTTCGGGCCGTTCCCTGCGCCAGCGCGACCGAGCGGTCTCGCAGCCGGCTCATCAGCTCCGGGTCATGGCTGCGCAGGGTGGCCATCACCACCGCCTCGCCCGGCGACGTGCCGAACGCCACCTCGCCCAGCCGGGCGTGGATCACGGTGACCTGGGCCGCCTCGTGCAGCGCGGCGGTCAGCTGTGGGACAGCGCTCAGCCCACAGACCAGCTCGGCCAGGGCGAGGGCAGGGCTGCGGCCCCGGTGCGGCTCGGCCGCGTGAGAGGAATCGCCCGTGAGCCGGATCGCGAGCCCGACCGAGGCCGAGGCGAACACGCCCGCGCGGACAACGACCTGCCCGAGTGGGAAGCCAGGCAGGTTGTGCAGGGCGAAGACGCGGTCCGGCCTCAGCTCGGCGAAGGCCGGGTCGTCGAGCACCCGGCGGGCGCCCTCGCCGGTCTCCTCGGCCGGCTGGAACAACAGCACGACCTCGCCGCGGTCGGGGCGTCGCCGGTGCAGCTGCGACGCCAGGCCGGCCAGCATCGCCATGTGCCCGTCGTGACCGCACTTGTGCGACACGCCGGCCGTGCTCGAACCATGAACCGGCGTGATGGTCTCGGGGATCAGGAGCGCGTCCAGCTCGGCGCGCACCAGAACCCGCGGGCCAGGGGCAGCGCCGCGATAGAGAGCGGCGAGGCCGTGACCTCCCAGACCGGCCACCACCCGGTCCGGCGCGAAGCGGCGCAGGAAGCCCGCGATCTGCCCCGCTGTCGCCGACTCCTCACTGGCCAGCTCGGGCCGGCGGTGCAGGGAGTGTCTCAGCTCGACGAGCTCGCTTTTGAGCTCCATGATCCTCGGCTAGGTCTGCAGCCCGTCCAGGGTGGGCGGGACGTCCAGCTCGAGCCCCGGCTGTGCGGTGACCCGCTGGCTGAACTCCTCCAGCGGCGGCGTGAGCTCCTTGCGTATGTAGGGGTCGTTCATCAGGCGGACGAACGCCGAGTAGTTGGGACGGAAGCGGATGGAGTCGCCCACGGCCAGGCCGCCGGCATCGTCACCCAGGTTCACCACGGTGATGTCGCTCGAAGCTCCGGCGATCTGGTGTTTCGGATCGAGCGGCGTCAGGCCGTGCACGTCAGTGTCGATCTCGCCCACCGTCACCAGGGCGCGGTATCCGCGCTGGCCCGGCGTGGGGGGGGTCTCCGCCGCCGGGTCCGGGGCGGTGTTGTCGAAGGTTGGGCTCACGCTCTCGCCCAGGGGCACCAGGCTCTTCTCCTTGATCTCGGCGATCTCGGCCTCCAGGCAGACGATGTCGTCCCGCAGCCCGGCCAGGGTCCCCCCGTGGTACAGGTCGCTGCCGAGGAACAGGGCCTCACCGATGCGGAAGTGGTTGACCCCGCGCGGGAGCTGGCCGTCCAAGATCATCGACAGGGCGATGCTGGAGCCCGCAGAGATCATGGGCAGGCGGTGATCGAACTTGAGCTCGAGCAGCTCGCGGTAGAGCAGCAGCTGGGCGATCTGGTCGATGTTGGGCACGGTTCCGGACAGACAGCCGACCTGGGCCCCCAGCCCGAGCACCTGCACGTTGGGCAGATCGAAGATGTCCTTGTAGAACTTGACCAGCGTACCGGGCAGGATCCCCTCCCGAAGATCCCCGAGCTCGATCATGATCATGATGTGATGGATCTTGCCCCGGCGCTGCGCCTCCCGGCTGAGGGCGCTGATCACCTCTATCTCGGAGTTGAGGCTGACGTCGGCCAGCTCCACCACGTCGGGGACCACCGACAGGTGGGGCAGACGGAGATACCACTTCTCCAGCCCGGGGGCCGCGCGGTTGATGGCGTCCAGGTTGTCCAGACGGGAGTCCGCGACTGCTCTGACCCCCATCCTCTGCAGCGCCCGGATCGTGTCCTCGTGACCGCACAGCGCCTTGGTCACCACGCTCCAAGAGGCCTGATGGCGATCAACCAGGGAGTTGATCTTCTTCAGGTTGTGCTGCAGAGCCTCGAGGTTGATGATCACGCGGTTCATGAGTTCTCGTGTCTCATCTCGAGGTACTTGCTGGTGAAGCCCATCCGCTCGTAGAGCCGCCTCGCCGGGTTGTCATGCTCGACGTGCAGCTTCACCGGCCCCTCGCACAGCTCCAGCCCGCGTTGGACCAGCTTGTGGCCGATGCCCTGGCCGCGGAGCGTGGGATCGACCACGACAAAAAGCAGCAGGTTCTCCGGGATGTAGCCTCCCATGCCGGTCTTGAGGAACACCACGGCTCCAACCAGGCTGCTGTCCCGAACCGCGAGCAGGAGGAAGCCCCCCCGGCCCGGATCCGACGAGAAGGCATAGTCGAGCGCTTGGCCGACATCCTCGATGGTGTCGTTGTATGGCTTCATTTCGTGGTGAAGAAAGCCCTTCAGGTCGCCAATGGCAAGCCAGTCCGGGATCTGCCCCTTCTCGCGTACCACCACCAGATGGATCTCCCCTGCCATGATCCCTCCTGTGCTTCGGCCCTGGAGTCTAACAGACCTCAGCTCGTGAGCAACCGGTGCGGCAAATAGCTGGAGTTAGATGTGATACGTGCAGTAGCTGAGCGCATGTTCAGGCGGCTGCTGAGGCCAGGTCGGGCGATCGGCGGATGCCATCCCGAGCGGGATTTTCGCCATAAGAATTTGGAATCAAGTTGATTTTTCGGGAACAAGGTTTGCGAGCCAGTGGCCGTACGATTGCATACCGTGTCCCACATGGTCCGGGTCATACCACTCTGTCTTCTGCTCGCAGGTTGCCCTGGCGTGCTCTCGGGGGGCGTGGCTGGCGGGGATGGGTCAGCCGGGCCGCTTGAGACGGACGCGATACTCAGCGCCCCCGACAGCGGGCTGACGCAGAAGGCGGATGGGATCGGCGGCCAGAGCCCGGACGCCGGTGCAACCACAACTGCCGATGGGCCCGCCCCTCCGTCCGGGATCTGGCAGCCCAAGCCGGGCACGAGCTGGCACTGGCAGCTGGTCGGGTCGGTGGACCAGAGCGTCAACGCGGTGATGTACGACGTGGACCTGTTCAACAACACCGTGGCCACGATCGCCGCCATCAAGGCCAAGGGCCACGTGGTGGTCTGCTACTTCAGCGCCGGTTCCTACGAGGACTGGCGGCCCGACGCAAAGGACTTCCCCCAATCGGCGCTGGGCAGCAAGATGGACGGATGGGACGAGCTGTGGCTCGACATCCGGTCCACCGCCGTGCTCGACGTGATGAAGAAGCGGCTGGACCTGGCCCAGAGCAAGGGGTGCGACGGGGTCGAGCCGGACAACGTCGATGGCTACGCCAACAGCACCGGGTTCGCGCTGAGCAGCGCCGACCAGCTGGCCTACAACAAGGCGCTGGCGGCCGAGGCCCACAAGCGGGGCCTGTCGGTCGGGCTGAAGAACAACCTGGACCAGGTGCAGCAGCTCGAGCCCTACTTCGACTTCGCCGTCAACGAGGAGTGCGTGCAGTACAACGAGTGCGATGTCCTGTCGGCCTTCATCAACGCCGGCAAGGCGGTGTTCCACGTCGAGTACAGCCCCGCCACCACGAGCGGCATCTGCCCCAAGGTCAAGGCGCTGGGTTTCGACAGCCAGATCAAGAAGCTCGATCTCGACGCCTGGTTCCTGGCCTGCTGGACCTGACGTTGGTGTTGCCTCCGACGTCGTCGTCGGGTAGACGAGACAGCAATGGCGAGAATCAAGGTTCTTTCGCTGGTTGCTCTCGTGTTGCTGATGCTGTCGGGCTGCCCTGCCGATGACGGCGGTATCCCCGGCAGCGAGGTGACCTACACCGAGCAGCGCGACCCGTGCCACGACCGCAACCCCCTGCGCAGTCTGTACTGGGGCGACCTGCACTTCCACACGCGCAACTCGTGGGACGCCTGGGGCTACGACCTGACGGTGACGCCGCCGCAGTCCTACGGGTTCGCGGCAGGCGGCGTCGTGGCGCTGCCCCCCCTCGATGCCTCGGGCAAGGGGACGCGGCAGGTCCAGCTCAAGCGTCCGCTGGACTTCGCCGCCGCCACCGACCACTCCGAGTTCCTGGGCGAGACCCGCCTGTGCACCACGCCGGGCAGCGCGGTCTACGACTGCGCCACCTGCACCGCCTTTCGCAAGAAGGGCAGCTCGGCCGTGGCCGCCTGGGGGCTGCAGCTGATCGTGCCCGAGGGGAGCAAGCGCTTCGCCGATGTCTGCGGCGCCGACGGCGCAGGCTGCCAGGCCACCGCGCGGCAGGTGTGGCAAGAGCTGCGTTCGGCGGCGGAGCAGGCCTATGACCGCAGCTCGACCTGCTCGTTCGTCAGCTTCGTGGGCTACGAGTACACCGCCACCCCCAAGGCGACCAACATGCACCGCAACGTCATCTTCCGCAACGACACGGTCCTCGACACGCCGGTCTCGTACTACGAGGCGCCGGGCGCCCTCGAGCTGTGGCAGCAGCTGCAGGACAGGTGCCTCGACGCGGGCGACGGCTGCGATGTGATGGTGATCCCCCACAACATGAACATGAGCAACGGCAACATGTTCGCGCCCCGCTTCGCGCCGGGAGGCGGGCTGGCCGACGAGGAGGCGGTGGCCCGCCTGCGTGCCCGCCTCGAGCCGGTGCTCGAGCTGTTCCAGCACAAGGGGGACCAGGAGTGCCAGGGCGGTCTGTCCGGCGCGCAGGGGCCCGATGACGGCCAGTGCGCGTTCGAGAAGGAGCGTCCGCCGCCCATCGGCGACTGCAAGGGGACGCCCGGCTGGGGCGGCATGGGCGCCATGGGCTGCCTCTCCCGCTGGGATTTTCTGCGCGGCATCCTGCTGGAGGGCCTGGAGCAGCACGAGGCGCTGGGGTTCAACCCCTACCGGGCCGGGGTGATCGGCAGCACCGACACCCACAACGGGACGCCCGGCAACACGTTGGAGCGGGGCTGGCCTGGCCACGTGGGCAGCTCCGACGACACGCCCGAGGAGCGGCTCGGCCCGGGCAACACCACCCACCGCGGCCTGGTCAACAACCCGGGCGGGCTGGCCGCGGTGTGGGCGGTCGAGCGTTCGCGCGACGCGATCTTCGAGGCGATGCAGCGCCGGGAGGTCTACGCCACCAGCGGCACGCGGATCCGGGTGCGGCTGTTCGGCGGCTGGGGCTTCGCCGACGGGCTGTGCAGCGACCCCGAGCTGGTCGACGCCGGCTACCGCGGGGGCGCCCCGATGGGAGGCGTGCTGCCGGGGCGGCCCGGCGGCGCGGCCGGCCCGCGCTTCGTGGTGCAGGCGGAGCAGGATCCGGACTCGGCCCCGCTGCAGCGGGTGCAGATCGTCAAGGGCTGGATCGACGCCGGCGGTCAGGCGCGCTACGAGGTCTTCGACGTAGCGGGCGACGCCAGGCCGGGCAGCGTCGAGGTCGAGACCTGCGCCCCGGACGGCAAGGGTGCCAAGAGCCTGTGCGCGGTGTGGACCGACCCGCAGTTCGACCCGGCGCGGCGGGCCTTCTACTACGCCCGCGTGTTGGAGGCCCCCACCTGCCGCTGGAGCCGATGGGAGTGCATCGCCCTGGCCGAGCCGCGGCCGGCTGGCTGCTCCGATCCCACGGTGCAGCAGGTGATCCATGAGCGGGCCTGGACCTCGCCCGTGTGGTACGAGCCGTGAGCCCTGGCGGCTAATCGGCCGTCTTGCCCGGTCCCAGGTACAGTCGGTTCAGCTGGGCCTTGATGTCGGCGATCTGTCCCTCGACCTCGGATATCGACCCGCGGAGCCGCCGCCGGAGGCCCAGCACGGCGAACATGCCCAGAAAGACCACGAACCACGGCAGCCAGATCGGTCACGCGTCGTGTAGCTATCCGGTCCGTGGCAGCTGTTGCACAGCAGGGGACAGACCACGGCGGCTTCCAGCGGGTGGAGGAAATCGATCCCCATGCCGTTGAGGCAGCCAGCAACGGCGACGGAGACGAGGACAGAGTTGATCAGCTTGCCGATCAGGTTGCCGCCACGCCGCAGCTTCATCTGCAGTGTGTCGCGGTCCTTTTCGAGATCCTTCAAGACCTCCTTGAGCTTGCGCCCCGCAGGTCACCGCAAGCGTTGCAGCACCGCCCGCGTCGTCTGCTCCGTCTCCTCGTCCCAGCGGAAAAGCTCCCAGCGGCGTAGCTTGCGCTTGATGCGCTTGCAGCGCCTGACCATTCTGGCATTCTCCCGCTTGGCCTTCTGCTCACATTTCTTTTCGCACGTCGGGCCCTTGCGCCCGCAGACATCGCCGCAGTGGGCTTCGCAGGTGTTGTTGGCGCCGGTGCCGATCATCGCGTCGTCCCGGTAGACCAGGGCGTGGCTGTAGTCGAGCCAGCTGCGACGGATGGTCTGGCTGATGTTGGACACGCACATGTCGCAGCCAGGTTCGTGATCGAAACTCCAGCGTCTCTCGTCGTAGAGCGGCTGCAGATCGCGTCTGTCGGGGTCGTAGCGCAGCAGGACGCGTTCGGAGCGGTCTTTGCTCTCACAACGGATCCAGAACCAGATCACCGCATCGCCCCGCAGCGCCTCGACCTCCAGGCGGCCCTTGGCGCTGCCGACACAGATGGGGGCGTCGTCCATTCCGTCCCCTTCTGACATGCCGTCCGGTTTGGGAAGGACCCAGTCCACGGTGTTCTTGTGGGTGTGCTCGCCCACCGAGTCGTCTCCCACCGATAGGTTGAGCCGAAAGCCTTTGTGGTCGTGGTCGAGCCAGACCTTGAGCTTCTTGCCCCCGACGTTGATGCGTCCCTTCACCGGCTTGGCGCCCTTCGCCGCCAGTTTCAGCGCTGTTTTCCCGGTGGGCCGGAGCAACAGGTCGTGGCGGGTCCAGCACTTCTTCGTGGGGTGTCTGCGCCAGACCGTCGCCCCGGGCAAGCGGAGCTGCAGGTAAACCGGCACCGGCCCTTTGAAGACCACCCAGCGTCCCTCGAGGGTGGTTGGCCTGGTGCATTGATCCGAGATGGGCGGCAGCGCCGCCATCAGCTTCGGGACCCGGGCCGGCGACATCACCCGTCCCCTCTTGAGGGAACGGCCTACGGTCTTGGCCCGCGGCAGCTTCCCGTCAGCGGGGGGGGAGTGGCCAACGACGAACGCGACGAGCAGGAGGAAATACTCGGGCCCCCTGCCGGTTTTCGGCCTTGTTTGTCTTACCGGTTGAATCATTTTTGTTTTTGCCACCAGGAGCCGGTTCAAAACCGGATTCCTACGGTTTGTCGATCTTCCAATAGAACATCGCCGGATTTGAAGCGTAGAGCGGGGTGACGCTGAAGGTGGCGCTCCCTTCAAAAAAGCCTGT
>Ga0180009_10005422_pt1 | contig 13678 bp, 12 predicted proteins | sample OS_PC_MetaG_FD_123537 | JGI IMG/M metagenome (GOLD analysis project Ga0180009, IMG submission 123537) | Groundwater microbial communities from the Aspo Hard Rock Laboratory (HRL) deep subsurface site, Sweden - OS_PC_MetaG | ecosystem: Environmental > Aquatic > Deep subsurface > Groundwater... | reverse complement strand
GCAGATCATTTCGCGGATCGTCTTCGACGGGAGCTGATAGCCGCCCATCGTGATCATGCTTTCGAGACGGGAGAGGGCTTCCCGCGGGCTGTTCGCGTGGAGCGTGCCCATGGAGCCGTCATGACCGGTGTTCATGGCCTGGAGGAGATCGAAAGCCTCCGGGCCGCGCACCTCGCCGACGATGATGCGCTCGGGACGCATGCGCAGACAGTTGCGCACGAGTTCGGTCATTGTGACCTGGCCCTGACCTTCGAGGTTCGGTGGGCGCGTTTCAAGACGTACGACGTGAGGCTGCTGAAGCTGCAGTTCGGCGGCGTCTTCGCAGGTGATGACGCGTTCGTCCGTGTCGATGAAGCCCGTGAGACAGTTGAGCAACGTCGTCTTGCCGGAACCCGTACCACCGGAGATCAGCACGTTGCATCGGACCTTGCCGATGATTCCCAGAACTTCGGCGCCTTCCTGCGAAATGGAATTGTACTGCACCAGGTCGTTCATGGTGAGTTTGTCGCGACGGAACTTTCGGATGGTGAGCGCCGGACCGTCGATCGCAAGAGGCGGGACAATGACGTTCACGCGGCTTCCGTCAGGCAAGCGCGCGTCGCAGATGGGACTCGATTCATCGACGCGGCGGCCAACCTGACTCACGATACGCTGACAGATGTTCATCAGCTGGCTGTTGTCGCGGAAGCGAACGCCGGTGAGCTCGACCTTGCCGTTGACTTCGATGAAGGTCCGCTCGCAGCCGTTGACCATGATATCCGCGATGTCGTCGCGGGCAAGCAGGGGCTCCAGCGGACCATACCCAAGGACGTCGTTGCAGATATCCTGCAGCAGGGCTTCCTGCTCGGAAATCGACATGACGACGTTCTTGATCGAGAGTATCTCGTTAACGATATCGCGAATTTCCTCACGCGCGCTCTCCGCGTCGAGCTGCGCGAGCTGCGTGAGATCGATCGTGTCGATGAGCGCGTTGAAGATCGTCGTCTTGATCTGATAATAGCTCTCCGAGCGATGATCGCTCGCGCGCGCCGTGGCGGCAGGTTTCGCAGCAGGCGCAGGCTTCACGGGCGCGGGCTTCTGCGGCCCGGCCTTGGGCGCTGCGGAGGCAGCCGGCGGCGGCGCATCCTGCCTGGAGGCGGGCGCCGGTGCGGGCTTGCGCGGAACTGCCTGACCTTCGGTCCGCCTTCCAAACACGATACGCTACCTCCTGTTATCCCTTGCGGGAGAGAAAACCGAACAAACCCGGCTTTGCCGCCTTTGGCGCACGAACCTCACGGCCGCAAAGCTGCTGGGCCAGGAAGCGGAAACCGTCGGCCGTCTTTCCCTTGGGTTCCAGCTCTTCGATCATCTGACCATTGTTCGCGGCCATACCGAACAAACCCGGATTGAACGGAAGAACAAGCGTCGCGTCGGTACCGACCGCCTCAGCGAAGTCCTTGACGGGGATCTCGGGGCGCTTCGGCATGCCGACCTGATTCAGTACGACATGCGCGGCATTATCGTTCGGCCGGGCCTGACGCGTCAGATCGAGAATGTTCTTTGCGTTGCGAAGGCTTGCAAGATCGGGGGTCGCCGTGATGACGATTTCATCCGCGGCGAGGAGAACCTTCCGGGTCCACGGTGCCCAGACATGCGGCAGATCGACGACGACACAGGGAACACCCGCGCGCACGATGTCGAGGACGCTCTCGCAACTATCCGCATCCATCTCGAAGTCGCGATCGAGTACCGCCGGCGCCGCAAACAGGCTCAGCCGATCCGTGCACTTCACCAGAAGGCGATCGAGCAGGACATCGTCCAGGCGTTCGGGGGCCATCAGCGCGTCGGCAATGCCCTGCGCCGGATCCTGGTTGAAATCGAGCCCGGCCGTGCCGAAAGGCAGGTCCATGTCGGTTATGATAACGTCTTCGTTCATGCCGCTCGAAATGCACCAACCGACATTATGCGCGATGGTGCTCGAGCCTGTGCCGCCCTTCGCGCCAATGAACGCGATTGTACGACCGATCGGCGGCGCATCCGGATCGATGTAGAGACGCGAGATCGCCTCGATCACGTTAATGGGACGGAGCGGTGCAACGAGATACTCGTTCACACCCTGCCGGATCATCTCGCGGTAAAGCGAGACGTCGTTCATGTGGCCGATGACCACGACCTTTGTTCCGGCATCGCAGACTTCAGCGAGCGCTCCCAGCTGAGCGAAAAGACCGTCTCCGCCCGCGCGCGCCTCCACCATGATGAGGTTCGGGGTGGCGGACTGCTGATACTGCTCGATCGCCGCCGGAATGCCGCCCATGTGCACCGTGAGATGCGCCTTTGCGAGCCGGCGATCCTCACCGGCGCGCTGAATGGTGCTGCCCGTGCCCGGCTGTTCGCAGAAGGCATGGATGGTGATGCGCGGAACGGGCTTCATCACGGCGAGCGATTCCGTCTCCTGCCCTGTCACGGCCACAGACTGCGCAAGTGGCGGCGCCTCAGGCTCGGCCACGGGCATCGGCGGCGCTTCGACCGTCGGTTCCTTGCGTGCGAGATTGCTCATTGTTGCACCTCACTCACAGCGCCAGAGTCCTGCTCGGTGCGCTGGGTCGCTGTTACTTCGCCCGCACGATACTTTTCGAGCACCGTGCCGCGGCGTCCTGCATCGGCTGGTGTCATTGTTCTCGGACCGGCGAGATCGGCCGGATCGGCGACCATCGCCGCGAGGTTATTCTGTGTCGCGCAACCATGATTGGGGGGCAGACGGTTCGCAGGATCGAACGCGTAATTCATGCTCCAGTCGCCACATGCGGTGGGTTTCGCGACATATTGCTTGAACGAGAGGATCAACGGCGCACCACTGTCCGCGCCCGATGCCCGATAGGGCGTGTAGGCAAGGCTCGTCACACCGCTTTCTGCCAGAATGTCGCGCACATCGCTCAGCGCAACCGCCGCGGCACCGGCATTCGGGGACCCTGAAGGCGTCGAGATGGTGAGAGGTCCGTGACCGCGCTGACGATAGGCGGCCGCGAACCCTTCGATCGCACTGCGCTCGGAGGGAGAAAGGCCCGGCTGGCCGGCGACGACCTCGACATTCAGCGTCGCGACGTCTGCCTCAACCGAGATCGGATGCGTGTAGCTCGCATCGTACTCGGCATCTTCGATGCCATTGAAGCCGCCACAGCCGGCGAGACCAACAGCCAGCGCGACAGCGAGACCCCTGGCAGCATTCCTTGCGAACGGTTTTGCCATTTCATTCATCCTTCGCGCTCAATCCACAACGAAGCCGACAGGCCCCTGCAGCGCTTCCTTGCCGGGCGCGGCGCCGCGCGCGCCATAGGTCGCGTTCAGCTTGCCCAAAAGGATCGCGTCCATATCGCTTGCCGGCGCATAGCCGTCCGTCGGCAGCACGAGATTCTTGCGGGACGTCGGATCGACGAGATATGGCGTTACGATCACGACGAGTTCCGTTTCGTTCTTCTGATAATCGCGGCTGCGGAAGAGCTGGCCGAGTACAGGCACATCCTTCGCGCCGGGAACGCCGTCGATGTTCTGACGGGTCGAGTCGGAGAGAAGGCCTGCCATGACCAGCGAGCCGCCGCTCGGCAGTTCGAGTGTCGTTTCGGCACGGCGCACCTTGAGGGCCGGTACCGTGACGCCGCTACCGTCACTTCCCTGGAACACGAAGGCGCCATCGGAGGAGAGCTCGCTCACTTCCGTCGAAATCTTCAGGCTGATGCGGCCTTCGCTCAGCACAACCGGTGTGAAGTTCAGGCCGACACCGAAGGGTTTGAATTCGATCTGCACATTGCCATCGCGGTCGCGTGAGGTCGGAACGGGGAACTCGCCACCGGCAAGGAACTTCGCCGACTCGCCCGAAATGGCGGTCAGGTTCGGCTCGGCAAGCGTCCGCAAGATTCCGTCGCGCTCAAGCGCACGCAGCGCGCCCGTAATGCTGTCGGTTCCGCTGGTATATCCCGTGCCGTTGGTCGACAAGCCTCCGAGCGACCCGCCCTGAATGCTGAACGAGTTGGAGGTTGCGAGCCGGAGCGCGAAGTCGCCGAAGTCGGCGGCACTCGAAAGATCGACACCGAGCTGCTTGATCACCGTGCGCTGCATCTCCGCAACGGTCACCTTGAGCATCACCTGCTCCTTGCCTTCGATACCGAGCATGTTGAGGACGTTGTCCTTGTCGACGCCGATGTAACGCGCCGCCAGGTCGTGGGCCATGCTGGCTTCGCTTGCGTTCGCCACCATGCCGGAGAGCACGACGTGATCGTTGATCGACTCGACGTCGATCCGCGCACCGGGGAAATACTGGCGAAGCGAGTCGCGCAGGCCGCTCAGATCGCGCGCCACGCGGATTTCGAGATTGAGAATCTGCTGGCCGTTTTCATTGAAGAAGAAGGCATTGGTCTGACCGACGGCCAGCCCGATGAGGTAGGTCCGCTTGTTGGTGCGCACGACCGCGTCCACGATCGCCGGATTGGAAACGAGCACGTCGCGCGCCGCTACCGGCAGCTCGACGATAGCCGCCTTGTTCAGGCCGAGCACAATGCTGCGCGATGCCTGCCCCATACCGCCCTGGTCGATCTTGACGAGGCGCGCATCGCCGGCATGCAAGCTTCCCCCTACAGGGGTGAGAGCGAGAGCAAACGCACAGAGGATCGCGGCGACCGCCCGGACGGGCCGGACTTTCTTCGCGGCGTCGTCCGCCTTCAGTTTGTTCCACATCCTGTTCATGCCCGATCCCTCGCCTACTTCACACGCACAGACTGCGTGGTGCCGTAGCGCACAACTTTCACAACCGATCCGCCCAGTTCACGCGTCGTATCGTCCTCAGCTGTCGACTCGCGGTCGGCCATGCTGCGCAAAGACAAGGACAGTGGCCGGTCGGATTGCGCGACGGCGATAAGCTCGACCTGCGACGGCGTGAGTTCGAGCGTTGCCGTGCGACCGACGACTACCTGCTCGCCGGCCTTTTCGTTGAAGCGCTGGTCGATCGCGAGAACGCGGACGTTGCGCAGAATGGTCTGTCCCTTTTCGACGTCGACGACATCTACGCGGTCATTTGGCAGGATGAAGCCGCCCGCACTCGTTTCCGGCGTGATGACGATGGCCGAAGCCCGCATGCCGGGATCGATCAGCGCTGACATGAAGCCCGCACCGGAAAGCGTCACGATCTTTTCGAGCGTTACCGGTTCCCCACTCAGCAGCGCGCTCCGGGCGACGCTGTCGGTGAATTCCTCGATCGCCGTCGGCTTCTGCGTGCGCGAGATGTAGGCCGGATTCATCGCGGCTTCCGGCCAGCGCTGCCAGCGCAGGTCCGATGACGAAACGCGCTGTCCGACGTCGAGATTGTTGACGGCGACGAGGACTTCCGAGGTCGGCTCCTCGACCACCTGCTTTACGGGCTGCTCGGTATCCGAGGACATGAGCCCACGGGCCAGCAACGCCGCGAGGCCCGCGGCGACAATCGCCAGAACCAGAACTCCAATGCGTGCGGCGTTCACTTGCCCGATCCTTTCGTTTCGCGGTCCCACATTTGCGCGGAAACCGCTTCGTTCAAATCACACGGCCGAATCACGCGGCGTGTGCCGCGGTCGCAAACCAGACGGTCTGCGGAAAAATCATCAACCCGCCGAGAGCGAGTGCGACGCCATAGGGAATGCCGGCCTTGCGGTCGTGCAATCTCGCAACCCATTCCCTGCCCTGCATGAAGAGCGGCAGCGGAACGGCGCGGAAAAAGAGGATGAGCAGCGTCAGCGCACCGCCGAAGATCGACGCCCAGAGGAGATAGACGAGCAGATCGCTCATTCCGATCCAAAGCGCCGTCGCCGCCACGAATTTCGCGTCGCCGCCGCCGATCCATCCGAAGGCGAAGAAGACCATGCCCGCGAACAGCATCAGCGCCCCGGCTGCCACGTGAAGACCGATCTCCTGCAGCGACAACCCCACAAACGGGACGAGCACGGCGAACATCGCGGCAAGCGCGATTGTCAGCACATTCGGGATGGTCATCGTCGTCAAATCCCACACCGCGCCAAAGATCATGGCGAGGGGGAAGACGGCGAGAAGGAGCATGCTCATCACGAAAGACGCCCGGTTCCCAGGGGCCGGTATGGCCCGGTGCGGAAGGCCCCATGCCTCGTCGCACCATGGGATACTGGGCGCGGGACCGTAAATTTGGAGTAAATGAGGGTTCAAAATGAGCCTGAATGTCCATTCGCCAACTGGACTTACTTTCGGCTCGGCAGGGAGGCGAACCGCCCGATACCGGGAATGAAAAAAGCCGCCAGGCACATCTGGTGTGCATGGCGGCTTTTTGCCCGAGCCCCGGGGCCCGACCGGCCTTGGAGACCGGCAATTAAACGAGCGCGTCGGCGATCGTTTGGAACATCGCGGTGAGGCGCGTTCCGACGAGCTGGACCGCCGTGATGATCACGACGGCAATACCGGCGGCGATGAGCGCGTATTCGATCGCGGTCGCACCGGACTCGTTCTTCGCAAAAGACTTCAGAAAACGGCCCATAACAAGCCTCCTTGAATATTGACTGTCGACAGCATCAACCCTTGCGACCGCGAAGGCCGCCGGGCGCCCTTTCGGACTGGAGGCAAGATTAGCGAGGCACCCTTACTCAATCGCTAACGAATACTCTAAAACTGCCGGCAGTTTTACTCATACTTTAGATAGAATCTATGTATTCGAAGCGAAATTACTGTGCCTGAACGATATTCCCCGAACAGTTTCCTCGATTTGAACAAAACGCCGGACAGAGAGGCCTTATAACGTCGTTAATTTCGGGTTAATCCGTTTCGAAGATTTGGCCGCGAACAGGCGTCCCACGGGCAGACCCGGCCCTTCACTTCCCGCATACTTGAGCCCCTGCGTTTCCGCCGCGGAAAATTTTCTCAAGCTGTTTCACACAACGACCGCAAGGCCGCCTCGTCGGCGACGACAAGTCCCGGATAGTCGCGGCTGGCGATGCCCCTGCGCACCAGCTCGGCAATCGCTCTGGCAACGACCTCCTCTGTCGTATCCACGCGGGCCGCCAAGGCCCGGTGCCTCGGCAGCCGGTCAATGCGCAGGCACTCGCCGCCCTCCTCGTTGCGGTGAGGTTCGGCGAGCGCAAGCAATTCTCTGTACACGCGCTGCGCGCCCGTTCCTTCACCTTGACGATTGCCCGCATCGGAAGGCGGGATCCCTGTCTCCCTTTCGCGCAGAAGACGGGCATACTGGCAGAGGAGCGCCCGCGACACCGACTCCTCGCGAGAGAGAAGTTCGAGGAAACGGCTTTCGGGCAAGGTGGCGATCAGTCCGTCTTCCCGCGCAACGGCCGTGAGATCGGTTTCGGTTACGCCGAAAGCGGCCATTTCTCCAAACTGCCCGCCGGTGCCGATGTCGGTATAGGCAATGCGTCCCGCGCTGCCCATGTTGCGCGCGAGGCGGACCGAGCCCTCGACAACGAAGACCACGCCGCCCCCTTGGGCGAGGTTGACGATGATGTCATTTCGGGAAACGGGCCGCCATTCGCACTCAACCGCAAGGAGGGCGAGTTCGCGCTGGTGCAGGGAGGAGAGAATATGAATGCCGGCGAGGGAACGTGTGTGATCGGGCGCGACGTCCCGTCCGGCTTGCACCCCTTGTTCCATCTGCCTTCCACTCCCTCCACGACCGACGAGGGAGCCTAGGCGATGGCGTTTAATCTCCCGTTAAATTCCTGCGCACCCATTTACGGTCAACAGATCCTTTACTCCTTGGACCTAGTGTTGAGGGCAATCGGCGCTTTTCGCGCCCCCATTCATGCCCCAAGGAAGGCAGCAGAAACATGCGCGCTTACCGGACAAAGAAGACCGTCATGCGCCGCGTCATCGCCGCGGCTCTCGGTGCAGGTTGCATGGCTCTCGCCGCGGGCGCGGCACAGGCCGAGGCTTTCAAGGTGGAGATGAACCAGACCAAGGCCCTTCACCTGGCAAAGCCGGTTTCCACGATCATGGTCGGCAATCCGGCAATCGCGGATGTCAGCGTCGAAAGCTCCAAGCTTGTTTATGTGATGGGCCGCAGCTTCGGGACCACCAATCTCGTCGCCACCGACAGCGAGGGAAATGCCATCCTCGACATCGACGTGAGCGTCATCGCACAGGGCGCTTCCACCGTCACGCTGACGCGCGGCACCGGGCAACTCTCCTACAACTGCACGCCGCGCTGCGAGCGCGTTCCGGCCGCCGGCGACAATCCGGACGACTTCGACGCCGTGATGCAGCAGGTGGCCGATACGATCGGCGCCGCGACAAGCGCAAGCCAGAGCGAAGGAAATGCGAATGCAGCGGGTGGCGGTATTCAATAAACCAGAGAGCCAACCGTCCGCCGCAAGCAATGAAGGCCGCCCGTAAGGCGGCCTTTTTCGCATGTTCGCGCCGCGGAGAAGTCAGACTTACTTGCTGATCCGCAAATTCGATAGAGCCTGGGCGATCGACTTGAAAACGTCAGTGAGTTCGTTCGCCGTGTTGACGCTGTAATACTTGCTCGCGTCGGAGGCACAGTTGCGCAGCAGCGTCGCGTTACCGCTGACCAGGCGCACAGTATAGACCGTTATGTCCGCATCCTTGATTGCGCTGCAGACAGCCGCCGTGCGCAGGTCGACGCCTGCGCAATGGGAACTTCCATTGCATATCCCAATCCCCTGACGATAATAGGTGTTGTCGCCATCCGTCAGGTAGATCATCACCTTTTCGAGCTCGGCGGCGTTGGGCGCCGCGGCATTCGAAAGCAATGCGCCATCCGTCAGCATCTGCCAGCCCCAGACGAAGCCGATGGTGGTGTTGGTTGCGCCGCCTGCCGACATGGCGTCGATCTCGCTCTTCAATGTACTCCAGTTGGTCGAGAGCGGAACGATCGGACGGAGACCGCAGTTGGCGTTGTATATGTTATTGTTATTGGCAGGAAATTTGGTTGCATCGGCGCTCGTCGGCGTCGAAACCGAGATGTCGTAATCTTCGTCGCGGTCGACGACACAGCCTCCCCAACCGCTTTTCGATACGGTGCGCGTATCGACGCAGGTGGTCTTCTTGTTCTTTCCCCACCCGGTCGTCGTGCAGAGGTCCGGATGTGCCCATGTCCATTTGAGCCAGGACTCGTTCTTGTAGGTGGTGCCTACATTGACGTCGGTGGTGAAGGGAACGATCGCTATGCGCACGTCGCCCGGCGATACGGCGGCGCTACCGACCGTGTCGATCAAATCCTTCGCGGCGGCCTTCAGAACGGTCAGACGTCCGCCGGAGTTCATTGAGCCGGTATTATCGAGGACCAGCGCAACTTCGAGCTTTTTGCCCATTCGCGTAATCTGGGACGAGGCGCCGATATCGAGCGTATTTATGCCGGCAATGCCCATGAGCACGGTCGGCAATTCGGCGCTCACCACCAAATTCACCGTGTTGCCGTCCTGCACGACATTGACGGCGCCGGGCACACCGAGCTTTCCGGCCGGATAATTCGCATCGAAATAGGCCTGAGCGATCGCCTCGAGCTCGGCCTGCGTCTTGCCGGTCTCGCCGCCGATGGCAAGCCCGGCCGCATCGAGGGCCGCCTTCAACCTGTTTTCGACGATATAGGCACGGGAGATGTCGACTGCTGCGCCCGCTGCGACGACCAGCGGAATGGCCGCGAGCGCAAAAATCGTGGCGAAGTTGCCGCGACGATCCGTCAAAAATCGGCGAAACAGAGATGTAAGGGGCCTCATGGACATTATCCGCCCTTGGATGCCGGACGGGGCTCGCACCCGGCGCGGCAGAATACGCACCTCCTCGTTTTAGGGGCCGCCCGTTAAGAAGGAATGAATCGGGCCGGGACGGAGGAGCGGCGGTTACCTTTTGGTAAGGCTCAAGGCGGTATCAAGAAGGTTGCATCGGCGCGGCCTTTCCGGCGCGAGGTAACATATGAGCGAGCAACATCGAGGACCGGCCTGTCGCGCGCGTCTTTCGCGACGCCGCTGGAGCCGCTTCGCCCACGCCGAGAGCGGCGCGACGGCGGTGGAGTTCGCCTTGCTCGGTGTTCCCTTTTTTGCCCTTCTCTATGCCATGATCGAGGTCAGCATTCTCTACTTCGCCACGGCAAACCTCGACAGCGTGGTGTCGGAGGCTGGACGCCTGATCCGCACCGGCCAGGCCCAGTCGAGTGGCATGACGGAAGCTCAGTTCAAGGATTATATTTGCGGTGAGTTGACACTGATCAGCAACTGCCAGGAAAACCTCCGCATCGACGTCCGGAATTTCACATCCTTCAACAGTTTGTCTTACCCGCCGCTGGTCGACGAAAACGGCAATATTGTCGATACCACCGTTTTTCAACCGGGCGTCGCGGGCGATATCGTTCTCGTGAACGTCTATTACTCCTACGGCATCGTCAGCCCCGGCATGGTCGGCCTGTCGAACCTCGAAGGCGGCGGACGGCTTGTCGCCGCGGCGGCTGCATTCCGCAACGAGCCCTTCGGCAACAATCTGCCGACAAGTTGAGGATGTCATGCTGTGATCGGGCGAAGGTTTGAATTCGGATATGGCGCACGAAGGACGAACGGATTTCGCCGCCTTGTCATCGACTGCGCGGGTGTCGCCGCCGTCGAGTTCGCGCTCATCTTTCCCCTGATGATCGCCTTCTATTTCGGTGCGATGGAGACGTCGCACATGCTGACGGCGAACCGCCGCGTGACATCCGTCGCCTATACCGCCGCCGACATCACGGCGCAGGCTATCTCGGTCAGCGATTCCGACGTGAGCGACATTTTCTCGGCGAGCGCCGCCATTCTCAGGCCCTTCAGCACGACGCCGCTGTCGATCCGCATCTCGAGTGTGGTCGCCAATTCGAGCGGCGTGAACAAGGTCGCATGGAGCGACGGTTATCAGACTACCGCTCGCGCCGTGAACTCCACCATGACCCTGCCGGCGGGCCTTACGAGCCCCGGTACCAGCGTCATTGTGTCAGAGGTCACCTATGCGTATTCCTCGCCGATCAGCAAGACGGTGACGGAACAGATCACCTTCACCGACACCGCTTATCTGAAACCCCGCCGCGCCTCACAGGTCGCCCGGACAAACTGATCCCTTCCTCGGGATACGTTTGATCCGCGAACTCACTCCGCATTAACCATGTTTAGAAAAAAGGCTGTAGCAAATCTGCCGCAGCGACGGCCGCCGCCTGTGGCCGCGCCCGCCATTCGCGATGCCAGACAAGCAAGACAAAGCCGCCCTGCCGCGAGGCGGCGCAGGTCACTTCCAGATAACCTGTTGATCCAAAAAGAAAATCTGGCTGGCGGAGGGAGAGGGATTCGAACCCTCGATACGGTTTCCCGTATACACGCTTTCCAAGCGTGCGCCTTCAGCCACTCGGCCACCCCTCCGGATCGCCTGCTCAGCAGGCGAACGCGGCGGCACTATACGCGACAAAAACCCTGAATCAACCGGAGAAAGCAGGGCTAGGCCATTGATCCGCCAACCGACTTTCGACAACTGTGCTTGTTTGGCACACCCGATCCGGTTACCGTTCCGGCGTTCGTTTCTTAAATCACTGCGTTGGGGCTGGGGGGCTCGTGCCATGGTCGTTTTCAGGCTGCTTGGATTTCTTTTCATCGTCGCTGCCTTGATGGCGCTGGGATCGGACGCGTTGCTTTCGCTCGAGAACGGCGAAGTCACCATGCGGTCGTTCAGCGCCTTGTGGGCTCTGGTGCATGAGGGTAGCCGCGACGGCTTCGTTACCTGGGCGGGCGCAAACGCGCCGGAGGGCCTGAAAAATCCGCTCGATGCAGTGATGGGCTTCCCCTCTTGGGGCGTTCTCGGCGTTATCGGCATTGTGCTCGCAGGCCTTATCGCGCTGCTCCGCCGCGCCGACTAGGCATAAGCCAGTGCCATTGCAAAAGGCCGCCCCTCGGGGCGGCCTTTTTGTTTTCCTGCAGAGTCGGGAAAGCTGTCCGCCTAGTTCGCATCCATCTTCAGCGCGGAGATGAAAGCGTCTTGCGGAATTTCGACGCGGCCGAACTGCCGCATCTTCTTCTTGCCTTCCTTCTGCTTGTCCAGAAGCTTGCGCTTGCGGCTGATGTCGCCGCCATAGCACTTCGCCGTCACGTCCTTGCGCATGGCCGAGATCGTTTCGCGTGCGACGACGCGTCCGCCGATGGCGGCCTGGATCGGAATCTTGAAGAGATGCTTGGGGATCAGTTCCTTCAGCTTCTCGCACATGACGCGGCCACGCTGTTCGGCGCGCGAGCGATGCACGACGGTTGCGAGCGCGTCGACCGGTTCCTCGTTCACGAGGATCGACATCTTCACGAGTTCGCCCGGCTCGTAGCCTTCGATCTGGTAGTCGAAGCTCGCATAGCCGCGGCTCACCGATTTCAGGCGGTCGTAGAAATCGAGCACCACCTCATTAAGCGGCAGGCGGTAGACGAGCATGGCGCGCGACCCCGCATAGGTGAGATCGATCTGATGCCCGCGCCGGTCCTCGCATAGTTTCAGCACCGCGCCCAGATATTCGTCGGGCACGAGGATCGTCGCCTTGATCCATGGCTCCTCGATATGGTCGATGCGGGTCGGGTCCGGCATGTCGGCCGGGTTGTGCATTTCCTTTATCGACCCGTCCACCATGTGCAGCTGATAGATGACCGAAGGCGCCGTGGTGATGAGGTCGATGTTGAATTCGCGTTCGAGACGCTCGCGCACGATCTCGAGATGGAGAAGCCCGAGAAAGCCGCAACGGAAGCCAAAGCCAAGCGCGGCCGACGTTTCCATCTCGAATTCGAAGCTCGCATCGTTGAGCCTGAGCTTGCCCATCGCCTCGCGCAGATCCTCGAACTCGGCGGCGTCCACCGGGAACAGACCGCAGAAGACGACCGGTTGCGCCGGCTGGAAGCCGGGCAGCGCGGCGGTGCAGGGCCGCCTTTCCTCGGTCACCGTGTCGCCCACGCGCGTGTCGGCGACTTCCTTGATCGAGGCCGTGAAATAACCGATCTCGCCGGGCGTGAGGCTCGCGACCGCTTCCTTTTTCGGCTTGAAGATGCCGACCTGGTCGATCGTGTAGGTGCCGCCCGTCTTCATCATCTTGACGCGCTGGCCCTTCTTCAGCTCGCCGTCGATGATGCGGACAAGAACAACGACGCCGAGATAAGCGTCGTACCAGCTATCGACCAGCATCGCCTTCAGCGGTGCGGCCGCATCGCCCTTCGGCGCCGGCAGACGGTTGACGATCGCTTCCAGAACATCGGGAATGCCGATGCCGCTCTTCGCGGAAATTTCGACTGCCTCCGACGCATCGAGGCCGATCACATCCTCGATCTGCTGGCGCGTGCGCTCCGGGTCGGCGGCAGGCAGGTCGATCTTGTTGAGGACCGGCACAATCTCGTGGTTCACGTCGAGCGCATGATAGACGTTCGCCAGCGTCTGGGCCTCGACGCCCTGGCTCGCATCGACGACGAGGAGCGAGCCCTCGCAGGCGGCGAGCGAACGGTTCACCTCATAGGCGAAGTCGACATGGCCGGGCGTGTCGATGAGGTTCAGCTCATAGGTCTCGCCGTTCCGGGCCTTGTATTCGAGGCGCACGGTCTGGGCCTTGATGGTGATGCCGCGCTCGCGCTCGATATCCATGCTGTCGAGCACCTGCTCCTTCATCTCGCGCGCCTCAAGGCCGCCGCAGAGCTGAATCAGCCGGTCGGCAAGGGTC
>Ga0180009_10005421_pt1 | contig 13679 bp, 11 predicted proteins | sample OS_PC_MetaG_FD_123537 | JGI IMG/M metagenome (GOLD analysis project Ga0180009, IMG submission 123537) | Groundwater microbial communities from the Aspo Hard Rock Laboratory (HRL) deep subsurface site, Sweden - OS_PC_MetaG | ecosystem: Environmental > Aquatic > Deep subsurface > Groundwater... | reverse complement strand
CCTCCATCGGTAATAGCGGTCGGTGCGCTTCCTGATTTTCTCAAACCCCTGGAAGAAACGGAGAAGAAAACGCTCTACGTGCTTCTGAAGGCGGATACCGCCGGATCGATTGAGGCAATTATTCATGCAATAGGCGAGGGAATACATGTTGTCTCAAGCGGCATTGGGGACATAACAGAGGCTGATATTCTCCAGGCCAAAGCAAGTGGTGCAATTGCCATAGGGTTTCAGGTGAAAGCAGCTTCAGGCGTGGATCGCTTGGCGAGAGTCGAGAAGGTTGTCTACCGCACGTATACCGTGATTTATCAACTGCTCGAAGATCTGGAGGAGGTCCTTTCCGGAATGGCGGAGTTGTTTACGGTGGAGAGGGAATTAGGCAGGGGCCAGATTATTGCGGAGTTTCCCTATGATTCCCATCGTGTCGCAGGCACAAAGATAAGTTCCGGAAGGTTGGCACGTGGAGACACAGTCAAGATCATGCGGGGGGAAGAAGAGATAGCTCGCGCAAGAATAAAATCTATGCGCCGTGGCAAGGAAGACGTGACGAAAGCGGAAGAAGGCAACGAATGCGGTGTTATTTTTGACAAGAAAGTTGATTTTACGCTTCAAGATGGTATAATTGCCGTCACAAACGTATAAGCCATAGGATATAATATGGATGGAATTAAAGATATTGTCAAATTAAAGGAGCTTGTCAACGGGGCTCAATCATTGGTGATTGCCACACATGAAAGCCCTACAGAAGACAGTATCGGAAGCGCATTGGCAATGTACTTAGGGTTGGCCAGCTTGGGGAAAAGAGTAAGTATAGTGTGCCCCGATCAAGTTATAGTCGGCCTTTCCAACTTTATCGGCGTTGATAAAATCACACGCGAGTTAGGCAACAGTAATTTCATCATATCTTTGGACTACGTGGATGGCTCCATAGAAAAGGTCAGTTATAATATCGAAGGAGACAAATTTAATCTCGTCATAGAAAACAGGCCCGGATTTAAGCCCTTTTCCGAAGAAAACGTCAGTTATACTCATGCCGGGGCGACAGCAGATCTTATATTCGCTGTAGATACGATTCACCTTGGGGGGTTGAAAAAGCTTTATGAAGACAACAAAGGGCTATTTGCAGGTAAACCCGTAATTAATATAGACCGGCACGCCAATAACGCACAATACGGCCAGATAAATATTGTTGACTCATCCGCGTCCTCGACTTCAGAAATCGTCGCGCAGGTGCTTTCATCGTTAGGCGTGCAACTTACTGACGATATTGCGACCAATCTTCTTAACGCCATTTTTGGTGCAACGGATAACTTTCAGGTTCCCAATGTGACGGCTGCGGCGTTTGAAGTAGCGGCAGTATGCCTGAAGGTTGGGGGAAAACGTTTTGGGACACGACCGCCAGCCGTCGAGGAGTCGCCGCCGAAAGAAAATATTGCACCACAGGAAGATGGCAAAGACAGGTTTTCTCCAAAAGGGAAGATGCCAAAAGTTCAGGAGGCGCCCTCTGATTGGCTCAAGCCAAAAATCTTTCGTAGTTCAAATCTCTCCTGATGCGTAGGTTATCGGTCATTGTAAACATGATGAAAATAGTGTATAATAATTGCATGCGGAGCGCGAAATAGCTCCTTTTTCAATCCCTTTCTATGCCAAAGGCCACTACGAAAGCTCAAAAGAAAAAGTCGGTTTCCAAAACGGTCAAGACAGATGTAACTCCGAAAAAGGCTGTCCGAAAGACCAAAGCCACCCCTCTTGCGACGGGAACTATAGCACCAAGCATTGAAAAACAGGAAATCATCGCGAAATTCCAGGTAAAACAGGGAGATACGGGAAGTCCCGAGGTACAAGCGGCGCTTCTGACGGGCAGGATACACAAGCTCGTACAACATCTGAAAGTAAATCCTTCTGATAACCATTCCAGGAGGGGGCTATTGGGGATAGTGAGTAAGCGCCGGAGGCTTCTCAATTATTTAGGAAAGAAAGACAGAAAACGATATCAGGAAATTTCCCAAAAACTCGGTTTAGCGAAATAACGCCTGCAAAATATTTATGAAGATCATTAAGAAGTCCACAGAAATACACGGACGTACATTAACTCTTGAGGTAGGTCGGTTTGCCGAACAAGCCTCTGCCGCGGTTTTAGGCCGTTACGGGGAGACGCTTGTGTTGGCGACAGTGACTGCATCAGGCCGCGAAACAACACTTGACTATTTTCCTTTAAGCGTAGAATACGTAGAACGGCTCTATGCCGGAGGCCGTATCAAGGGTTCCCGATGGGTAAAGCGAGAAGGCAGACCATCGGATGATGCCGTATTGGCAGGGCGCGTCATAGACAGGTCGATCCGACCGCTTTTCCCCAAAAATTACAAGCACGACGTTCAGGTTGTGATAACGGTGTTATCTGTCGATGGAGAAAACGATCCCGATGTTCTTGGGTTAGTGGCAACGTCGGCTGCCATTGCGATATCGCCGATTCCATGGGGAGGTCCGGTTGGGGCAGTCCGCATGGGTCACGTGAAGGAGAACGGCGGCGGAACGCTTTTGGTCAACCCAACCATCACGGAGCAAGGATATAGCGAGTTTGATTTTGTTGTCGCGAGCCTAAAGGACAAAGTCATTATGCTTGAAGGCGGTTTTTGTGAGACACCGGAAGATATCGTTTACGATTCTATTCAGAAAGCAAAAGAAGTTAACGCACAAATTATCAAGCTCATAGAAGAATTGGTAAAAGAGGTGGGCAAGAGCAAAGTGCCGGTTGCCCAGGTTAGCGACGCGCAGGATCTTCAGGATAAGATATCTAAGGATTACAAAAAAGAGTTGGCAGAATTATTTGCGAAGAAATCAAAAAAAGAATTCGGTGGTACGGAGACAACTGATCTTGCTAAGGTTATTTCAGAGGATTATGAAGCTCAATACAGCATTAAAAGCATTGAAGAAGCGCTTGATTACCTGTTCAAAAAAAGGATCCGTGATGACGTGCTTATTCGCGCAAAGCGGTTTGACGACCGAAAGCTCGATGAAGTCCGCTCGTTGAATATGGAAGTGGGGATTCTCCCGCGAACGCACGGGAGCGCGTTGTTTCAACGCGGACAAACGCAGGTGTTGACGGTTGCTACACTTGGAACGCCGTCCCTGGAGCAGTTGATAGAAAGCCCAACCGGTGAGGAGTCCAAGCGCTATATTCATCACTATAGTATGCCCCCGTATTCATTGGGTGAGACCGGAAGGATCGGTACTCCCTCAAGAAGAGAAATCGGGCACGGAGCTCTCGCCGAACGGGCACTTCTGTCCGTCATTCCTTCGGAGGATGAGTTTCCGTATACTGTCCGCCTTGTTTCCGAAGTGATGTCCAGTAATGGATCAACTTCAATGGCATCAACCTGCTGTTCTACGCTTGCTCTCATGGACGCAGGCGTACCTATTAAAGAACCGGTCGCCGGGATCTCGATTGGTTTGATGTGTGACAAGAAAAAACATATTCTTTTGACAGATATTTTAGGCATTGAAGATTTCGCCGGAGACATGGACTTTAAGGTGGCAGGAACGAAAAACGGAATTACAGCTATCCAGCTGGATATGAAGATTGACGGATTAAGCGATGATATCGTAAGAGACACACTTGCTGCTGCCAAGAAAGCGAGGTTTCTCATTTTGACAAAGATATTAGCCATCATTACTGCACCCCGCAAATCTCTTTCCAGATATGCACCGAAAGTACAGGTAGTAAAAATACCGGTTGAGAAGATAGGTGAGGTGATAGGCCCGGGCGGCCGGGTGATCCGTCAGATTATTGCAGTTACCGGAGCGGCGGTAGATGTGGAGGATGACGGATCGGTAATGATATCAGGAACCGACGAATCATCTGTCGCCAAAGCGGTAGAGTGGGTTCGGGGGCTGACACACGACGTACAACCGGAAGAAGAATACGAAGGCGAAGTGAAGCGCATTCTCCCTTTTGGTGCGTTTGTAGAAATATTGCCGGGAAAAGAGGGCATGGTACATGTATCACAAATGTCTTCTGATTATGTAAGTAATCCGAACGATGTTGTGTCGATCGGTCAAAAGGTTAAAGTGCGGGTATTGGAGATTGATGATCAACACAGGGTGAATCTTTCGATGCTTTTCGGAGAAGATGCCAAAAAAACTCCGACAGCAAGACCCAGATTTACCAGGCGCGATGACGACCGACACGGATTTGATCGCCGCAGAAAGAGATATTAGAGATTCCTCTCATGAAATTATGTCCAAACTGTCCGACCGTGTGAATGTTTTGAGAAAAAAAGCAGGCGAAATAGCTTTACCTCCTGATTTGGAAACCCGCGTCATAGGCAATCTTGAAGAAATATCACGGTTGGAGGCGGAATTATCTGCACGCGTGCATGTAGAGCAGATGCTGAATTGGATCGAGTGGGTTATAGATCTACCCTGGAACCAACGAACAAAAGACACTCTGGATTTAAAGGCTGTGAGGGAAATTCTGAACCGGAATCATTATGGACTGGAACCGGTGAAAGAACGGATTTTGGAATACTTAGCAGTGCTCAAGCTCAATAGTGATCGGTGGCGCGATGAGCAAAAATCACACGAAGCGGGCATTGCCACGGCAATACTGGGAAGACGTGCGCCAATCCTCTGCTTGGTAGGTTTAGTGGGTACCGGTAAATCAACGCTTGCCAAGTCCATAGCTCAATCCATGAACAGGCGCTTCGTTCGAATTCCATTCGGAGGTATGAGTGACGCTTTGGAACTTCGCGGGCAATCACGGGTGCGGCCTGATGCTGAGATAGGGATGATACTCAAGGGCATGCGGTATGCTGGTAGTAAAAACCCTGTCATATTGCTTGATGAAATCGATCGTGTGGCAGAAGAAACGCGGGGAGACATAATGGGGGTTTTGATTGAACTTTTGGATCCCGAACAAAACATGGCTTTTAGGGACCACTACTTGGACTACCCGTTTGATCTATCAGAAGTTTTGTTTATCACAACGGCGAATAACACGACAAATATATCAACAGCGGTATTGGATCGGCTGGATCCGATACAAATGCCTTCGTATACAGATAAAGAAAAGATCACGATCGGTAGGGACTATGTGTTGCCGGAGCTTATGAGGGAGTCAGGATTAACAAGTCAGAATTTGACAGTTGCCGACGAAGTTTGGCCCAAACTTGTGCGGCCCCTTGGATTTGATGCGGGAATCAGGAGCCTGGAGCGTACGCTTAATAATATCTGTCGCAAAACAGCACTGGCAATTGTAGAAGGAAAAGGAAAAAGTTTCCAAATCACAGAGCAAAATATTAAAGATTTTGTTGAAACGTATTAGTAATTCGTTAAACTCCAAATAACATGAAATTTTATAATCATAATCAAAAGAAACCAAACGCAATATTTCAGGGATCCTCACAGAAGCCAAGCGGTAAACCCGCCTGCCGGACGGGCAGGGATTCTATTCGAATCATTCCCCTCGGAGGCGTGGGTAACGTAACCAAAAACATGTATGTTTATGAATACCGCTACGACGGCAAACTGCAGGATATTTTAATTGTCGATTGCGGGATCGGTTTCCCGGAGCCGGAGATGTATGGAGTAGACCTGGTGATTCCGGATGTCCGCTATCTGGAGTCTAAACGCGATAAAATCCGCGGTTTGATATGTACTCACGGGCATGACGATCATATTGGCGGGATCCCGCATGTTTATCAGAAGTTGGGAAAGATTCCGATGTGGGGGACTCGCCTTACGGCAGCCTTTGCCAATATTAAACTTAAAGAGGTGCATAGTAAGACGTTCGTCGCTCCGGTTGAGTTTAACCAAACCTTAGAGCTTGGTAAATTTCGTGTTTCTTTTATTCGCCTCACTCATTCAGTGCCGGATACCGCACATCTGGTGATTGAAACGCCGATTGGCGTGTTTTACCACGGCAGCGATTTTAAGTTTGACATGACTCCGCTTGACGGAAAAGTTTCGGAACTAAGTAAAATTACTGCTGTCGGAAGACGAGGTGTTTTATGCTTATTAACCGATTCTTTGGGCAGTGAGCGCCGCGGTTTTACCCCTTCGGAACAGGTGGTAGGAGAAACCTTAGAAAAAGAGCTGCAGACATGTCCGGGGAAACTGTTGTTCACCACGCAATCAAGCAATATCGCGCGCGTCCAGCTGGCGATTGAGCTGGCCCTTAAGTATCACCGTAAAATTGCCTTCCTTGGCAGGAGCATTGACCAAAATGTGGAAGCCGCTCTCAAGCTCGATTATATGCGTTTTCCCCGCGAGGCGGTGATACGCGACCGTGATTTACGCAAGATTCCTTCTGAAAAACAGTTTTTGGTGGTTGCCGGAGCTCAGGGGCAACTGGGATCTGCTTTATACAGAATTGCTCATGACGATCACAGCGACATTAAACTCAAAGAAGGCGACAGCGTAGTATTTAGCGCTGATCCAATCCCCGGCCACGAAAATGACGTTAATAATGTAATCGACCAGATTTACCATCACGGAGTGCGGGTTTCCTACTCCGATATTATGGAAGACCTGCATGTTTCCGGCCACGGCAGCCAGGGAGATTTAATACTGCTTTTATCTGCCCTGGGACCAAAATACGTCATGCCTATTGGCGGTACATATAAACACATGATGCAATATAGAAGGCTTGCGCAAGACATTGGTTACGATAAAAAACAAATTTTAATTCCCGAAGAGGGGGAAGTGTTAGAATTTACCCGATTTAACCCGCCCAGAGTGGTCGATCATGTAGAACTGGAGAATGTTTTTGTCGATGGTTTGGGAGTGGGTGACGTGGGAGAGGCGGTCCTCAGGGATCGGCAAACGATAGCAACGGAAGGAATAGTTGTTGTCGTAGTGCCTATAAACAAAAGAAACCGACAGGTTACGACGGACGTGGAAATTATCTCCAGAGGATTTGTCTATATGAGGCAATCGAAAGATTTAGTGGCGAGAGCCAAGCAAGTCGTCCGGCAATCACTGCGTCTGAAAAAAGGCAGGATTGTGGACTGGCAGTTTATACGAAGGAACATAGAAGAAAGCCTCGGCAAATTTCTCTCAAAAGAAACCGGGCGTTTCCCCCTGGTCGTGCCTGTCATCGTAGAGACATAAGACTAGCTTGTTGAACTTGCCCGTAAGTGGCTTTATACTATCTTTATGGCCAAAAAGAGACGCAGGTATCACAAGCGCGGACCATTATCTTTCAAACTCAAGAAACAGACGGTATATACGGTCGGTGCCATTTGGCTGTGGCTGTTTGCGGCGATCATCTCGTTTTCATTTTTTCTTGAGGGCGAATTATTGACGCGTTTGCGCGATGAGCTTTTTTGGCATTTCGGGTGGATTATGTTCCTTCTTCCCCCATTTCTTGTCGCTTTAAGTTTTTTGTTTTTTAAAGTTAAGTCTTCTATCGGCAAGCCAAATGTTCCGTTGGGAATGGGAATACTCCTTATTGCTCTTATGGGGTTGACGCACGCGGGCAGCATTGGTGAGGCGTTATGGAGCATGATTTCTCAACGAGTGGTTATAGAGATTACCGTACTTTTATACCTCTGTCTTTTGTTGATAGGCTTCATCATACTGCTTAATACGTCGCTTGAGAGGTTTATAAACTTTTTACTGCTTGGCATACAGGGGATAGGTGAAGCAATAGGGCGGATAGTAGAGAATGCGTCGGCGACAAAAGCCAAAGACCAAAAGATCGACGGGCCTCTTTTCAAGGCGCCTGTGGCTGCCCCGCCGGTTACCAATGCAAAGGGCATGCCCCTTGGCAGAACAAGTGGTAAAGACGAATTGAAAATTACTTCTACAACCGCGACGCGTGACGACATGTCGTTATGGGAATACCCACCGCTTACGCTTCTTTCCGATGCACCGATCGAGCGGGCAGATCGCGGAGATATCAAACGGAATGCTTCTACAATAGAAAAGACATTAGACAGCTTCGGCATTACTGCAAAAGTTGCCGAGCTCAATCGGGGGCCGGCTGTGACTCAATACTGCATAGAGATTGCGTCTGGTACAAAAGTGTCCAAGGTTACGTCTCTTTCCAGCGATTTGGCGCTTGCTCTGGCTGCTCCTACAGGGCAAGTGCGCATAGAGGCCCCCATCCCGGGGAAAAATCTCGTCGGGATAGAAATTCCGAACAGAGGGCTTGAGTTTGTGACGCTTAAGCACATGCTCTCGTCCGACGTAATGCGCAAATCCAAACACAAACTCACAGTCGCGTTGGGGCTTGACGTTTCCGGAAGTCCGGTCGTTGCTAATATCGGAAAAATGCCGCATGTACTCGTTGCCGGGACAACCGGGTCAGGTAAGTCTGTTCTTATCAATTCCTGGATATGTTCCCTTTTGTGCCGGACTACGCCAAGCGAGGTGAAGCTTATTCTGGTGGATCCAAAACGTGTGGAACTAATCCGATACAACGGGCTTCCGCATCTTTTGACGCCTGTGATAGTTGAGCCGGACCGCATACTTTCGTCGCTACGGTGGGCTATGACGGAGATGGAGGGTCGGTTTAAACAGTTTGCGGAGGTTGGGGTACGCAATATCGACGGGTTTAATGAACTGTCCGGGTTTCAGGCAATGCCATACATTGTCATTTTCATTGACGAGCTTGCAGATCTTATGGCGTACGCGCCGGTAGAAGTGGAAGATACGATTTGCAGGCTTGCACAGATGGCGCGGGCTACAGGGATCCATTTGGTACTTTCCACACAGAGGCCGAGCGTAGATGTTATTACCGGTTTGATAAAAGCCAATATTCCTGCGCGTATAGCGTTTAACGTATCGTCTATGGTCGACTCCCGTGTCATTATCGATATGCCGGGAGCAGAAAAACTGTTGGGCCGCGGTGACATGCTGTATATACCACCGGATCAATCAAAACCGAGTAGAATTCAGGGGACGTTCGTATCGGATTTTGATTTGGATAAAATTACTGAATTTCTAAAATCCAAAAACCTGCCGGTTCAGTATACAGAAGAAGTTATCAATCAACCGCTTGCCGGATGGAATAAAGGTAGCGCCCGCGGATCTGGTTTGGGTGGAGACGGAAAGGATGATTTATTTGAAGACGCTTTTCGACTTGTGTGCCAATATGACAAAGCATCCGCGTCGCTTATCCAGCGCCGTTTGTCCGTAGGATACGCCAGGGCCGCGCGAATACTGGATCAGCTGGAAGCAGAAGGTATAATCGGGCCGGCAGAAGGATCCAAACCACGTGATGTTCTTATAAAAAATCCTGATGAGTATTTGGCGTCACAAAATCAATAGGAATCACCTGAAATAATTTGAGATCAAACCCTCTCGTCGTTAACATATGAAAACCGTTGGAACCATCCTCAAAGACGCACGTTGTGCCAAGGGTATAACGCTCCAGCAGGTGGAAGAAGCCACAAAGATCCGTCAAAAGTTTCTCAGGTCGATTGAAGCAGATGATCTTCAATCTCTCCCTTCGCTTGCGTATGCAAAAGGGTTTGTGAAAAATTATGGCGAATATTTAGGATTATCAGCAGAGAATGTATTGGCTTTTTTTCGTAGGCAGACTCAGGATGTTTCAAAATCCAGCATTCTGCCTGTTGGCATGGCAAATCCTATGAATGCCTCACTATTCCAGCTTACGCCAGGGAAGTTTCTCACAATTGTTGCCGTATGTTTGGTGGGGTCATTTTTAGTGTACTTGGGCATTCAGTACCGTGATCTTCAACGTCCTCCAGCGTTGGTTGTCGATTCGCCTTATGACAAAATAATATCGGTAGAGCAGCGTGTTGATGTTGTCGGCCGAACTGATTCAGACGCTACAGTGACTGTCAATGGGGTTGGAGTACTCGTGCGAAGCGACGGAAAATTTTTTGATCAAATCCCGCTCTCACCGGGAGAAAATACCATTGTTATTGTGGCGACCTCACGGCACGGGAAAAACACTACTGTCGAACGAAAAGCGATCTATCAGCCTCAATGATTGATATTGACATTGTGAGGATTTTTCGAGATACTAAGGAGCGTTCAGAAAAGAGAGTTGTTCATAAATAATCTGCCCATGGATCCTGTCCAAATAACTATCGTTATCATCAGTTTTGGCCTCACAATACTCCTTGTAGTGTTGGGAATTCAGGTGTGGTATATCCTCAAAGAGATGAAATTTTCTCTTCAGAAAATCAATAAGATGCTTGATGATATGGGTAAGATGACCGGAACGGTTTCCGACTCTATGGCAGGCGTAGCCGGATTGGTGAGCGGACTCAAAGCCGGACTTTCACTTTTTGGTAAATTTCGGCATAAGGAGGCTGATCATGACTGACGAGAGGCATCAGGGCGGAAAATTTTGGATAGGATTTTTTGTCGGCGGGTTTATCGGCGCCGTCATCATTTTCCTTTTGGGAACGAAAGAGGGCAAGAAGGTGAAGAAGCAATTAGAAGAACAGGGGAAAGATCTGCTGGAAGATTTCGAAGAGAAGAAAGAAGATTTGCTGGATGAGCTAGGTGAGAAGAAAAGGGTATTGGAGCAAAAAGGCAAGGAACTTCTCGATCGGGGAGAAACACTCAAGGAGGAGGCAGTTGAGAAAGCACGAGAGGTGAAGGAACAGGTAGTGGAAGGGGCCTCGGGTAAACTTGAATCAGCGCTTGTCGATATAGAGAAGATGCAGGAGCAGGGCGCCAAAGCCACGGCGTCACTGCGCAAACGAATCTTCAAAAATCTTCCGAAGAAATAGTTGTCCTGTCGGGGGAGTAAACACTTTTATCCTGTTCTGATGAGCTATTTTGACTATCACTATTTAATCACTTTTTAAATCAAGGGGATGATTGAACGTGGTTAACGTGGAGGGTTAAGATTGAGGGTTAAGATTGACAATAATATCGATAAGCAGCTTTTTATTTTTCATCCTGATATTAGTAAAACAGATTTAACATGGGTTTTCAACTAAAAAGGAGTGTAATATACTAAATAAGTATCCCTTTGCGGATGCTTAAGGCCGTTTATGATAAACAGAATCATTAAATCCCTGCTGTTACTGGGGATGTTTTTACTTCTTGTTAAACTCGCCTTTGGCGAAGCGAGGCCGGCTTTGGCAGCTGAAGCAACACTTCATTTCTTCTGGGCTTCGGGGTGTCCCCATTGCGCTAAAGAAAAAGTATTCCTGAACACATTGAGAGAAAAATATCCTCAGTTGACAATTAGGGACTATGAAATAACTTATGGCCGCAAGAACTTGGAATTACTGCAAAAAGTTGGTGTTGAATTGCAAGTTGATGTGTCTGGCGTCCCCTTTACGGTAATTGGCAAAGAACACTTTGCAGGTTACTTAAATGATGAAACTACGGGCAAGGAAATTGAAGAGGCAGTCAAGCGTGCGGTTGAGAATGGTCGTGAAGATTTAGTAGGTGGTTTGCAACCTAATAGTATTCCTGAAACCCTAAAAGTGCCTATTTTTGGTGAACTACAAGTTAAAAGTCTTTCGTTGCCGCTTTTAACCTTTATTGTGGCTCTTTTAGACGGATTTAATCCTTGTGCTATGTGGACTCTCCTTTTCCTGATCAGTCTGCTTTTGGGATTAAAAGACAGAAAACGAATGTGGGTTTTGGGTATAGCCTTTATTGCTGCGTCTGCCTTTGTTTATTTTCTCTTTCTTTCTGCCTGGCTTAACTTGTTTCTTTTCTTGGGTTTTGTAGTCTGGGTCAGGATTCTGATTGGTTTGGTTGCTTTAGTTGCAGGCGGGTATTATCTAAGAGACTACTGGGTTAATAAAAAAGGCAGCTGTAGTATCATGGGGGACGAAAAACGACAAAAGATATTTGAGAAACTGAAAATCGTTACTCAAAACAAGAAATTTCTTTTGGCTTTAGGCGGAATTATTTTATTGGCCTTTGCCGTTAATTTAGTAGAGCTTATCTGTTCAGCCGGCCTTCCTGCTATTTATACCCGGATTTTAAGTTTCTCAGAACTGCCGGGGTGGCAATACTATCTGTACCTCGTTTTTTATATTTTAATTTTTATGCTTGATGATCTGTTTATTTTCTTTACTGCCATGATTACCTTACAAGTAGTGGGGATTCAGAGTAAATACTCTCGTTTATCTCATCTGGTTGGAGGTGTTTTGATGTTTGTTATTGGCTTGCTGCTCCTGTTCAAGCCTGAATGGTTAATGTTTGGGTAGAAAAGTGTGGGAATTTCTGCACTTCTTTCGCTGTAAATCCACCAAAAAATTACCCGGCGTTACGGAAATTATGTTGCCCAGCGAGCGGGGGAACCGTTTAACCAGACAAAGATTAGAAAGCGGAGAGATCGAAATCGAGGATAATCTTTACAACGAACTTAAAAAGGTCGTCGGCTAAAGATAAGGTAATAACTCAGGAATTTGTCTGATGCCATCTTTGGTAGTGAAGTGGCCGGCACCGCGGATTATAAAATGAATTTTCCTTCTAAACGTTTACTCATAACGATGTCTCTCGACTAATACGCTCCTTGGCGATTGAGTATAGAAAGAATGTAAAGTACTTTTTTCTTTGTGTCAATGATATAGATAATTCGATACGGCCAGCCTTTGAGTGAACGTTTTTCCCGTAAGACGCCCTCTAACTTTTTTCCAGAGAGCGGTTTGTGCTGAAGAAGCTCCGCTTTTCGATCAATTTTATTTTGTTCGGATTTTGGAAGTTTGGCATATTGTTTTTCTGCTGTCTTCGAAAATGAAGTGATCATAAGGGGTTATTTGTATTTCTTTTTTAATTCGGAGAAAGAAATGAGACGGCCTCTTTTCACATCATCGACGCCCTTCTTGATTGATTCTAAAGCCCCGGGGATAGTAAGAATTTCAGCAGTTTCCTCAAGCGCCTCAAGTTCTTTCATGCTGAGCATTGCGGCTTTTGGTTTACCGTTTACTGTGATAAGGATGCGATCCATATATTTATCTACCTTGTCGACTAAGGAAGGTAAATTTGCTCTGACATCAGAAATAGCGAGTGTATTCATATGAAAAATATTGTACAATATTCTGTACAAACAGTCAAGCTCGATCAGAGCTTTAGTTGACCTCTCCGGTTTTTTGGGCAGCTTCGAGGATTTTCGCTTATCATGTCTTGTATAATGCTTGGAGTATGTTGCAGGGAATCGTTGCCGTCTATAAACCCAAGGGCCCTACATCGCATGACATCGTCAATGTTGTACGCCGGATAACCGGTGAAAAGCGCGTAGGGCATGCAGGGACGCTGGATCCGTTGGCAAGCGGGGTATTGGTCGTGGGTATTGGTCGTGAGGCGACCAAAAAGCTTTCTTTGATTGTTGGGAAAGAGAAGGAATACATCGCAACAATCAAGCTTGGGGCAACAAGCACGACTGACGATGAGGAAGGAGAGAAAAGAAATGTCGAATGTCGAATGTCGAATGTCGAAACAATACAAAGAATAATAAAACAATTCAGCGGCGTTATTTCACAGGTGCCGCCGGTTTACAGTGCGGTGAAAGTAGATGGAAAGGAAGCGTATAAATACGCACGAAAAGGGAAAGAAGTAGAACTTAAACCCCGCAAAGTGTTGATAAAGGAAATAGAAATTATCGAATATTCGTGGCCTCTATTGCGGCTGCGTGTCGTCACAGGCCCCGGTGTCTATATTCGGGCACTTGCACGTGACATTGGAGGGGCGCTTGGTGTTGGCGGATATTTAGCAAGCCTTGAGCGGACACGAGT
>Ga0180009_10005420_pt1 | contig 13680 bp, 15 predicted proteins | sample OS_PC_MetaG_FD_123537 | JGI IMG/M metagenome (GOLD analysis project Ga0180009, IMG submission 123537) | Groundwater microbial communities from the Aspo Hard Rock Laboratory (HRL) deep subsurface site, Sweden - OS_PC_MetaG | ecosystem: Environmental > Aquatic > Deep subsurface > Groundwater... | reverse complement strand
TCCCGGGAAGAATTTCAACACTAATCTGACCCTCGGCCTGAGCTCGGGTCGAAGGCCGTCCCATGGAATGAGGGAGGGTTAGGCGGCTTTTGAAAGAGACCTCCACGCCGGATCAAACGCGGACTTTTTTCAAAGAGCTAAAATGTTACAGGTTTTTAAAAAAGAAGGGAGGAGAGTAAAATGCCCAAGATGAGGATTGCAATGGCCATAAACAATGCCCTTAAACTGGAGATGGAGAGAGATCCGAACATCTATTTGGCCGGAGAGGACGTGTCTGTGGGTGTTTTCGGTGTAACCAAAGGGTTAATTGAACAGTTCGGCGAGAAACGGGTACGTGACACTCCCATCACGGAGAGCGCCATCATTGGAAGCGCTGTGGGCGCTGCCGTATGCGGCCTCCGGCCTGTGGTGGAATTAATGTTTATAGATTTTGTGGGAGTCTGTATGGATCAGCTTTTCAATCAGGCGGCCAAGATGAAGTATATGTTTGGAGGTAAGGCCAGACTTCCGATAGTTGTGAGAACCATGTATGGAGCTGGTATGGGGGGTGCAGCCCAGCATTCCCAGTCCCTGGAGGCGTGGTTCATGCATGTACCCGGCCTCAAGGTGGTCATGCCCAGCACACCCTATGATGCCAAGGGGCTTTTGATCTCATCCATTCGGGACGATAATCCCGTGATATTCATGGAGCATAAGGCCCTATACTTTATAGATGGGGAAGTCCCGGAAGAGGCTTATACCATACCTTTAGGTCAGGCCGATATAAAGCGGGAAGGACAGGATGTCACGGTGGTGGCCACAGGCCGAATGGTGCATCTGTCTTTAGATGTGGCTGAAAAGCTCTCCTCTGAAGGGATCAGCGTCGAGGTTATAGACCCTCGGACCCTTTCACCCCTGGATGAGGAGACTATCCTTGAATCCGTAAAAAAGACGAACCATCTTGTGATCGTGCACGAAGAGGTGAAATTTGCCGGTTCGGGAGCGGAGATCGCGGCTATGGTGGCTGAAAAGGCCTTCGACTACCTGGATGCGCCAATAATTCGTGTGGGCGCTCCTTTTACCCCGGTCCCCTTTTCTCCTGTTCTGGAGAAGGAATTCATCCCAAACGAAGAGAAGATCATGCAAGCCATCAGAACTGTCACGGGCCAGTGAGGAGAGAAGGTGTTCATGTGATGAAACCGGTTGCAATTATCGCTAATCCGGCCTCAGGAAAAGACATCCGGCGGTTGGTGGCCCATGGCTCCGTAGTGCCTAACAGCGAGAAAGTCAATATCATACGACGGGTGTTTACGGGCCTTGACTCCATGGGAATAGAGGAGGTCTTTGTCATGCCAGATCATTATGGTATAGGCCATAAAGCCCTGGAAGGCTTGGACCTCTCTTTAAAGGTGACTTTTCTGGACATGATCCCTGAAAATACCCAGGACGATTCAACCCGGGCGGCCAGGATGTCAGTGGAGAATGGTGCGGCCTGCCTGATTGTGCTGGGAGGGGACGGAACCAATCGGGTGGTGGCAAAGGCCAGCCATGATACGCCGCTTCTTTCCATTGCCACCGGCACCAACAACGTTTTTTCCTCTATGGTTGAAGGGACGCTTGCCGGGATTGCCGCCGGGGCCTTTGCGTTGAATGATTCTCCCGTTGATGAACTCACAAGCCAGGAGCCTAAACTGGAGATATGGCGCGGCCCTGAGCTGTTAGATATTGCCCTGATAGATGTGGTTGTCTCGAGCGGTAGATTCGTGGCCTCCAGGGCCCTATGGGATGTTTCAAGCCTGAGGGAAATCTTCCTGACCCGGGCAGAACCTGAAAACATCGGTTTTTCATCATTGGGAGGCTACCTATGCCATCTTCCCCACGGTTCTGGAACGGGTCTTCACATACGCATCGGACCCGGGAAGAGAACGGTGAAGGCTCCCATTGCACCGGGATTGATTAAGAAGGTGCCCATTGAATCTTTTCGTATATTTAAGCCGGGAGAGGAGATTCTCATAAAAGATTCTCCTACGGTTATTGCCCTGGACGGAGAGCGGGAGTTCAGTCTGATTGAAGGAGCGGAATTGACGGTTAAGCTTAATCTGGAAGGTCCCCGTGTTATCAAGTTAACAGAGATCCTCAGGCGGGCCTCAAAAGAATGTCTGTTTCTGACCCAAGAATCTTGAGGAAATAAACGTCTCGGAAATTTTACAACTTATTGAATTTAGGACATGCCTGCCCACCGTCCGGCAAGCGGGGAATAATGGAATGATGGAATATTGATATTAAAGGAATTATTTTGTTTAATTTTTTTATTTTCAAATGATAAATATCAATAAACCATTATCCAAGTCTGTCAAACAAAACCCATTATTCCAGTATTCCAACATTCCAATTGGGGCGAAGCCCCTAAGTGCTATGATGAGGTGAACAGATGTATGATGTGATTATTATAGGAGGAGGGCCAGGAGGTTATGCCGCTGGTATACGCGCTGCTCAGCTTGGAGGCAGAGTAGCCTTGATAGAGGCTTCCCAGATAGGGGGGACCTGTGTCAACCGTGGCTGTATTCCGTCCAAGGTCTGGCATCGAGCCGTTTATTTAAGGGGTCTTATAAAGCGAGCAGATGAATTTGGCCTAAGAGTAACGCTCAATGAGAATGATCTTTCTACGATCGTCGAAAGAAAGAATGGTATTTCCGATGATATTCGAATGGGCATGGGTGGACTCCTGAGCAACAACAAGATTGAGGTGATTGAGGGACATGGGGTTTTAAGGGGTACTGGCGTAGTGGAGGTTGAAGGCAAGACTTTAGAGGCTAAGAAGATAATAATCGCTACCGGGACTGTTCCTGGCGTACCCGATATTCCTGGCCTGAAAGACGCGGTTATGACCACCGATCAGGTATTTGAGATGACCGAGGTGCCGGGCTCTATACTTGTCTATGGTGCCGGGCACGTGGAAGTGGAGATGGCCGAAATACTCAACGCCTTTGGCTCCAAGGTTTCCCTTGCATTTGAATCATCCAGAATCTTGCCGAAAGAGGATGGAGAGATTTCCCAGCGAATCGGAACGGCTTTGAGGGAGCAGGGCGTGGAGATCATTCCTCGCACCACCCTTCAATCAGTAACGAAGTCAGGAGATGTTTACGAGGCAAATCTCTCTGGGAAAGAGGATAAGAAGATCACGGTGGAGCGGGTATTGGTCTCTGTCCGGAATCCTAATACGAAAGATCTGGGACTTGAGCAGGCGGGTCTGGAGTTGAATGAAGAGGGTTTTATAGATGTAAACGAGAATCTCAAAACCAGCGCCGAGGAAGTCTATGCCATTGGAGACGCCACGGGTGGATGGATGCTCAGCTACGCCGCCACGGTTATGGGGGTTATTGCGGCAGAGAATGCAATGGGAAAACCGAGTGTCTTTCCATCACATCTTGTTCCTCGCGGCATCTATACCATACCGGAAGCCGCTGCGGTGGGGCTTTCTGAGGAGGAGGCAGAAGAGAAGGGTTTTGAAGTTGAGACGGGCGATTTTCCCATGTCCATTAATGGCGTGGCCATGTCATACGGGGAGTTGGATGGGGCCGTCAAGATCGTGTCAGACGCTAAGTATGGAGAGATCCTTGGTGTTCATATAGTCGGCGATCGTGCAACGGATCTGATCTGGGGAGCCAGTTTGGCCTTACAGATGGAGGCTACAGTGGAGGATCTGGCTCGAATGATTTTGGTGCATCCCACTTTTTCCGAATCCGTGGCCATGGCTGCACAGGATGCCATGGGGTGGGCGCTTTACCTTCCAAAGCGGTGACTTATCCCTAACGATGCACAAACTCGACTAAACTGCCATTGCAGATATGCTTGAGACAGTTGCCTTTACTGGGCCGATGCTGGATGCTGGTTACTCGATGCTTGATAACCTGTATGCCATCAATAGTGGAATCCATAAACATCCAGTATCCAGAAACCAGCCCTGTTGAATAGGGTTCCCTTAGGGAAATTCAACAGGGCCAGTATCAAGGATCAGCCAATGACAGCAAGGTTTTTCGTCGAGACAGCATCGATTTAGTGTAATATCTCATACAACTATAGGGTTATTTTAGTGTATTTGGGAACTCTTGGTGATTAGGGAGGTTTACTTCATTCTGACCTCTGATTTTGAGGAGAAAAATTTGGGTGGGATCGAATTTGGATCTATATAATCTTGGCAAGGTGCCATGGCAGGACTCACAGCTTATATATCATGCCCTTGCTGAGCTTGGGCGGGAGGCGTTGGTTCTCCTCTCGCCTGCAACACCTTATGTTTGTGTCGGTTATCACCAGGATGTGGAAGAGGAGGTTGATCTTGATTTCTGCCAGGCCCACAATATTCCGGTTTTTCGGCGAGAGGTTGGAGGAGGAGCGGTCTATCTTGATGGAGACCAATTCTTTTTCCAGCTTATCCTTCACGAAGACAGCCCTTTGATTCCACCTAAGAAAGAGGCCTTTTACCGAAAATTCTTAAGGCCGGTCATCAATACCTACCAGCATATCGGTATCCCGGCAGAATATAAGTCCATCAATGATGTGATAGTGAGCGGTCGAAAGATATCCGGTTCCGGGGTTGGGGAGATTGGGAAGTCTCTTGTCTTTGTGGGAAATCTTATCCTGGATTTTAACGTTGACATGATGTCCCGCATTCTCAAAGTGCCGGATGAAAAGTTCCGAGATAAATTGTATAAAACGATGGCAGAAAACATGACCACCATTCGCCGTGAGCTTGGGGCGGAAGAGGCATCCAAATGGGACGAGATGGGCCTGAATAATATCATGAAGGAAGAATTTCAGAAGATACTGGAGGAGGAGTTTACCCCCCGAGAGAGGGACGACGAGCTTCAAGACAGGATAAAGGAGATGGGTGCTGAGATGTTGAGCCCGCGATGGCTCTTTCAGAAGGGAAGACTGTCCTCTGGCCGTGAAGTGAAGATAAAGTCCGGTGTAAGGCTCATTCAAAGGATGCATAAGGCACCCGGTGGGCTCATTCGGGCTACCTTTGAGGTCAGGGACGGCTGTTTTTCCAATGTATCATTTTCTGGTGACTTCTTTTGCTATCCCTTGAATGCGGTTCAGATCCTTGGATCAATGCTCCAGGACAGATCCACGGCAGATGCGCCCAGGATTCTCCAGGATTTTTATGGGGATCCGTCGATTGAGATAGCCGGGATCACGATTGATGATTGGATGGTGGTTTTAAAGGACTAATACGAGATGACTTTACGGAAACCTGAATGGCTTAGACGAAAGATACCGAACCCAGGCAAGGCAGGGGCCGTATCCCGACTCATATCTGATAAAAGCTTGCGCACCGTATGTCAGGAAGCCCTCTGCCCAAACTGCATGGAGTGTTTTGGCCAGGGTACAGCCACATTTCTCCTGCTCGGGCCGGACTGTACTCGAAACTGCACTTTCTGCGCTGTAGGGAAAAAGAGTGTCGCTCCCCCGGACGAGAATGAACCGGACCGTGTAGCACAAGCCGTAGCCAGGATGGGACTTACCTTCTCTGTTCTTACCATGGTCACGCGCGACGATCTGACTGACGGCGGTGCGGGCCACATGGCAGAAGCAATCAGGGCCATACGCACACGCTGCCCCGGTGTGGGCGTTGAGGTCCTTATCTCCGACCTTGGGGGGAGTGAGGCTGCCCTAAATAGCGTACTTGAAGCCAGGCCGGAGGTGCTTAACCATAACATTGAGACTGTAAAAAGGCTCTATCCTGAGGTCAGGCCCATGGCAGAATTTAACCGTTCTTTAAGGGTTTTGAGCCAGGCAGACTCCTTTAGACCCAGACCCGTCATAAAATCGGGGCTCATGCTTGGCCTGGGAGAAACAAAGCAGGAAGTTCTTGAAACCTTAGAAGATCTAAAGGAAGCTGGGTGTGATGCTGTTACCATGGGGCAATATCTCACCCCATCAAAGGGGCATCACCCGATTGAGCGCTATGTCCCGCCCGGTGAATTTGAGGAGTTGAAAGAATCCGCTTTAGCCATGGGTTTTACAGGTGTGGCGAGTGGACCCTATGTTCGCAGTTCCTATAAGGCTGAGGACCTCTTTAAACTTGCCTCCCAATATAAAAACGATTCACTCAATGACTAAAAAACACGTATCTTTTCAATATTCAGGGGATAAAACCCTTACGGCCCGCCCTCCCCGTCCCGAGCCCGGGACGGGATCGGGAGGTGCCACCTACCAGGAAGATGATGATGCTGTGGCAGTACTTCAAAAGCGGTAGTAATAGAATACGGCTTCGGGCACTCAGGTCTGGGCCAGGGGTGAACTCCTTTAAGGAATTTAGGCGTAAGCCTTTTATGTTGCTACTAAAGATTGAGCTATTACAAAAAACACTTTTAAATTTTAAAGAGGGATCGAGGTCCATTAATAATAGTGGTTGAATTTTCCTTTTGTATATAATACACGTAGTTAGATCGTAACTATGTTAGGAGCCAGGAGTCAGAATTCAGGAGCCAGAATGAAAAGAAGTTCTGAATCATTTTTCTAGACCAGTGTCCTGTACCACAAGTTTCTTAACTTTTTTCTCCTTACGCCTTGTGCCCTGAGCCCTAAGCCACAGGTGAGATGTGAGGAGCTTTCTGCTTATAAATAAAGATCCAATTTAAGTATCTAAATTTATGATACGATGCACTAGTAATCAAAATGTAGGAGGCGATCATGAAGCTTGAAAATGATGATTTGATTTTACTTTATAAAAACATGGTACGCGGCCGCAAGGTGGATGAGCTCATGCTTAGGGGGCTTAAGGATGCGAAAGTAGCCTCGTTCTTCCACAGTGGACAGGGTTCGGAAGCATTGGGGGCCGGGGCATGTACTTTTTTGAGGAAGGATGACTATCTTTTTTGTCACCACCGCGGTCATGGCATTACATATATCATATCCAAAGGGGGTTCGGGCAAAGAGTTTGTGGCAGAACACTACGGCAAGGCCACCGGCGCATGCAAAGGCATCTCAGGATTTCATTTTGCAGATCCAGACGTGGGCATTATGGGTGCGGCCGGTACTATCGGTTCCCAGTTTCCCATGTCCTTAGGATGGGGTTTGACTTGCAAGAAGAACGGCAAAGGACAGGTGACTGTTGGGTGTTTTGGCGACGGCAGTTCAAATCGCGGCACACTTCATGAGGCATTTAATATGTCTTCCCTCTGGAAGCTTCCCATTATCTGGGTGTGCGACAACAACGGGGTCGCACAGTTTATGCCCATCAAAGACGCATATCCCCGGGAAGACATCGCGGATCTGGCCGCGGGCTATGACATGCCCGGAGTGGTGGTTGACGGCATGGATGTGCTGGCTGTGCATGAAGCGGTTCAAGCCGCTGTGGAGCGCGCCAGGGCTGGTGACGGTCCATCCATGGTCGAGGCCAAGACCACTCGCTTTCGACCCCATGCCGAAGGAGTTCCCGATGTCCTTCACACAGAGCTGCGTTCTGAAAAGGAGGTAGAGGCCTGGAAGAAGAGGGATCCCATTACGTCCTTTGCCAAAAAATTGATTGAACAGAAGGTGTTGACGGAGGCTGATATTGAAAGGATTGCCCAGGAGATCGATGAGGAAGTAGAGGAGATGGATCGATTTGGCGTGGAAAGCCCACCGCCTGACCCGTCCATCATGGAAAAAGTTCTTTATGCCGACTAGCTGTCTTCATAATCGAACATATGAAATGATATCAACTTTTTGTAAAAATAAATCATTCCATCTAGTTAGCACGTGATGCTAGATGCCGGTATCTGGATGCTAGATTTTATAAGGATTTATTTTTTCTCTATCCAGTATCGAGTAACTAGCATCCAGTATCGCTTCGCATCAGACAACGAAGTGTTATTTCCCCCAACTCGTCGGCCTGCCCTGGCGCGAGGCAATTGAGTCCTTTATTAATGCTTCAGTTTCATGAGGCATTGGCTTTTAAACTCACGTTCTTGCGTGCCAGTTCTGGGCCAGGGTTTGAAGCGAAGTTTCATTAAAGTACACCGAATTTAAACTAAGGAGGCGACTATACATGAGACAGATACGTTTGATAGGAGCCATAAACGAAGCCATCAATGAAGAAATGGAGAGGGATGAAAAGGTCTTTATCATAGGCGAAGATGTTCAGCAGGCCACATTTGGTGTTACTAGAGGGCTTGTTCAGAAGTTTGGACCGGATAGAGTGATGGATACCCCCTTGGCCGAAACAGCAATCGCCGGGGCGGCGGTGGGTTCGGCCATGACCGGTTATCGTCCCATAGCGGATATGATGTTTGCCGATTTTATGTGGATCGCTGCCGATGAGATTCTGGGTAAGGCTGCCAAATGGCGCTTTTGCCAAGGTGGGAAAGTGACTTTGCCTGTTGTTTTTATGGCGGCTATCGGCGGAGGAGGGAAGCTCGGGGCTGAACATTCCCAGTGCCCGGCGTCGGTTTATATGCATACGCCGGGGCTAAAACTGGTCATCCCTTCCACACCCTACGATGCCAAGGGACTCATGAAAACAGCTATTCGGGATAATAACCCGGTAATCTATTTCTACCACAAAGGGCTTCTTGGGCTCAAAGGTGATGTGCCAGAAGAGGAATACACCATCCCGTTCGGCCAGGCAGATGTGAAACGACAAGGGTCTGATGTCACGGTGGTGGCCACCGGAATGATGGTTCAGTATGCCCTGGGGGTGGCCAATGAACTGGAGGGCAAGGTCAGCGTGGAGGTCATCGACCCAAGGACCCTAGAGCCTTTTGATATTGATACGATCGTCGAGTCAGTAAAAAAGACGGGCCGGGCGGTCATCGTGGATGAGGACACGAAACGATGCGGCGTCACCTCTGAGATCGCTGCGCAGATCATGGAGAATGCCTTTGATTATCTGGATGCGCCCATCCAGAGGGTGGCTGCGGCTAATATGCCCATACCGGCAGGATATCTGGAAGAGCATGTCCTTCCTCAACCCCGTGATATCGTCGCCGCCATAGAAGCGGTGATGGGCTAAGAGTCAAGCAGCTTACAGATTAAAGTAGACTATATGTAAATACAGATCCGATATTGATTTCAATATACAGGGAGGAAGAGTTGGCACAGGATATCAAGATACCCAAACTGGGAATGAGTATGCGAGAGGCCACATTGGTGGAATGGAAGTTCAAGGAAGGCGATTGGGTTGAGAAGGATAAAGTGGTCCTGATCATTGAGACCGAGAAGACCCAGTATGAAGTTGAGGCCTTGGCCTCAGGATATCTCCATATCCTCATCGCAGCCAACCCTGATCATCCAGAGCCTGTGGGTAAGGTGGTGGGTCAACTGGCTGAGACCGAGGAGGAGCTTAAAGCCTTGCAAGAAGCATCAGGCGTGGTGGCTGCTCCTGCTGCTGAAGAAGTACCGGGACCCGCTCCCGCAAAAGCTCAACCCGCTAAAGCTATACCTGGAGAAGGAGAGCGCCTGCGCGTTTCACCCGTGGCCAGAAAGATGGCACAGGAGCATATGATAGATCTGAGTACAATAGCGGGGACCGGCCCTGGCGGTAGAATAACCAAGAAGGATGTGGAAGAAGCCATCAAGGCTAAGGAGACAGCGCCACCTGAAATGGCCCCCGAGGAGGCTCTACCACCTGGAGAGGAATTTGATGGCAAAAGGGTGAAAGCCGTCATATCCCTAAGGACCGGGATGAGAAAGGCCATCGCTGCACACATGCAGCGTAGCCTGGCGGTTTCAGCCCAACTCACCACGATGGGTGAGATAGATATGACGGAGGTTAAAAAACTCAGAGCTGAACTCCTCGCACAAGAGGATACGCTTCAGACCAGGATTACCTTCACCGACATCTTTGTGGTTGCCATTACAAGGGCTCTCAAGGATCACCCCATCATCAACTCCAGCCTCATTGATAATGAGATCAAGATCTGGGAAGACATCAACGTCGGTGTGGCGGTAGCCATTGAGACTGACGATTTATTGGGAGGGGGCTTGATCGTACCGGTGATTAAGCATACAGACCGCAAATCCCTGACCGAGATAAGCAAAGAGTTAAAGGTCTTAATCGAAAAAGCCAGGAAAGGAAAGATACTACCGGATGATGTCACGGGCAGTACCTTCACTGTGACCAATCTGGGGGGTGCTGGCGGCGGATATGGGTTCGGAACCCCAATAATAAATCAGCCCGAATCGGCAATATTGGGTACTGGCGCCATTACCGACCGACCGGTGGTAAAGGGGGGAGAGATCGTAATAAGGCCGATTATGACCTTTTCCTTTACCTTTGATCACCGCGTAATCGATGGTGCTCCTGCCGCCGCCTTCATGGCCCGTCTAACTGCCCTCTTGGAAAATCCGCTTCTCATGCTCTGTTGACAGACTTATTGAGGAGAGTATGGCCCAGACGGCCAGATTAAGAAACATGAAGGAGAAACTTAAAGCCAGAAAGGATTTGGAAAAATTATCAACCGCCTCCATTGAATAACAAAGGAGGGATATAGATGAAACATTCTTCAAAATCACCGCTCCCCGTATTCCTCGCTATCGCTGCATTACTATTTCTCTGGGCCAAAATAATCCCTTTCCCTTATGGGGAATAAGGAGGCCCACCATGAACAAGGTTGTATCAATTTTTATTTTGATCTTGAAAACCTGGTCCTGTGGGCCAGGTCAGAGTTATCCGGCTCTGCCTGAAGAAGCGCTGCAAGAGTTTGAAGTGAACTAAAGTTTAAAGTGAGCTAATAAAGTTAAGGAATTCTGTCAATTATATAAAATCAGCGGAGCAAAGCGACTCCATCACTTTAGGCACTTTTCACTTGTCCGGCTTTCAGGAAAACAGCCCCTTTCAGGGGCAAACCAAAGCCTGGTCCTGTGGGCCAGGATTCTTTACTATATCACTGTTAATTTTCTTATCATGTAGAGAAAAAAAGATTGATACATCTACTGATGCCAAAATGAAAGAATCAATTGAGATGGTGAGAGGCTCTCTATTTTACAGTTTTCTGTATAACATCCGAAATGGAATGTTATACAGGTAGGAAAATCATCAAATAGACAGTTTTTATTGGCTAAAGATATTTTATTTCGAAGATACACAGAAACCATATAATCACTGGTTCGGCAGACGACACGAAACGATGCACTCGATTCTTGATATCGACCTCGACTACTTCAACCAGATGCCCGACCCAGCTTCGTGTCTTGAGCAACTGCTCAACTGGGCTGCCTGTCCGGTATCCATGATTGTAGAATGCCACAATCACGCCTTTGCCCGATGGAGGAAGAAGTGGCGGACACACGAGATCGCGCCATCGCACATTCTCCATGTTGACGAGCATCACGACATGATGGACCAGCGACTACAAGCCAACATTGCCAACTTCATGTTCCATGCGATGTGCATGTGGCCCCAGTGCCGTGTACATTGGCTGGTGCAGCATCCAATCGAATCTCCCGCCATGTGGCTGGAAGACGAAACATGGGCTTCGTTTCGTCCCAGGTTCAGTCGTGGGCCTGTCCGCCCCGCCCGATGGCCGAAACCGAATCTGGTTTCCGTATGCACAAGCCCCGGCTTTGTGTCCCCCGGCTTGACGGAGCAACTCATGAAAGTCGTGGCACGATTCACCGCGGCAACTCAGAGAGGAAATTGCCGAACCAGGGAGTCCAGACGACGCGGTAAACCGGGCGCCTGACTCCTGACGTTCGCCGATAATAGATATGTCATCAATCAAATTGATACGTGAGACCAATAATATTGATGTAAAATGGCCATCTGAAAAACTGGTTGATTCAATCGGTTTCCGGGCAAGATCTGGCAATAGAATAAAGGATTATTTGAGAGATCATGGAATTGAAGGATTGAGCTTGAGAGAGCTTATGGGATTGTTTCTTCCTCCAGCCTCAGAAACATGGCGGAGTAAGCTCCGTAATGTTCTCACGAAGGAGTTATCTCCAGACGCCTTTGAGCGGTTGGTAAAACGTCTGCTTCGGGAATCCGGGTTCGTTCAGGTGGAGGTAACCGGTAGAACCGGTGACGGGGGAATTGATGGAAAGGGAATCATCAGAGTCGGTGGCCTCCTCAGCTTTCACGTCCTTTTCCAATGCAAGAAGTACCAAGGCCCTGTCTCAGCCGAAGCGATTCGGGATTTTCGTGGTGCCCTTATCGGAAGAGCCGACAAGGGTCTCTTTGTTACAACAGGCACTTTTACACGGGACGCCATGCGAGAAGCAACACGAGACGGTGCCACGCCGATTGATCTCATGGACGGGGATCAGCTTGCAGACAAGCTCAAGGAATTGCGTCTTGGGATCAAGACTGAGATGGTTGAAAGTGTGGATATTGATCCCGATTGGTTCAAGAATATTTGATAACAAGCTTCCCAACATGCACCTGCACCAGACCGCGTAAAGACTGCGGCTGGTGAGGTGCGGCGTTCGACCTAAAGGAGAAACGTAATGGAATACACGAAATTCGAGATGATTTCTATTCGCAACCATGAAGAGCTGAATGAGCTTTGGGTTCAAGACCGAATTGCAGAAGACCCAACCATTCTCGGCCTTGGAGACATCGTTCTGAAAGACAGAGAGAGAATTCAACCCAGGGCCGGACGACTCGATTTGCTCTTGCAAGATGCAGAGTCTAGCCGGCGGTTTGAGGTGGAAATCCAACTGGGTGGAACAGACGAAAGCCATATCATCCGAACTATCGAATACTGGGATATTGAGCGGAAGCGTTACCCCCAGTACGACCACGTAGCCGTTATCATTGCCGAAGATATCACCAGTCGTTTTCTTAATGTGATTAGCCTATTTAACGGGGCAATCCCGTTAGTTGCCATCCAAATGCGGGCGCTACGTTCAGGCAAACAGATCGGACTGGTCTTTACTACAGTGCTCGACCTACGGCCCTTGGGGCTAGTTGACGAGGATGAGGAGGCACAGGAGCCGACGGATCGATCCTATTGGGAGTCCAGAGGCTCAAAGAAAACCGTCGCCATGGCTGATCAACTCCTCGAAATTGCAAAAATCCACGACCCAACCCTTGAACTCAAGTATAACAAATTCTACATCGGACTTGCCAAGAATGGACAGCCCTGCAACTTTGTTGTTTTTCGTCCGAAGAAGGGATTCCTTCGCTTTGAGGCTCGGCTCAAGAGTTCTCCAGAAACGCAGGAACGCCTTGAAGCCGCTGGTCTCGATGTCATGGACTACAATGGTCGCTGGGGTTACTACCGTATACGTCTGCAGCCGGCAGATATTGACAAGCACAAAGAAATCTTGACGCAGGTTATCGCTGAAGCATACGCTTCAAGCGGACAAAAGTAAATCATGAGAAACTGGAAACATCTTAACCACCTCCAGGTGGGAAAATATGCAGAGTATTTGGTGAAGATAGCCCTTGTATCTCATGGGTTGGACGTATACTGCTCCGAGGTCGATGACCGCGGGATCGATTTTGTTGTCAAGAAGGACCATCAGACCTACCTTGATATCCAGGTCAAGTCCATTCGTGGGCGGAACTATATCTTCTTCCCAAAATCCAAATTTATGCCGAGAGAAAATCTTTTTGCGGCCGTGGCTGTATTCATTGAAAACGGGGGATTGGGGTCAAACCTTGATTTGTGATTATATTTTGACAAATTGAATATGGATCTATAGTCAAGGTGTCAAAATGATTAAATGGAGGGTTTCGGTTGAATGGAATCCTAGAGATAAATACCAGAT
>Ga0180009_10005419_pt1 | contig 13682 bp, 5 predicted proteins | sample OS_PC_MetaG_FD_123537 | JGI IMG/M metagenome (GOLD analysis project Ga0180009, IMG submission 123537) | Groundwater microbial communities from the Aspo Hard Rock Laboratory (HRL) deep subsurface site, Sweden - OS_PC_MetaG | ecosystem: Environmental > Aquatic > Deep subsurface > Groundwater... | reverse complement strand
GCTGAGGACAACAGAGGGATTTGTCGTCAGGACAGTATAATTGACCACCACACCATCAAATGTAAGAGAGCAGTTCACAGATTCTTGAGACTCGTCGCTGGCATTGAAGGTGAACTGCTGGAGAGCTGAGGAGACATTAGCATTGTCAACAGGGCTGGAAAGGTTGATCTGCGGCGGAATATTGTCAGTCACATTAGGGGCGTAGACAACCGATGTCGAAGTGGTGTTGAAACCGTCGCTCGCGTTGAAATGATAGGTGTAATTGCCTTCCGCAAGCAATGTCTGGTAGTAATAGAGCTTACCGTCGGAATAGTTGAGGTCAGAGACATCTTCAGGCAGCATGCTGTAGTTGGTCCCATTGATGATAACATGGATGAAAGACGGGGAGTGGTTGTCTTCATCAGAATAGTTCACGCTGAAATTGAACACAGTGGTTGTGTTACCAGTCTCGTTATTAAGACTTGGAGATAAGAGGACAGGCAGACTGTTCACTATAGTTATGTTAAACTTCAACGTTATGTTGCTCATGTAATCAGTCTCGAAGATCACAAAGAATGTGTAGTTGCTGAGGTCACCTGTGGCATTGACTATCCAGCTGACATTGCAGGACTTGCCATCAGCCATCTCGTCAAGGCAGGAGGAATCATGCGGATTGGCAGTGGTGGTGTAGAAAGGCAATGCTCCGACAGTCGTCGGGACAGCACCCTTATCAGTCACCGCACCATATGAGTCAACCCTTGTGTAAGTCAGCCCAGTCACCGCGTCATACAGGCTCTTACCGTTGAACTTCATCATCCTCTCAATCTCCTGCGGAGCGAGGGTGCGGTTGTACTTTAGCCTGAAGTACTGCTGTATTAAAGCTGCAGTGCCTGCGACATGGGGAGCGGACATGGAAGTGCCGTCACTGCCTGCGTGGCCTCCAAGGAAATACGTCGAGTAGATATCATAGCCAGGAGCCATCAGGTCAAGGGTGAAGCCGCGCTGGCCCCATGAGATAAGATTGTCAGACTTGTCAGTGATGCCCACAGAGGTCGCATTCCTGATGCAGGCAGGAAGCGCTATCCCTACATCACCTGAAGTAAAACGGTTGCCCGCAGCAACAGCCACGAAGATGTTGTCCGCGACAGCGTTGTTTATGGCCTCAGTCATCAGAGGCTCGAAATCATCGCACCCGAAACCATTGTTGTCGTAGATATACCAGCTCCCTATGCTCATGCTTATGACAGAGATATTCAAAGAGGATGCATTGGCGACGCACCAGTCGATGGCAGCGGCAATGTTTGAATACACCCCTGAGCCGGAAGCGTTCAGCACCTTCATGGCTACAAGCCTTGCGCCAGGAGCGACACCAGTGTAAGTGGCATGTTGGGAAGCTGCAATACCTGCGCAATGAGTCCCGTGGTAATGGTCGTCAGCAGGGTCATTGTCAAGGTTCACGAAATCATAGCCTCCAATGACCTTGGCGTTCGGGAAACCTGAAAGCCCGCCAAAATCCGCATGGCTGTAAGCGATGCCTGTGTCTATGACACACACTGTCTGGCCTTCACCTGTTATGTTCTGCCCGCCGACCTGAAGGCTCCAGACATCATACTTTGCATTGATAAGAGGCACTGAGCCGCTAAGGAATGCCTGCACAGGCCGGTCAAAAGAGACATACTCGACATCAGGGTTATTGAGAAGCTTCTGAAGTCCCCTCTTGGTCACTGTGCCTGCAAAACCGTTCAGCGTAGAGTAGCGGTGCTTCAGCCTGAAGTCAACATCAGATGCTGCACTGACCCCGCCCCCTCTTCCACCTCTTCCAGACAGGTCCTCTACGTCCATGGAGCCGAGGACTGCATCCTGGTTCTCATTTATCTGCTGCTTCAGCCTCTCACGCCGCACACTGCGCTGCTCAGCATCCAGCTCTTCATACCTCTGGACAAATGCCTCCCTTGCCTTCTTCGACCTCTTGAACCTGGCTATATCATCCATAGTGAGAGACTCGACAGGCCTGTCCTTCAGCTTGACAATGACAGCCACTTCGCCGGAAACATCCATCATCGACGCAACAGCACTATCCAGCTTAACAGGCATCTCTTCACGCTGTTCGGGGTCAAGGACCGCCCTTACATCACGGCAAGGACCACCAGTACAGGTCACGCCTGCAGTGAAGTTGAATGTCTTGTGCTTGCTCGCATTCATCCAAGAAGAAGGATACACAAGATACGGGCTTAAAGTGCCCTGCCTCTCAACAGAGATGTTATATGAACCTCCTGCACTGCCGCCAGACTCGTTGACCTGTACATAATAAGTCCCTGTGCTATTGGCGCGCCAGACGATCCTCGCAGACCAGTCAGCGCCCACAAAACCAGCCTCATCAGCAGAGAGAGGAGTCACTCCATTCCTGTCAAGAAGGAATATCTGCGTGTCAGTGATGTCAGCACTGGTCAGATTCACTGTCCTTATGAGATAATAAGCACCAGCGACAGCGCTGAAATTGATGAAATCAGTGTCACCCGCAGGGTCAAAAGTATGGGTCTGCCAGGTGCCATCAGTAGGGATGTTCTTAGAGTTGGTATAGCTATTGTCAGGCTCATAGGCATCAAGCGCGAATACAACCGGCAGTAACAGCATAAGAACAAACAGTATGACAAGCCTCTTCATAGCCTAACCTCTTTTCGAAAAACGAGTATTTGTTTAGCTGTTTTTAGCAGCTCCGCGCTGCTTATGCTCATTTGCCGGCAATCCGACGATGTTCTTGTGACAGTGCTACGCAGCATGATCATCCCTGCCGCTTGGGCCGGTTTCTGATTCTTTTTCATTACCGACGCTGACAGCACAACACTGCGTGTTGCGGGCTTTCAAGCAAGCTTGAAAGAGCGGCGGAGCTGCTAAACAAATACAAAAACGAATATAAAAGAGCTATTTCTTCTTGGCCTTCTTAGGTCTCTGCTCTTTCTTCAGCGCACTCCTCTGCCTCTCGGCAAGCTCCTTGGCCTCTGCCAGGGACATGCTTTTCGCAAGTTCGGAAGCAGGGTGTGAAGCGGTCTGCTGGCTGGGCTTCGACTCCTTATACTTGGACAATGCCTTATCGACCCTCTCGTGATGCCAACCGACCTCAAGCAGGCGGTTCCTGACCTCCTCCTTGCTCTTGCCCCTCTTAATGCTCTCGCTTATGTAGTTGCTGAGCTCCTTGTCGACACTATAGCCAAGCTTCTTCTTGCCGAAGACAAGATAGACTATCACAACAATTACTGCGATAGCTATCAGGACCAATGCTCCGATGAGCTTCGAGCCATCAGACGCAGGAGCGGATTCAGGAACAGATGCAGGGGACGGAGCAGGCGCAGCTACTGGCTGCGGAGCAGACTGCTGCTGACCTAGCTGGACAGGCGTGACCTCTGACGGGAGCTCCACTGTCTCCTTCGGCGCGGGCTGCTCAGCCTTCACCTCGATACTCTCTTCCTTCTCTTCAGCCACTGAAGCAGACTCTGTTGTGGCCCCTGACTGGGCCTTGCCGATGAAAAGATAATGAACAGCAGCACCTTCTGCCCTATAGAAGACAAAAGACTCATTCTCTCCGGTAATCTTAGTCGGAAGTGTCTCCCAGACCTCCAAAGTCTTGTCATAGACATGCAGAGCGACAGTATCCCTCGCTACAGACATGTTGGTGAGCCAGCCCTTGTCGACCTTGAACTCATAGACAAAGCGCTTGGTGTCATGAGGGACAAAACCTGAGTATTTTATCTCATTGAACTCATAAGAATCATTCTCAGCGACCTCAGGAAGGGAGCTAGGGACGCTCTTCAGATGATAGATGGTAAGGCCGCCGTTCTTGACCTCGCGGTCTATGGTAAAAATGATCTTCGTGATCGCGATATCAGGGTTCTTGACATCCAATGTGTAAGGCTTCCCTGCCTCAACGAGCTCAAACACCTTTCCATACTGCGGATTCCAGGCAGGATTGTAGAAAGTCACGCCATACGCAGCAGCAAAAGGCAAAACAGACAGAAAAACCAGCATCGCGACAAGGAACTTCTTCATAATAACACCTCTCTTGACCTGCTCAAGGCAGGACAAAGACATAGAATAAGCTAATATCTATGATATTTAAATGTTTTTTGTAAGAATCCCTGAACTAGACGGTTTTGAACAAAAAAAAGAAAGAAAAAGATGAAAAAAAGGAGGATGAAAAGATTAAAAAAATTAAAAGACCTTAGTAGTAGGTCTGACCGCTGATCTCGTCCTCAGCCTCCTCTTCCTCGTCGTCCTTCTTCCTGGTGAAGACCACGATAAGGGCAACGACTATGAGGATGACAACCAAGACGATCAAGCCAATCTCAAGCGCCTTCTTCAGGCCAGAGCTTGACTCCTTGGCGCCCTCAGCATCAACGACGTTCGCAGACATAGGTATCTGCTTCACGACATTGCCAGAGGCATCCTTTATATCAACGGTGAACATGTGCTCGGCAGGCTCTGCAGTCTCCTTAGCTGAGACATAGACATAAACTGACTTGGACTCACCTGCACCGACAGTTACTGTCTGGAGCGGGGAAATCTTAACAGTTGCCCATTCATCAGCACCAGTGACCGCGACCACATAGGTCTTGGACTCGCTACCGGAGTTGGTGAAAGTTATCGGATAGATAGCTCCACCCTCACCCCTGGTAAGGTCCTGGCTCTGAGCACCGACTGTTATGACAGTCTTCTCCTGAGCAGGCTTAGCAGGCTCCTGCGACTCAGCAGGCTGCTGGGACTCAGCAGGCTGCTGGGACTCAGCAGGCTTGTTAGCCTCGCAGACCGGAGACTCGACAACGTCGATGAAGACATTCTGTGTCTCGACCTCGTCGCCTTCGTCAAATGTTATCTTGACCTGTCCTGTGTACTGGCCAGGCTCTGTGCAGACAGGGATCCTGAGGTAAAGCTCCTCACTCACCTTTGTCTCGCCAGACTCAATGTCAAGATAATCCGGCAAGGCCTTCAGGCCAAGCTCAGGTATTGAAAACTCAACCTTGACATCATCCTCATCCATCTGACCGAAGTTCTTGACATCAACAAGAACCCTGACAGACCTTCCTGCCTCGACCTCAGTGGCCGGATCGACATCAACGTCCTTTATAGTGACGCTGTGCCTTGCAGTGTCGACAAGGAGATAAAAGTCCTCCTGAAGCTCATCACTAGCCCTGTCTCGGACATATATCCTGAGCCTGTACTGGTCAACATCCATCCTTGGTGCAAGCTTGAGCTCCAGTTTCTTGGTGTAAGAAACATTAGCTTTCATGTCAAAGACGTCTGAAACGTCTGACACTCTGTCATTGTGGTCATAGCCGGAAATCATAGCCTCGATCTCAACATCCTCGAGGTCCTCCAGTGCTGTGACCTTAACCCTGACCTCAAAGGAATTGTCCTTCTCGAGGTCCTGGACTGTATTCAGTCCGGGCGCCATTTCGTCGCCATCGACCTTAACAAAGTCAATAGCAGCGTTCAGCGCGCTCGCTGAGCCACTTAAGGTCAATATAACGACCAAAAGCACCAGCAAAGCACTAAAATGCTTCATTTTGCCTATATTCATCTTTCCATCCTCCAAATCATCCGATTTGACAATTTAAGAGCTTGATAACCCCCAACATTAAAACGGTATATAACACCCGTATAAAGCCCTCTCGTATATAAATGTTTCGCTTTTTTGTTATTCGGGAGTAGTTAAACCCTTTAACCTTTTTTGAGTGATTTAAAAAAGCAAAAAAACAAATGATTTAGACAATAGCTATAGTCCTGTATTTGACCCTTCTGACATCGTCATTGCTGACAACCACCCTCAGGTCATACAGCCCAGGGGCCACACCATCAGGTATCTCCAGGTTGAGCACAACAGTCGTAGACTCATCAGGATCCAACTCCCTGAACATGTTTGAAGACCTGACCGTAAGCTCTGGTATGGATACATCGACCTTGACATCATCAAGAGTGTAGTCGAGATTGTTCTGCAGGCCGACACTCATCCTGAAATAGTTTCCAGGCTCGACAACTGCATTCTCGACATCAAACCCGTTGATGTCTATCCTGGTGACCAGGAGGTCGTCCATGTCGCGGAAAGGCTTCTCTGCTATCGGGATGACAATCTCTCCCTCATACGGATCCGCTGCATCATGGCAGTGAGGATCAGCAGGCCAGTCTACCTTGCCGTCGCCGTCATCGTCGATGCCGTTGTCGCACTGGGCATAGGCTGAAGATATCCTTACAGTCCTTATCTCAGTATCATCAGCGCCTTCATCGTCGACAACAGTAAGCCTGATCTCATAGACCCCCTCATTGAGGAACTGGACGATAAATCCGTCAGGAGTCCCTGGCACGTGAAGGTCAGAGTAAGTATAGTTCTCAGGACCGACCATGACCCAAGAGTGCTCAACAATCGAACCATCAGGGTCATAGCTGTGAGAGCCGTCAACATCCACAATCAGCGTCGGAGCGCCATATGCCCTTGAAAGCCTCAGGTCTGCGATGGGCGGCTGGTTCCCTGCGATGTCTGTCTCGTCGTCATCAGACAGGTCAGAGCAGCCCGGATCAGCAGGCCAGTCAACAAGGCCGTCAGCGTCGTTATCAATACCGTCATGGCACTGAGGCATCACGACAGGATCGTCAGACTCGTCATCATCGCCGCTGCCAGAGCAGCCGGGATCTGCAAGGTCAACAAAGCCATCAGCATCATTGTCCAGGCCGTCACTGCACTCAGGCACATGCTCCTCGCTGTCATCGCCAGGCGCTGAGCAGTCAGGATCAGCCATGTCAATCAGTCCATCAGCGTCATTGTCAAGACCATCAGCGCAAGCAGGCAGCACGACAGGGTCAGTCTCATCATCGTCATGAGGATTCTCACAGCCAGGATCAGCCAGGTCGATGAGCCCGTCACCGTCATTATCTACGCCGTCAAGGCACTCAGGAGTGTGGACAGGGTCAGTCTCGTCGTCATCAGCAGCATCTGCGCAGCCAGGATCAGCAAGATCGACCAATCCATCGGCATCGTTGTCAAGACCATCAGCGCACTGAGGCAAGACAACCGGATCAGTCTCGTCATCATCCGAAGAGTTGTCGCAGCCAGGGTCGAGCGGCCAGTCTATGATGCCATCAGCATCATTGTCAAGGCCGTCAGAGCACTGAGGAGCAACTTCATCAGACTCATCATCATCTGACGGGTCAGCACAGCCAGGATCAGCCATGTCGACAAAGCCGTCGACATCATTGTCCAAGCCGTCACTGCACTCAGGCAGAGGCGCGACACCACCGGTGTTTATCGGAACGTCAATCATGTCTGTATCGCCGTCAAGGTCTGTGAGGACCAATGTTACGATGTCATAGCCAGCACCGACAGGAGTGACAGTCAGGAAGTCGTCGATGTCGACACTGACCTCTGCAACAGCAGGGTCCACGCCGAGGACGCTCCACTGAAGCGCCCGGCCAGAGTCCTCAACATCAGACTCGTAAGGAGTGAGGTTTATCACAGTCACGTCGTCAAATGTCCTGTCGAACTCATCTGCGACAGCAAGGTCTATGACAGGAGGATTGTTCCTTATCACAACCTCAACAACCATCTGGGCACCGCTTCCATCGCTGAAGTTGAATGCGAAGGTGAATACCTGCGAATCACCCAGGAAATCGTGCGTTATCGGTATCTCAAGATGGTACCAGTAATTGCCGGCAGCATAAGCGTGCGCGAACTCATCGAACCATACCCTTCCGCCGGGCGGGCTGACAAGAGCCACACTAGTGACCATGTCATCAGCAGGCCTTCCCATCTCGTCGAGAACCATGAAGTTCACGTACATATCCTCTCCCCTGAAGAAATCATAGTCCTCCCAGGAGAATGCCGAGTCATTGTAGACAGCAAGATTGGAAATCAGGTACCTCTGAGCCAAGACCTCGAACGAATCTGTAGGATCAGCGTCAAGGTCAGGCAGCCATCCAGGCTTCTCAGCAGTGGCATACACTGTGTAATTGCCGACAGGGCCGACCGCGAAAGTCACCAGGCAGCTTCCTGTGAGCATGTCAGTTATGCAGTTGCTTATCCTTGTGCCGTCCTCATAGTAGAGCCTTGTATTGGCTCCGCCGACAGACGTGCCGTGCGAAGACTCGACATGCACAGTGCAAGACTGCAGGCTGTGCTCAAGCTCAATGACCGGGCTGAAGCACTCTATGCTTGTGACGTTCAGCTGGCCAATCACAGTAATAATATGAGTGACTGAATCAGACAGCTCGCCATCGCTTACCGTCAAGGTTACAGGATGGTCGCCAGGCCTGCCAAAGACCCAGCCCGCGACACAATCATCTGAATCAGACCAGCCGTCATCGTCAAAGTCCCAAGAGCAGGAAAGCACATCCCCATCAGTATCTGAAGACGTCGAAGTGAAGTTGACCACTTCTCCAGCATCCGGAACAGCAGGAGTCCAGTTGAACTCAGCCTCAGGAGCATGGTTGTCAGGGCCAGCAGGCAGCACATTGATATCTATAGACACTGAATCGCTGCACCTGCCGTCTGTGACGCTGAATACTGCTGTGTGGTGACCCACCTGGAGCGCGACAGGCGCCCAGCTGAAAAGACCTGTGATAGGGTCTACGAAAGCTGAGAACGGCGCCTCAGCAGAGTATTCCAAAGCATCAACATCAGCATCAGAAGCTGAAAGCGTGAAAATCAGGACATCGCCAACAGTAACAACGCGGTCACCAGGCCAGTCAAGCACAGGGCAAGCGTTCTCTGAGACATCGATACCGACAGTGTCAGAACCGACGTCACCATCGACATCAATCACTGTGCAGGTAGCGACATAAAGGCCTTCAGATGCATAGACATGATGCGCTGTGCTGGATATCTCGAAAGAGCCGTCACCGAACTCGATCATGTATACATAAGGAGCATTGCCTCCGACCACATCGCAGACAAAGTCAACATCAAGAGGAGCTTCGCCGGATGAAGGAGCAGCCCTCAGATCCACAACAGGAATGTTGTCTGTGACATTTATCAATTCGCTGTCAGAGCCGAAATCGCCATCATTGTCGGTGACTGTGCACACGGCAACATATTCACCTTCAACACCATACCTGTGCGTCGCAGTGCTGGAATTGACAGATACTCCATCTCCGAAAGCTATGCGATAAGATAGAGGAGCATCGCCGCCAGTAGCTACGCAGACAAAACTGACAGTCAAGCCCTCCGGGCCTGATGTCGGAACAGCAGTCAATGTGACAGCAGGCGTGCTGTCATCGACAACAGTAATACGTATAGTCTCTGAATCAGGGCAGTCACCATCAGTGACAGTGAAAGTCACATCATAGACACCAGCCTGTGTGTAATTCGGAGTCCACCTTAAGGTCCTTGTGGCTGCGTTGAATGACGCGCCGGCAGGGAGACCAGACGCTGAGAAGGTCAGGCCTTCTGCATCAGCATCAGAAGCGCTCACCATAAATGTGAGAAGCTGGCCTTCAGAAACTGTCCTGCCGCCTATAGGGGAGAGGACAGGGCACCTGTTGGTGTTGAGAACAGTGATCCTGACTCTCTGGGAGTCAGTCGCTCCATGCTCATCAGTGACAACAAACGTAACAAAGTACACGCCTGCCTGGTCAAAATTAGGGGTCCAGCTGAACCTCCTTGTAGTAGGATTGAATGTGGCTCCTGAAGGCAGACCTGAAGCGGAGAATGATATAGAATCCCCGTCAGGGTCTGAACCTGATATCGTGAACTGGAGCAGACTGTTCTCATACACTATCTTGTCGGTTATGAAATTCAGTACAGGGGGGTTGTTTGCAGGGCCGGCACTGACCGTAAGCCTCAGGGTCTTGTACCTTGTCTCGTGAGAGTCGGATATCGTGAACCTGACAAGGTAATCGCCCGCAGCTACATAGTCTGATTGCGCGACCTCCACAGTCTCGTAGCCTGTGAAGACAGATATGTCAACGTCATGCTCTTCCAGGACCTTGATTAACGTGTTGTTCCCTGTCCTGAGCTCTGCCCTGTAATGGACAACGGGATCTATGGAGAAGAATGTCCCTGACGCTGCTGTTGCTGTGCCGCCGAAAGCTATGGTGTTGGGGTTTGACGTCTGCTCAGGAAGCCAGTAAGGGTCTTCCCAGACGAGCGCCAAAACCGCCGGGCTCATCAACACAAGCAGCAATGTAAAGATGATTGCTTTCATGTTCTTCATTTTTCTAACCTCTCACGGATGTATGATTGTGAAAAAATTATGAAAAATATGAAACTGAAAAAAAGATTTCACTCATCGTCGCCGCTGTTGCCGCCGCTCGAGTAGCCTTCAGTGTCGCCGAAATAGACTGTCAGGCCTGCTCCGCCGCCGTAACCGACATTACCATCCCCGTCAAAAGTGCACATGCCCCTCAAATCAAGGGAGACGTTGGGGTGAAGCCTGAAGTCGACACCTGCCTGGACGAATCCCATCGGGTGCGCGCTAAAGTCAGGCACATGGTAGCTGTTGGAATCGACAACAGTGCCGTCCTGCGTCACCAGCCTCTCCTCGACGCTCCTGTTGCTGTCGACAAGAAGCAGGTCAAGACCCACTGCAGCAGCCAGCTGCAGCCAATTGATAGGCCTGAACCTGTACTCAAGACCCAGGAGGATATCCCCTGCAGTCCTGCGGTCCTCTGCATGCGCATAACCTATCAGACCGTGCGGGTCATCAGGGTTAGGCAGTCCTATCCTTGAATCAGGATCGACAGTCAGAGCTGAACCGAAATAACCCCCGCCGAGCAAACCGCCCAGGTAGTGGTTAGGAGCAACCCTTCCGCCGAACGTCAACATGCCGATACCGCCGGTGTTAGGCAGGTAGTCCCCTGCAAGCATCAGGCCCCTAATTCCGAAATACAGGCGAGGGTCAGCAAGCCTCAAAGGAGGCACGACCGCGTCTTCTGCAGACTCTGGAGGAACAGGCCCAGCTTCCGGCGGAACCTGAACAGCCTCGGGCGGCACTGACGCAGCCTCAGGAGGAACAACTACAGCACCTGAAACAGGCTCAGGATTGGTCTCCGGAAGAACAGGTGCAGTCTCAGGTGGCACAACTGCAGAACCTGAAACAGGCTCTGGAGCAGTCTCAGGAGGAACAGCTGCGGTCTCTGGAGGTACTGGAGTAGCCTCAGGAGGCACTGACACAGCCTCGGGCGGCAGCCCTGGCGGGACTGGCGCGGGAGTTGCCGGGTGAGCCATAGGCACACCGTAGATGTCCCTCGGAACTATGAAAATACCGTCAGTGAACTCCTCTGTAGAACCTGTCTCTGGATTAAGAATATTGATTGCGTGATCAAGCCGCCATATCATAGGATGCACAAGCCTGTTCGGACCTGGAAGGTCAATGTACTGGCTTCCCTGCGCAATATGGCCTATCGGCAATCCATTCGTCCCGATGCAAGCACCTGTATCAGGGCACAATAACATGACATCCCATGCAAGGTCTCCCCGCCCTATGCTCAGGTCAAGGGTCCCGTCGTGGTCATTGGAATCATACCTGACGACAAATATCCTGTTAGGGTCTACTGTCCCTTCGCCGCTGTGGCTGGCATTCAGGACAACAAGCCTTTTTATCTCGTCGTCGCTGAGAGGATAACCCCTGCCGAAGCTCACCCAGTTTGCGACATTGGCATACTCGATGACCCTGAAGTGCGTAGACTCATAGTGGTCACGGTGGTATGGCAGAGTCGCTCCTGCGGAAACTCCGAGAGAGGCCAATACCTCTGGAGAAGCACCATCAAAATGAGCGACTATAGGCCTATCATCAGAAACTATGCTGCGATCAATGCCCTGTATCCCCCAGAAGTCATAAGAGTGAGCAGGGACAAAAGCCCGTCCTTGATCTGTCTGTACGACATTGTTGAGGCCACCCATCAGATAAAGGAGATTGGAGCTCGTAAGAAGCAGCCTTACGCTCTGATAGTGGTTGAGGAAAGCCCCGGGTATCAGGTCTGATTCAGGAACAGCACCTGCCCAGCTTCCGCCATTAGGCACAATGATGTTCTGACCTTCAGAAGATATCGCGATAGTAGGCCTTTCGCTGACCAGAGTGGCAGCGACCTCAGGTGTCAGCACAGGCTGTGACATTCCGCCAGCAGACTGTGCGCTCGCGTCGTCGCTCTTTGCGACGGCTATCCCAGCGCCTGCTGCAGAGAGCAAAAATATTAAAGCTCGGTTTGAAAGCTCCATTTTAGGTATACCTCCGAAATCATACGTATGACTATGGTTTGCAAACTAATCCCCCTTTTTTTCTCCTTCACGAGATTAAAAACGCCCGAAATCGGGTTTAATAGATGTAGATGCTCGGAATGAGTTCTACACGTCACCCCCGAAAAACAAAAACATCAGTGCGTATAGTTATAGGCCTTATTTAAATGTTTCTATTTTGTTGTTATTGGTCAGGACTAACACTTTGCACTATCTATACAATATCAAATAAAAAAGACTTATAAAGCCTTCTCTTCACGATTTTACAAATAAAATGATAACAATAATCGGAGCAGGGCCCATAGGAAGCTATGCTGCCCACCTGCTTGCAAGAACCGGCAAAGAAGTGCTGGTCCTTGAGGAGCATGGAGCGATCGGCAGGCCAGTGCAGTGCACCGGAATAGTGACCAAGAGCATTTCAGAGACAGTGCAGCTCAGGGACGAATTAGTGGTGAACCGTCTTAAGAAGGTCAGACTCCATGCCCCAGACAGCAGTTCTGTCGAGGTCAAGACAAGCGACATAGTCATAGACAGGACAAGATTCGACAGCCACCTGGCAGACAAGGCAATGAAGAGCGGCGCAAAGATCGTGCTCAACAGCAAAGCGACAGCAATACAAGAGATAGAGGGATTCAAAAAACTGAAAGTCACTGACATGAGAACAAAGAAAGCCAGGTCAATACAGACAGACATCCTCATCGGCGCTGACGGCCCGGGCTCAATCGTATCAAGACACATAGGAAACAAGAAACCTGATTTCTGGGTCGGAGTCCAGGCAGTCGTCGACATGCCTGTCGACAGGACAACATACGAGGTCTTCTTCGGAGACGAAACACCCGGATTCTTCGGATGGGTCGTGCCTGAAGACGGAAACAAAGCAAGAGTAGGAATAGCGACGACAAGGAACCCAAGACAGGTATTCAGCAGGTTCATGAAAAGGTTCGGCAATTGCAGGATACTCGAGATGCAGGGCGGGCTGATACCGAAGTACGACCCGAAATTGCGCGTCCAGCAGGGCATGAACTACATTGTCGGCGATGCAGCAGCACAGGTGAAAGCGACGACCGGCGGGGGGCTTGTGCCAGGGCTGAACGCAGCAGGGTGCCTTGCAAGATCCATCAACAGAGAGACAGTGTACAAGAGAGAGCTGAGAGATGTCGAGAAAGAACTCAGGATGAGCCTGCTGCTAAGGAGCATGCTTGACAGGTTCGACGAAGACGACTACAACAGGCTCGTATCGATAGCAGGCAGCGAGGGCATAAAGAAGATACTCGACAAGGAGGACAGGGACCGTCCGTCAAGAATCGTATTTAAATCAGTCATCAAAGAACCAAGACTCCTTGTCTTTGCGAAGACGCTGCTCAGAGCGGCTCTGTCCCGAGAGTCTTAAAAAGCCAAAAGAAGAGATTGTGGCAGGCTAGCCTGCCATAGACTTCTGTGCGGATTGTCCGCACAGAATGGGAGCTTACGCTACTTCCGTACTTTCTTT
>Ga0180009_10005418_pt1 | contig 13682 bp, 12 predicted proteins | sample OS_PC_MetaG_FD_123537 | JGI IMG/M metagenome (GOLD analysis project Ga0180009, IMG submission 123537) | Groundwater microbial communities from the Aspo Hard Rock Laboratory (HRL) deep subsurface site, Sweden - OS_PC_MetaG | ecosystem: Environmental > Aquatic > Deep subsurface > Groundwater... | reverse complement strand
GTTACGCCGTTTTTGTCGACTTTTGCGAAGAAAAATTTCGGCGGCCTGACTCTTTCTTTCCCAATCTGATAAGCGGCAAGGAACCTTCTTTTTGCGTCCTCAAATTTTTTCCTGTCCGAGGAATGAAAAACTGCGAGCGGTTCTCCTTTTTTCACCTCGTCGCAGATTTTCTTCTTCAGATAAATACCTACCCCGAGGTCTACTTTGTCTTCTTTTTTTTCTCTTCCCGCGCCGAGCGCCTTTGCCGCCATACCCACTTCAAGGGCATTTATTTTTTGTACAAAACCGTCCGCCGGACTTTCCACGGGAATTTCTTCTTTTGCTTTCGGCAGCAGTTCCGTGTTGTCAATCGCTTTCGGGTTTCCTCCCTGCGCCGCGACCATTTCCTTCAGTTTTACGAGCCCGCTTCCGTCGGTGATTGCATTTTTCATTTTCCTGCAGCCGTCGTCGGAGGAAGACGCCACGCCTGAAATCAGAAGCATATTTGCGCCGAGAGTAATGCACAACTGTTCAAGGTCTTTCGGCCCCTCGCCCCGGAGCGTCTGGATTGCCTCCTTGACCTCGATTGCGTTTCCCACCGCAAAACCGAGCGGCTCTTCCATTGAAGTAATCAGCGCGACCATTCTTCTGTCCGCAAGTTCCCCTATGTCAACCATGGTTCTCGCGAGAGATAGAGCGTCCTCGTATTTTTCCATAAAGGCGCCCGCGCCGGTTTTTACGTCCAGGACGATGCCGTTTGCGCCGGCGGCAAGTTTCTTACTCATAATGCTTCCGGCGATGAGGGGTATTGAATCAACGGTCGCTGTAGCGTCCCTCAAGGCGTATATTTTTTTGTCCGCAGGCGCCAGGTCGGCCGTCTGGGAAATTAAAGCGAGGTGAATTTTGTTGACGTTTTCAATAAACTTTTTCTTCGTAAGTTCTACCTGGAAACCCGGAATCGACTCAAGTTTATCAACGGTCCCGCCCGTGTGGCCGAGACCTCTTCCCGTCATTTTAGCCACGATGCCGCCGCTGGCGGCGACCAGCGGATTTACAACCAGAGAAGTCGTATCGCCGACTCCTCCTGTGGAGTGTTTGTCAACCTTAAAGCCCTTAATCCCGCTTAAATCAACTTTTTCTCCGGAGTCCACCATGCACTGCGTCAGATTGACGGCTTCTTCCGCCGTCATGCTCTTGTAAAAAACAGCCATAAGAAATGCAGCCATCTGGTAGTCCGGGATTTCTCCGCTGACGAAGCCCGAAATCATAAAACTGATTTCTTCTTTCGAAAGTTCCGCTCCGTCCCGTTTCTTCTTAATCACCTCATACACGCTAAACATGGCAATCCTCCTGCTTCCTTTATTTCATAATCATCAAGGAAAAGATAGAACTTTCCGGCAATTTTTTCAATATGGAAAACAATATCGCAGATTTCCGCTCCGGTTTTTTCGTCGCTTAATATGTTAAAGACTTTGCCGTTTTTTTCTAACTTCAGACGGTAAATGTCTTTTGTCTTTGTCTCGTCAATAACTGCCGCTTCCCTGAGCAGAACCCGCATAAATGGATTGCCGCGCCCGAACGGTTCCATCGCCGCGTATATTTCCTGCAGGTTTTTCTCAAGCCAGTTGTCCCACTCAATATCAATGCGGAAATTCACGGGTTTATTTAAACAAAAATGCCTCCCGCGCACCCGGCGGGCATCATTCAGCGACCCGATGTAACCGATTATTTCTTTCGCTTCTTTTTTCGACTTTGACTTGAAAAGTTCAAGGATTTTTGTATTTTCATTCATCTTTTTCGCTGTGTTGAGAAAGGGAATGATTTTTTTCGCGAGGGTCCGTATCTCCGCAGGTTGTTCCAATCCGAGTTCTTTGATTACCATCTTAAAGGCAAATCTTTTTACGTTGAAAATTCCTCCGACCCCCGCTTTTACGGCCGCCCGGGAATGCCCGAGGAGAGGGACGTTGCCCGAAATTGTCCCCAGGGCTACGAGGGGCAGGTTCTGTTCCACGAATATTTTAAATTCCGGAATTTTCCGGTGCTTCAGGATGTTGTAAATTTTTAAAGTCGTTTCGGCGTCGGCAAGCGCCCGGTGAGAAACGGATTTTATGTTGTAAAAGTCCTTCAGCGCTTCCAGTTTGTGACTCTGCGACGGCAGTGCTCTGCGTGAAATTGCAAGGGTGTCCTGTATTTTATTTTTTAGCTCATGCCCGAGAAATTTTCTGAATTCGGAATTTAAAAAAGAAGTGTCAAAAGGCGCATTATGGAAGACAAGAGGAAAATCCGAAATCCATTCGCGGAATTTTTTCAGAACTTCTCCCCGCTCCGGAGCATTTTCGACATCCGAGTCCCTGATGCCGGTAAACGAAGTTATCCCCGGCGGTATTCTTCCCGCAGGCTTCAGGAAGGAGGAGAATTTATCAATAATCCGGAACCCTCTGAACTTGACCGCCCCGATTTCAATTATTTCGCTGAACCTCGGGGAAAAACCAGTCGTTTCAATATCGCAGGAAATTTTTATCTCGTTGAAACCGTCCTGACGGCTCAGCTTAAAAGCGGCTCCGAGATAAAAAGCGACGAAACAGCCCGCCATTTCCTCCGCATCCCGCTCCTGCGCGCGGGAGCGTGGTTCGCAGAAAGGGTCAAGAATTATGTCGGCGCCGGGGTGTTTCCCGCAGGGTGCGTGATGGTCTGTTATGATGACTTTGATTCCCGCATCTTTCAGGCGCCGGATTGCCGCCGCATCGTTTATCCCCACGGCAACCGTTATCAGAACTTTGGCGTTTGAATTAACCACTTTTTCTATATCCTTTTTGCTAATGCCGCAGGTCGGCCCTTCGCACACGAACGTTTCAGCCGTCGGATAATTCAGAGCGTCCTCAAGAATTAAAAGACCGCTCAAACCGTCGGCATCCGAATCAGCCAAAATAGCAATGACATCTTTTCTGTTAATTGCTTCCTGAATGATTGAAACCGCCCCGGGTAGGCCGCTAAATTTTTCGAAAACATCGTCAAATTCAAGTTTCGGGTCAAGGAATTCTTCCGTTTTTTTTATGTTATCCGCCCCGCGGTTTATTAAAAACCGGCAGAAGGGTTCATCAATGTCAAGCCGCGACGACAGGTACAGGGATAGTTCGCTTTGCCCGGAAACTTCCCAATTTGATTTCAATGCGGATTTATCAGAACTCTTTGGAAGTCAATATGGCATTTATAAGACGTATGAAATCCCGTGATGCCGCCTTGCCCGAGGCAAGGACTTCCGCATGGGAAAGGGGTTTGTTTATTACGCCGCAGGCGTAGTTCGTCAGGCAGGAAATTCCGATAACCCGAATGTTGTGTTTTTTTGCGGCAAGGACTTCGGGGATTGTTGACATCCCGACCACGTCGGCTCCTAATTTCCGGAACATTCTGATTTCCGCCTTCGTTTCGTACGACGGCCCGGACAGGGCGAGATAAATGCCCGTATTCAACGGAATTTTCAACTTCCTGGCCAGTTTTATTACGAGTTTCCGGTATTTTTCGTCGTAGGCGTCGGTCAGGTCAATGAAATGAGCGCCGCCTCTTAAAGGATTTACGCCCATCAGATTTATATGGTCGGTGATCAATGTCAGCGATGGGACCTTGAGGTCGCGCCTCAAAGAGCCGCCCGCATTCGTCACGATGAGTTTTGTAACTCCGAGTTTTGCCAGAACATCAATCATAAAGACAATTTTCTCCATCGGATGACCTTCGTAGTAGTGGATTCTCCCGGACATAAAAATGACCTTCCGGGAACCGATTCTGCTCATTATGAGCCGTCCGGAGTGTCCGGGTACCTTACTTTTGGCAAAACCGGGGATTTTGTCGTAGGAAATCTCGCGCTTGTCTTTTACTTTATCGGTAATTTGCCCGAGACCGCTGCCGAGTATGACTCCCGTATCGGCAGAGCCCAGTTTTTTTCTGATGAAGCGGACGGTTTTGTCCGCGCAGGAAATTTCTTTGTTCATAAATTTACCTCCTGATTAATTTCCAGAAAGAGGTTCCGTGCTTAAGCCCTTTTATTCCCATAAATTCGGCGATTGTCTGACCGCAGTCGGCGTATGTTTTTCTTATCCCGAGATTTATGTTTTTTCTGATTTTTTTGCCGTAGGCCAGAATCGGGACAAATTCTCTTGTGTGGTCGGTGTGCGCCTTAAATGTCGGGTCGCACCCGTGGTCAGCCGTGATAAAAAGGACATCGTCTTCTTTCATATTCCGCTCGATTTCGGGAAGCGCAGCATCAAATTCCTTGAGGGCGTCGTAATAACCCCGCGGGTTTCTCCTGTGACCGTAAAGAGAGTCAAAATCGACCAGATTGACGAAAATAAATTCCGGCATCCGGGGGGTGTTCTTCACATCCTCTATCGTTTGGCGGATACCTGCGGGGTTCAGGCCGGTGTGCTGTTCGATGGAAAGACCCCTGTGTGCAAAAATATCCCCGATTTTACCGACTCCGAGCACGTTTATTCCCTGCTCTACGGCGAGGTCGAGCAGCGTCGTGGAAACAGGTTCTATGGAAAAGTCCCTTCTGTCTGCTGTCCTTTCAAAACTGCCTGACGAGCCTATGAAAGGTCTTGCGATAACCCTTGATATATTATGAGGAACTCTTAAAATACTCCGCGCTTTTTCGCAAATATAATAGAGCCGCGTCAGGGATATAACGTCATTGTGGGCGGCTATCTGAAAAACGCTGTCGGCGGATGTGTAAACGATAGGGTGGCCGGTTTTCATGTGCTCAACGCCGAGTTCTTTCAGTATTTCAGTTCCGGAAGCCGCTTTGTTTCCGAGAATTTCTTTCACCCCGCTGACTTTCAGGAATTTGTCGATTAAGTCATCGGGAAACCCGTCGGGGTAAGTGGGGAAAGGAATCTTCGCGATACAGCCCATTACTTCCCAGTGTCCCGTAGTTGTGTCTTTTCCTGCGGATTTTGCAGCCATCTTTCCGAAACATCCGACGGGCGCCGGAGGAATTCTTCCCGGATGCAGGTTGGCAATCCCGGAAAGCCCGAGTTTTTCCATATTCGGCAGGTCGATGCCGCCGAATTTCTCAATGAGGTGTCCCAGCGTATCGGCGCCTTTGTCGCCGAAGTGTTCGGCATCGGGCAGTTCTCCCGCGCCGAAACTGTCAAGAACGATTACAATCGCCCGCCTGTACGGGCCGCTTAATAATACGTTTTCTTTATTTTTTTTCACGGTTAATTCCTTACAAAGAGGTTTTCAAATTTATTTTTCGAAACATTTACAAGACCTTTGTCGGTTATCTTTAATTCGGGAATAACGGGGAGCGCCAGGAAAGAAAGGACCATAAAAGGGTCTCTGACTTTACAGCCCATTGAGAAAGCCGCGGATTGCAGTTTTTTTAATTTCTTGTAAACGAAGGAGAGGTTTTTATTGCTCATCAATCCGCCTATCGGCAGCGGCAATATTTCGGACTTTCCGGGCTCCCAGCAGCAGAGACCGCCGCCCGCCTTTACTATTGTTAGAACCGCATTAAAAATACTTTCATCATCACAGCCGACGCAGATGATGTTGTGCGAATCGTGGGCAAAGGATGAAGCGAGCGCGCCCCTCTTCAGCCCGAAACCCTTTACAAAACCCTGCGCGATATTTCCCGACGCTCTGTGCCTTTCCACGACGGTAATTTTTAAAATATCGTTTTTGACGTCCGAGACGGCGAAGCCGGCCGATGTTTTTATAGGCAGGACGCTCTTTTTTGTGAGCAACTGGTTCTTCACAATTTCAATCACGTTCGCCTTTGAAGTTTTGGCGGGCAGTTTAAAACTGGCGGGCATCAGCCACTTTACGTTTATACTGCTTCTCAAAGGAACGCGCGGCGGGAATTTTACGCCTACAACCTTTCCGTTTCTTCCTACTTCGATGCCGGTTTTATAAACGTTTTTAACATTGAATTGTTTCAGATTATCCATCACGATAAAATCGGCAAGGTAACCCGGGGCAACCGCTCCGATGTGTTTCAGGCCGAAGTGCCTGGCGGGATTAATCGTAGCCATCCTCACGGCGGTAATCGGCGGAATTCCGCACCTGATGGCTTTTCGTATGGTGTAGTCCAGATGCCCGTGCTCAACGAGGTCGATAGGATTTCTGTCGTCGCTTACAAGGCAGAAGTCGGAGTAATTTTTTTCGTTTACAAGAGGCGCGAGCGTTTCAAGATTTTTTGCAACGGACCCTTCTCTTATCATGATTGTCATTCCTGCGGAAAGTTTTTCTTTTGCCTCCGCTTTTCCGAATGATTCATGGTCGCTTCTTATTCCGCTTGTTATGTATGCGTACAGGTCTTTGCCCGACAGCCCCGGAGCGTGCCCTTCGATGGTTTTGTCCGCGGCGATTTTCAGTTTGTCAAAGACCTCGCTGTTGTTTTCCAGAACCCCCGGCACGTTCATCACCTCCCCCAGGCCCACGACCCATTTCTGCGAGAAATACGGCATCAGGTCAACGGCGGAAAGTCTTGCGCCCGACGTTTCCATGTTCGAGGCGGGGACCGTTGAAGGAAGCGTAAAATAAATATCCATCGGCTGGTATTTTGCCGATTGGAGCATGTAGGTTATTCCTTCGAGCCCGAGGACGTTGGCGATTTCATGCGGGTCGCATACAATGGTTGTTGTACCGAAAGGAACGACCGCCTTCACGAATTCTCCCATTTCAAGCATTGAACTTTCGGTGTGTATGTGTCCCTCAACCAGGCCCGGGGCAACATATCTGTTTTTCAAGTCAACCGTTTTTTTCGCTCTGTAATTGCCGTAGCCGACGACGATTCCCCTATGCACGGCAATGCTTGTCTCTTCTATATCCCCGGAAAAAACATTGATGAGACGCGCATTCTTGAATAGTGTGTCGGCGGGTATTTTCCCCCGCGCCGCTTTCACGAGTTCATGTTTGCTGATTAATTTCATAAATATCCCGATTTTCCCAAGATTAATTTTAGCAACTAAAACTTTTAAAATCAAGCAGGATTAACGGAATTTCAATCTCCATTCAATCTCCGGGTTTTTGTTGCCGGCAGGCGGAAAATTTGGTAATATCCAGAAATTCAATCGGAGGTGTGAGATGGACGGAACGAAATTTTTGCTTGACGAAAAAGAAATGCCGGAAGTTAAAAGTTAAGCCATGTTTATTCCGTTTCTTTGCTGTTTGATGTGCGGCGCCGAGGATAAATTATGTATGAGAAAATTCTTGCGGATATAAAAAAACAGAGTATTTTTCTCGCGCTGGTGAGTGAAGCAGAAAAAAACAAAATCCTCATCGGGATTTCCAAAAGTATCCTCGGGTCAAAAGAGGAAATAATCCGCGCAAACAGAAAAGACCTCGTGAGCGCGCGGAAATCAAAGAAAAGTTCTTCCTTTATAGACCGTTTGATATTAAACGGCAAGAGGATAGATGAAATGGCGGCTCAGGTTCGGGATGTGGCGGGATTGAAACTCCGGATAGGAGAACTAATCGAAGAACGAAAAAGGCCGAACGGCTTGCTCATAAGAAAAGTCCGCGTGCCGCTCGGAGTTATTTTTGTCATTTATGAATCCCGTCCGAATGTGACCTCTGACTGCGCGGCGCTGTGTTTTAAGTCGGGCAATGCTGTGGTCCTGCGCGGCGGCTCTGACGCTTTAAATTCAAACAGGGCGATTTACTCGGCAATAAAAAGCGCCCTCCCCGCAGATTTGAAAGATGCGGTTTACTTTGTGGACGGGGCCGGCTACGAAGCCGTAAAAAAATTACTCAAAATGAATAAATTCATAGACGCCGTAATCCCGCGCGGCGGCGAAAAACTGATACAAACCGTCATCTCGAATTCAACCATCCCCGTCATTTATCACGGGAAAGGTATCTGCCATCTTTATGTTCACGAGGATGCGGATATAAAAATGGCTCTTAAAATTGCGCTGAATGCGAAGGTGCAAAGGCCGGGGGTGTGCAATGCGATAGAAACGCTCCTCGTTGACCGCAGAATTGCCGGAAGATTTTTGCCTGTTCTTTATGGGGCTTACAAAAAAGAAAATGTGGAGATGCGCGGAGACAGGGAAACGCTGAAAATTCTGAAAAATATTAAACCGGCGAAGAAAGCCGACTGGGACACGGAATATCTTGACAGGATAATTTCAATAAAAATTGTGAAGAACCTCGTAGAGGCGGCCGGGTTCATAAACGAACACGGCTCCCGGCATTCGGAAGCGATAGTGACGGGAAATAAGGGCGCCGCCGGGAAGTTTTTTCGAACGGTTGACGCTGCATGCGTTTATCACAACGCCTCCACCAGATTCACCGACGGGGGGCAGTTCGGCATGGGCGCCGAGATAGGTATTTCAAACCAGAAACTTCACGCCCGCGGTCCCGTCGGATTAAAGGAACTCACAACTTACAAATATGTGGTGAGCGGAGCCGGCCAGATAAGAAAATGACAGGGCTCTTCGGCGGAACGTTTAATCCGCCGCACTTAGGGCACCTTTTTCTTGCCGAAGAAAGCAGGTATGAACTGGGCCTGGAAAAAGTCGTGTTCATTCCGTCAGGCATTCCGACGCATAAAAACAGCGAACTCCCCGCCCCTTCCGTAAGATATAAAATGACCGTTCTTGCAACCCTCGCGAATCCTCATTTTGAAGTTAGCGACTGGGAAACGAAAAAGAAAGCGCCCTCGTACACGGTTGAAACATTAAGGCATTTTCAGAAAGTTTGCGGTAATGATATTGTCTTTTTTATGGGGCTTGATTCCGTCAGGAATATAAAATCGTGGAAAAATTATCAGGAAATCCTTGATAATTTCAGAATTTGCGTATGGAAACGGCCGGGCGTGAGAACGGAAGAAATCGAGCCGGGAATAATGGAGAGGATTTTTCTTATGAATACGCCTGAAATCCCGATTTCCTCAGCAGGAATAAGGAATAAAATTAAGGAAAAACAGCCGGTCCGGTATCTTCTGCCGGAAAAAGTTTACGCATACTTATCCGCAATGGATCTGTATAAATGACAGCCGCTTCTTCTCCCCGCGTCCGGCTATCGGTTGTAATTTTGGCAGGCATTGTTTCTCTCCTGGTTATTTTTCTGTATTCAAAGAGCTCAATTTTCAGAAAGATTCAAAAAGGGCAGAGAATCAACATGCTGCTTGTCGGAGCCGATCAGGTAATGGGCGGCTCCCACGCTGATGTGGTTCTCTGGGTGAGTTACCAGCCGGTTACGCGGTTTGTGGATATCGTATCGGTTCCGCGGGATGCGCTCATAAAATGGGACAGATGGATTCCGAGAAAACTGAGCGAGATCCTTTATCTGAACACAAAAGAATTCGGAATGGATGAAGGAATAAACCGCTTCGTGAAGGAATTGGAGGGTTTCCTCGGGATAAGATTTAATTACCATACCATTGTTACGCTCTCTGCATTTGAGCATTTCATTGACGCAATCGGTCCTGTCCCGGTTACGATAGACCGTCCGATGCATTACGATGACAACTGGGGAAACCTGCATATTCATTTTGAACCGGGAGAGTACCTTCTTAACGGAAAAAAAGCGCTTGAATTCGTCAGATTCAGGCATTCTTCCCTCGGCGACCTCGGGCGGATAAACCGCCAGCATATGTTTTTGAAGAATCTGCTGGTAAGAGCTATTGATTTTAGGACTTTTTTGGCAATACCCCGCTTTCTCAGGATTTACAGGGAGGACATTTTTACGAATATATCGCTCCTCGAGATTTTGCCGGTGTTTGAGATATTCAGAACAATCAACGTGGAGAATCAGAGATACCAGATATTCCCCGGCGCCGCGCAGAAAATCGGTTCAAAGGAAGTGTGGAAACTGGACGGAAAACTGTTGGAGGAGATAAAAATAACCGTTCTTAATTCCCAAATGGAACTCTGGCCGAGGAACAGAATAAGGCCGTTCCTTATAAAAAGAAAGGCATCCGCTCTGCAGGACATTTCCGCCGAGGTTTTTAATGCGTCGAAGAAAAGCGGCATTGCAGAGGACCTTTCCAAGAACCTGAGGGAATACGGGTGCGATGTTGTTTTATGGGATAACTGGGGCAGTTTCAAGAAACGCACTGAAGTCGTGGCGAGAACCGGCGATTTATCAAAAGCGGTGCGCGTCGCGAAAACCCTCGGCTGCAATCACGTCAGGACCGAAATTGACTCCCACAGGATGGTGGACGTTTCAATCGTGATAGGGGATGATTTCCCGGAGGTTTTCAAACATGATAAAAAATAAATTTTTAAAAGCCGTCAATGATACCGCCTTACGGATGAAGGCGGAAGATATAAAGGTGCTTGACCTCGGAAAATTCGACACCTGCGGGGAGTATTACATCATAATGACGGCGAATTCCGCCCCCCATATGAAAGCGCTGGTGAGGGAAATCTCCGCTATGGCAAAAGCCCTGAAAATACCCGTTCACCATGTTGAAGGTCTGCAGGCGGGCAGGTGGGTTTTGATTGACTGCATGGACGTCATTGTGCACATATTTACAAAAGAGGAGCGGGGTTTTTACAATATTGAAAGATTGTGGGATTCCGAATGAAAGAAGCTCTTTATTATTCCCCGGAAGATAAGGCTGTCCGGTGCCTTCTGTGCCCGCACGAATGTAAAATAGCGCCTGACGGGACAGGCATCTGCAGAGTGCGCAAGAACATATCCGGCAAATTGTTTTCACTGACTTACGGAAAGGTCTCTTCAATGAGCATGGACCCGGTGGAGAAAAAACCTCTGTATCATTTTTATCCCGGGAGCGGAATTTTATCGGTGGGTTCCGTCGGCTGTAATTTCAAATGCCCCTGGTGCCAGAATTCGGAAATCTCCCGTCCGGCGTCTGTTAGTCGCAACCTTCGCGAAGTTGAAATTGACGAACTGATTAAAATTGCAAAAGCGCGCGATTCCGCAGGGATTGCGTACACCTACAACGAACCCCTGATAAATTATGAATTCCTTCTTGAATGTTCAAAACAGTTTCACAAAAACAAATTGAAAAATGTCCTCGTAACAAACGGTTTCGTAAATGAAGGACCCTTCGCAGAACTTCTTCCGAGCATAGACGCCGCTAACATTGATGTAAAATTTTTTAACGATTCTCTCTATCGTGAAATGTGCGGCGGAAATTTCGGCAAAGTCATGAGAACCGTCGGGATGATGTTCGGGGCGGAGAAACATGTGGAACTGACCTTTTGTGTGGTCACGAAAGCGAACGACGGAAAGGCCGATTTTGAGAAGTTTGTTGACAGGGTGAGGTCGTTGTCCGCCGACATCCCGCTTCACATCTCAAGATATTTTCCTTCTTTTAACTATCGGGAAGAGCCGACACCCCTGAGTACCCTTTATGAATTCAGGGATATTGCCGTTAAAAAATTGAACTTTGTTTATCTCGGAAACGTGGCGGAGGAAACAAACACGTACTGCCCTTCGTGCAGGACGCTTTTGATAAAAAGAAAGGGTTATTTCGTGGAAAAAACCGGCCTTGAGGGAAATACCTGTGCGAAATGCGGTAAAATTATTTCCGGCGCTTTTTAGTATCCTTTTTTTAGGGTGCGGCAGGAACTTTACGAGCAGGAGATTTTTCTATCTCGGGACATACGTTGACGTAACAATTCCTGAAAAAAGCAGCGCCGCGGTTTTTTCGCGAATTGAAGAGGAGATGGAGAACGTAGAAAAACTCCTTAATCTTAAATCGGGTCCGACGGCAACTCTAAATAAATCAGGCAGAATAAAAAACGGCAAAATTGCGGAACTTTTACGGTTTGCCGCAAAAGCGTCCGAAAAGACCGGCGGCATTTTTGATGTGACAATCGAGCCGGTTCTGAGAATCTGGGGTTTTTCGCCGGTCAGTTCAGGGCATAGAGACCCTTCCGAAAAAGAAATAAAGGATGCGCTGAAGAAAGTTGATTGGCGCCGGATAAAAATTAACGGCGATACGGTTTCAGCCCCCGGAACGATAGTTAATTTCGGCTCAATGGGGAAAGGTTACCTGCTTTTGCGCATTAGAAGAATTCTGGAAAATGAGCAGATAAAAAATGCTCTTGTTGACGCCGGAGGCGATATCCTCGCAATGGGGAAAGGAAAAAGAGGAAAATGGAAAATCGGAATCAGGGACCCTTTCTCAAATGGAATAAGCGGGATTGTGGAATTAACAAACCTGACTGTCGCGACAAGCGGCGACTACGAAAATTTCTTTGTGAAAGACGGGAAAAAATATAATCATATACTGAACCCTAAAACCGGACGTCCTGCAGAAAAGCATCAGGTGACCGTGATTGCTTCCGACCCGGGAAACGCCGACATTTATTCCACCGCCTTTATGCTTATGGAAAATAAAACCGCTCTTGAAATTGCCGAGGCGCTGGGGCTCGGAGTTATGATGATTGACGAACGGGGGAAAGTTTGGAAAAACAAAATTTTTTGCCGCTACGAGAAATTATAGTTTTTTCAGCCGCCGCCTGCGTCTTTCAATTGTCGGAAGCAATAATACCGAAACCGCTGCCGTTTCTCAGAATCGGTATCGCAAACATTCCCGCTTTCATGCTGGTCGTAACGGGGAATCCGAAAGGCGCTCTAACTGTCTCGGCGGTAAGAACAACCGCCTCGGGAATTTTGCTGGGAAATTTTCTTTCCCCTTTTTATTTTTTGTCCCTGTTCGGCGCCGTTTTTTCAAATCTGGCCGTGGCGGGTGTGATTTCTCTGAAGAAGGAACTTTTTTCAATTCCTGGCCTTGCAATAATAGGCGCCCTTTCAAGCAACATAACTCAGCTGCTCGCCGCGTATTTCGTTCTCGGCAGTCAGAAGGAGGTCTTCGCTTTTCTGCCCCTCTTTCTTCTCCTTGCTCTTCCATCCGGCGGCATCACCGGCGGCATTTCATATTATTTAATACCGAAATGGCAGAAGTTCCGTCTGGAAAGAAGCAGTCCATAATATGAATTCTTATGAAATGTTTGAAGAGGTATTCGAAAAATATAATAAAAAAATTTTCAGTTTACTTCTGTCATTAACTAAAAATACCGAAGAAGCGGAAGACCTTACCCAGGAAACATTTGTAAAGTGCTATAAAAAGCTGGATCGTTTCAGAGAAGAGTCAAAGCTCTATACATGGCTTCACCGCATTGCTATAAACTGCTGGAAAAACAAAGTACGATATAATAAACGGCGGGGAATCTACAAAGAAGATTCTCTTGACGCGATGCAAGATGATTCAGTTGAGGGCGATAAGATAAAAATAAGAAACACAGAAGATGTTTCTGCTGAAAATGTTTTGAAGGATTTAGAATTACAGCGATTTGTAAAAAAATGTATTCATGCGCTTCCGCCCAAATATAAAGCGCCCATTGTACTTTATATGGAAGGATATTCTATCGGCGAGATATCCGCAATAATAAAGAGACGTTCAGGCACGGTAAAATCACTGATTTTCCGGGCAAAACTCAAGTTAAAGGAAGAAATAATAAAATATTTAGACACTACCGGGCAAAATCCTAATGCAACCGATTGAAGGAAAGCGGTGTCTAATAAAGTGAGGGTTAAATGAAAAGGAAAAGCAGGGATTGTAAAAAAACGGAAAAGCTGTTTGAAAAGTATTTTTCCGATGAGCTTCAAGGAAGTATAAAGGCGGAAATAGAAGGCCATATATCTTCCTGTGACGATTGCCGGAACCGGGCGCTTGCGTATAATACTGTTGAACGTACAGTAGAATCAGCGCACCTGCTGCC